>SDBT01005316.1_pt1 | contig 21635 bp, 17 predicted proteins | sample 2277101 | NCBI WGS metagenome assembly SDBT01 (sample SAMN10404973, study PRJNA504765) | marine sediment metagenome | isolation source: marine sediment core GS10_PC15, 103 cmbsf | place: Arctic Ocean: Southern Knipovich Ridge | collected 2010
CATGCTCCCCTTGAAATTTTTCTGTGAAAAAATCTCAAAAAATATTTCGGGACAGAGGATCGTGTTTCCCTGATATCTGAGATCGTGGAGTCCCAAGATCCTCGTTTTCTGTGCGACCGAGCGCCGTGAACCTCGGCGTGGTCCCATAAGTCATCTTCAGTCATGAAGCCGGTGCGATGTCCGCTTTCGGGGGTAAAGCAGACATTGTGAGGATGGGTGATTTATGTCTGCTTTCGGGGGTAAAGCGGACATGGAATTTGCCGCTCAGAATGTCTGCTTATGACCCAAAGCGGACATTCCGCGGCAATCGGGGGGCATGGAGCACAACAGGAAGTGACCCCGCCCCGTTACTACCGCCAGGTGTGAGCAGAAGGTCACAGCGCAGCACGTGACGGCGAATGAAGGCGAGACGCTTAAGAGAACAAGCCCCCCCAAGCGGAATAATGGGAACGGCGGCTATGCCATTCTCAAGCTGTGATGAAATGCACAGCGCAAACATATGCGGTGAAATAAATAAAGAGTGGGCCTTAAGAAGGCTTCCCCCAGCGCTCTTCAGCCAGTTTTATCGCATGTTCAGAAAGCTTAATATCATAATGCAAGCGCTCGACAAGCTCATCATACAAAGCATCGTTATTGATACGTTCTCTGGCTGGTTTTCTGACTCTTTTGGGGCCAAAATCATAATCCTGCCAACCCAACACATCATGCAAGAGTTGGCCCGCTTCGGGCAGCCACTCCTGAATGATAATAAGGTTAAATTTTTCCAGCCGTTTTTTTGCCTCAAGGTAATCCTGTTCGTTCACTGGCCCCTCTCGAGAGGATTTACCGGCAATCCAGCGCAAAGCCATATTATCAACGTAATCCCCCCCCTCCCGGTTAACCCAACGACTGTAATCACCCTTTTCTAATATTTCAGGAAACCCTTTTCTTGGATAAGTTGTATTTGCCAGCATCCGGTCCATCGGATGCCTCATGATGATCGTAAAAACGATCTTCGATGAGTCCCAAGGTATGTTATCTACTCTGTTGAATGGCATTTCAATTTGCGCCCATTCTAGTCCCAACGCCAGCCAGCGTTGTTCCAATTCATCAGCAGACAACTGGGGATCCGGTTTAATCCATGGCAATCCCGGCGGACCAATAATAGGGTGCTGGTACTGAACCGTGGCCACTCGGGTCTCGTGGCCCCATGCAGAATCTGCCTTGGTCTCCAAGTGGTTTCGCTTCACAATATCCAACAGGTTTGTACCGGCATGATGCTGAATGTGAAAATGGATGATCATCGGATGTTAATCGCCTCCGCCAACAGCCAGTAAAGCAGGCAAATCATTCTCAAGCACCCGCTAAATTATTAGCCGAGGGTTTTTCACCGTGATCGAAGCAGCCTCCTTCGGCGTTGTTGTCACGCTCGGCTTTTTCCTCATGCGCCATCAAAAAGATTTCTGGCCTCCGTTCATTGCCAGTTGCCTGGAAGCAGCGGGTGCCGCTGGCATGATCTTCCTGATGGTCATCGGAGCGAATGTGTTCAGCTACTTTCTGCCTATTTCGGGTGCGACCCTGGTGATCGTCGATCTCATTACCGGCACCGGCTTGTCGGATTAGACGATCCTGCTCATGATCCTCGTCATGTATCTGGTCCTGGGCGTTGTTTTCAAGTCCGTCGCCGCCATGGTGCTGACACTGCCATTCGTCTTCCCGCTGATCACGGAAATGGGCCTCGATCCGATCTGATGGGGCATCATCAGCGTCATGATCATAGAAATCGGGCTGGGCGCGCTTTTTTTCAGATTTTCCTTGAAGAAATATCGTGGGGACAACGCATCTTCGGGTTCGCGACCCCGGAAGTTTTTTCCAAGAACAGTCAGGGCGAGACCAACCTGCATAACTTTAGGACCTTGGCCTCCGAGCAATTTTATTATGGTACTGCGATATGCGCTTTTGTGCTGTTGCCCTATGCGGCGGCAAAGGCGCGGTTCGAGTGGTCCCGCGCCAGCGATTTTCTGACGCCCGCGACGGGATTTGCTCTCGTGGCGGCGCCGGCGGCGTTCATGCAATCGGAGATGTGGAACAACGTATCCGTACAGATCGCGGCTTGGGCCACAGCATTCATTCTTGCCGATATTGTCTTGAGGGCCGATGGCGCGGCGCGTTTTTGGGCCGTCTTTGTTTTGAGCGTTTGCGTTGCCGGACAAGCCACATTTCTATTCGCCACGGAGGATCTTGTCCGCCATTACGACCTGACCGAATACAAGGAAACACTGATCGCGCTTTTATGCTTTTTCTGGGCCAGCGTGGCATTGAGACGTGCTCCACGGTCATCTGGGGGAAAACTGCTATGAGCCTATGCCGTTATGGAGGGGATAACCTTCGCTATTCAATTTTGGGTTTAGGCAATATCAGGGGCCGTCAGGCGATCTGGGAGCGCAAGGAAATCAGGGCCGGTGATCGGCTTGATCGAGTAGTCGCGATCTTTCAGAAACCGAAGTGGCGAATCTGGCGCAAGATTGTCGAGGTCTTCGACCAGGCCTCTATCCCGCTCCATGTTGCTCTTCCAGCACTCCAGGACTACCACCGGTCGGCAACGGGCGAGCGTCGTTTCTGCACCTCGTAGAACTTTGATCTCATACCCTTCAACGTCGATTTTCAAAAAATCGAGACGTTCGAGCCGGAGCTGGTCCACGCTCGTGAGCGAGATGCTTAGTTTCCTTTCCCGGGCGCGTGCGACATCGGGCCCTCCCGGGATCCCTTTCGGATTGTTGTCTAGTCCCGAGGCAGCCAGGTTGTCCCCCGATATCCAGGCATAACTGACACCCCCGGGAGCATCGCTCAGACCTTTTTCGAACAGCTGTACATTGGCAATGCCGTTGGTCTCGACGTTGGCACGGGCGACCTTGCAGATGTCCGGATGTGGTTCAAATGCCAACACAGTGCCGGGCGCGCATAGCTGGGCAAATTTGATCGTGTGTGTCCCAATGTAACAACCGGCATCCAGCACCGTGTCGCCTGGCTTTATATATTCTTCAAAAATCGGATGGAGATACTGCTCCCAGATTTGATTCTTCTCGATGAACGAGCTGATCAGGTCCCTTTTGAATCCATAGAAACAGCCAAGGCCATCGACCTTGAACGCTATCGAGGAGGGCATCGGGTAAACCACGGGGTCATCCGGCTGAGGATCGCACTCCCAATGATCTATGGCTCCGAGTTCTTCAAGATTTTGAAGGCAGCTGACAACGTCGTTAGAGAAATCTTCCTTATGGTCAGGAAAATCGTCTGCCATCAGCACAGCGATTTCGGCAACAGTCCGCGTCCCATCACAGCATCGCCAGATCTTTGCTGCCGTTGCATTCAGCTTGATCGCGTGTGCCGTGTGGGCAAAATGCAAGACAATCCCATTGCCCTGTTCCTCGACACTGAGCGCCTTGCCGGCCTTCGGCTTGTGCGTTGCCTTCATTTCGCTCTGTTACCCCTTGGCTAGCGAAAGGTTACAGCATGGCGAGGGGCCCAGCCAGCGTCGCGCCAGACCGGACTGGCTGTCCGGAATTGAAATTGTATGTGCAACGGTCCTGCATCCAGCCATTCTCAATGGCGATTATTTGACGTTTTTCGTACCGGCACTTGTGGCTCGATCAGACCTATCTTCTCAAACTGCCTAAGGGCAGCGCGCACATCCATGCGCAGTGCGCCCTTGTCGCAGTCAAATCTGCGGGACAGGATTCGGACCATGTCGCGAGCCGTGTTGGCGCCGTCGCATAAAGCCCAGATTTCTTTCGCTGCGGAGTTCAGAATGATTTCCTGCCTGGTGCCTGGCCAGCGCAGCGCCACACCGCCATCGCGTGGCGATTCCTCGAACTCGCCGGCTCGACTGGGCGGATTGACCGCTTCATCCATCCATTGCTCGGCCGGTTTTCCGGCCTGGCCGCGTCTACGTTGATCCGGTGGTATCGCCTGGGAATGCTGGATGAGCGTGATCTCGGGTTCAATATGGCAGGCCGGGAACTCACGGCCCGCGAATGGCTCAATATCGATAACCGAGCCGTCGAGGAAACACCTGTTGAGGTACTCGGCGGAAATGTTGCCATGAGGGTTGTCAAATTCATCCTGGACAAGGTTGAGCGCCAGGTTCACCAGGCAGGGTACGGGCTGGCAGACGAGATAAGGCCTGTCGATGGGTTGCCCAAACATGCTTGATTCAAACGTGTTGGGATTGTGGAAACGGATCCTGGTCATAATCTCCAGAATATCGCCCAGCCGATAGATATTACCGTCAACCGACATCGGGTAATCCCAGTATCCCGGAGGGGCATCGCTCCAGGCCCAGCGCCGTTCATTGAGAAATTCAGGAGGGCCGGTCTCCATATCGCGCGGATGGCAATAGCGGATGTTGTCGCCGAGCCGCAGAGAGACGGCGAGTATGTCGTCATCCTGTTCCAGTAATTCGATCATGTTCTGGCCGGTGAAGTGATGTGTAAACACGATATCATCGACCAGAAACATGACATGGCGCGCCTTGCGCTCGCGGCTCTCGTCGATCAGGTGCAGCAGGTCATTTCTGAAATCGATCTCGCGCGTCCATGTGACGTTCTCATACCGCTCCACCAATTTGTTGTAGCCGCGCTGATAATCGGAATCTGAAGCGGCATAGAGAATGGTTGTGCGATGGGGATGCTCGAAGAACCGCTCCATGCTGCGCAACAGCGCCTCGAGCTGGCACGCGCGGTCCTTGCTGAAGACAATGACCGCGATCGGCATACGCGGGTCCACGGCCCTGTCCGCAATGCTGGCGATGGTGCGGGGCCGCGTGCTTGTCGAAAGCGGCGCAGCTTGCTTGTCGACAATCATGACATACACACCGTTCCACCAGGTAAAGCGTCCCTTGTGGTGCGGCATGTTCGCGACATCGGCCTCCGGCAGAATTATCTCCTTTTCAAAAATGATCGGGATATCGAGCTCCGCCATCGCCCTGCGTGTGCCCTCTCGTACCCGGTCCCAGTTCCAGTCATCGACGATGATGACGGCACGATCGTCTAGACAGTCGTAAAAGTGCTTGATCGCGCGGGCGTGGCTGTCTGCACTATGATCGCCGTCATAGTAGTAGACGTCGAAGGGTCCGAGACCGGCGGGCTCGACGGTAAAGCAGTCCTGCTCGATCACCTGCAGTTTACAGGTGCCGCGATTTTCCGTAGTGGCGGCCATGAACTCGATGCGCGGTCCATCAAACTGCGACCAGTTCTCGATCGCGACCGCCGAGATCCGGTTGCGGTACATCGCGGCGCACAGGCTGGCGCCCTTGAAGCTGCCGATCTCCAGATAGCGGCAGTTCTCGAATGCGCAGAGTGCATTGAGGAAGTGCCGGTTGCGACGCCCGCACATCCCGGGCAAATTCAGGACATCAGCCGAAAGCCCGGAGCCTTCTGCCTTGGCGATATCAAAGGCGTCCAGCACATGCGCAATCCACTCCTCGGTAGTATCCGGCCTGGGCTGCGGGTGCCGCTTCGCTGCTCTTCCGTTGCCGACATCGTTCTTGTCCGTGTGTTCACGACCAGCCCGGATCAGCGGTTCTGCGAAACCCAGCATGTAGTCGTCGCGTACGGTGCCCGGTTCGGTCTTTCCCTTCTCGAAACGTCCCCGATAGAGATAGTAGTGGTGAAAATAGATGTCCGTATCGTCAACAACCACTTCCGGTTTGTCGTCCTCAAGCCAGTGGATTCTCAAAAAACGGACGTCGCGCGGCGAGACGATCACCTTTTGGCGCTTGCGGCCGAGCGAGTCGTGCCTGGCGTCGAAGAAGTTGAGCAACGGATTGCCGACTTTCTCGAGCGCCAGCTCTCCCTTGTACATGAACCAGCGCATGCCGAAAGAGAGGCCGTGGAATTTGACCGGATCAAAGTCCGCGAGGAATTGCTTCAGGGTCTGGCCCGGTATGCGCAGGAATTCGTCAAAGTCGAAAAAGCCGATCCAGTTACATTTCCCGAATTTGTTAAGGCTGTGAGCCTGTTGCGGGATCTGGCCGATCTGCTTGAGGTCGCGCGCATTTTGCCATCTGTAGTGCCACGGGATGTAGGTGATCTGGCCACACCCGGCGTAGGGCCGAATGATGCGCTGTAGGCCATCAGCGTCACTGGTATAATTGTCATAGAGATAGACGTGATCGACCTTGAGGCAGGTGAGATAGTAATCCAGGAAATAGGGAAGCCATTGATTGCAGTCCTGTACGATCAGGCTTATCGCAATGTCGTGCCCGGCCACCGGTTCGGTGTCGAGGACGAACTCCTCGCAGTGAGCGCCGGCACTGACCGCAAAACTAATCCTATCGTGGTCGCGAAGATGGGCCTCCAGCGCCGGGTGCTCGAAATCGAACAGGATACAAGGCTCCCATGTGTCCAGCCTGTGCGGTATGTAGCGCCCCCCAACCCGATGGTTCCCGAAGGTCAGCACTAGGCGGTCAAGATCGATACCGTGTTCCGACCAGTCGATATCATCACCGTAATAGGGGGCGACAGCCGTGATCTTCTGCCCGCTCCAATGCACGAATATATCGAGGAACAGGAAGAATTCTCGATCACCAAGTTTTACTATCTCCATGTCGTTTGGAATGGCGGGCAAGGGCGGGTTATTCAGAAAGACATCGTTGGCTGCGACTCCCTCCTGTTTATCCGCCTCCAGCAGCACGCAGCGGCCAGGTTGTTCGTGCAGCCATTTGATACATACGCCGACATTCGAACGAACAGTGCCGACGAAACAATCGGACCGGATCGCAATTATGGTCTCGGTCAGGAGGCGGAGAGTTTCAGTCCCGATATGCTCCGAAAAATCCATGGAATGTGAAACAATAGCCGCGTTTCCGACTGAGAAAACAGGCTTTCTTCTGCGCAGCGCCTGTACGTCGAATCCCTGATGTTGCGCCTCGCACAGGCTGAATAGCGGAACCGGCGAGCGCCTCCGCCTTAATGCTGTCTGCGTCTCTCGGACGGCCAGGAGATCATCGCTGAGAACGAAAATTGGCAAATCTGCCGCGCCATGAGCCTCAAGGTGATCGAGATAGAGTTCAGCCGGGTAGTAATAATCTTCATCGCCAACCTTGTCGCCACGCCGAATATGCACGCTTGCGTAACGTTCGGGCAACCCGCATTCATCGATCGCCTTTTCCACATTGAGACAGGTCTGATCGTTCAGCCGAAAAATCATAGTGAACAGGGTGACGAGGATCTCTTCGAAGCCCCGGATCGAAATGTTACCGAGTCTGATCGACCCCCTATGGTGCGCGAGCAGCTCGTTGAACACGGTTCCCGGACCCCGGACATTGCTATGGCAATCAACATCCACCTCGATGTTTGAATCGTCGGACAGATCGGCGCAGAAGGGCAGGAAGTAGTCACTCCAGCCGTGCTCGCGCCGATAGGCAAACTCACGCGAGTCGATCACCAACTTCAGGTCATGCGCCAAGCAGTAGAGGATTGCCCGGGTAACGGTCGAGAGTTCGCTGTAGAAGCCGCGACCTCCAAGACGATAGACAAAGGTTTGTCCTTTCTGCTCATTTTCCTTCTGGAAGCATGCGAGCAGGCGACCCGATTTCGCATAGGCCTGCACAATATTTTTCTGATAGAACTCGAAATCCTTGGCGTAGAACTGGCGGATCAGATTTCTTGTTTCCGCCGGGAAGCTTTCCTCCGGCAACAGATATCTGGTGTCGTCGCACTGATCCTTTTCAGCCTGTTGGCACAACAGGTCCGTTAGACCGGCGCCGGCGACAATGCCGAGGGCGTCGAACAGCTTCGCGATATCCTTGCCCAGATGCTCGATACTGCCAAAGTGATCGATATCGATATCAGCAAGCCGGGACGACTGCAGCTCGACCAGTGGATCGAACAGACGCTTCACGACTTCCTGGAGAAAGCCGAGAAATCGCTGGTTCGGGTCGGGGACATCAACGAAAGGAAGAGCCGCGTCGCGGTCTCCCCGTTCGTGGCGCAGGGAAATCTCCCGGTATGCGGACAGAACCCGCGCTACAGGATCGCGCAAGAAAGCAAACGTCAAATAATCCGCTCTCTTTTTTGGATCAATGCCCGAATACTCGTACGCGAAGCTCTCATACTCAGGCTTCGAAAACTCAGCGCTCAGGCTGTTTGCCGCGTTACCAGGGACGGGTACATAGATGAACCGGTAGCGGTCCGAAACAGTGCAACGATACATGAGCGGCGTACCTGCCGACACTAGCTGACCCGATAGAGTTCGCCGTAGAAGGTGCTATAGTCCTGACTAGCCATTGGGCGGTGCGAATTCCTGACGTTACGTTGGGGATATTCCATCGCTACACTTAAGTAACGGCGGGGAGTGTAAAGCATACTGGATGCGGTACCGAGGATCAACGACCGGCGGCGAAGGACGCTGGTACAAGATGCGGCAAACAAGTCAGTGTCTCTCCTAGCCGTGCTTTCAGGAAAAACACGAACCGGCACATATGCAGGAGCTCTCGATTTTCTTTGCGGGTGCCTGACGGTATTGCCCGGTGACGGGCGCCAGGAAATGCTTTTGAGAGCGGCGAAAACACCGTCCTTCAGCTGGATGAATTTCGTCGATCTGGCAACTGATCAACTGCTCGCGCCATTCGTGGCCCGTCGCTTCGAACTGCTCGGATTGAACGATGTGGTTCCGGAAATCGTCGAGCGATACTTTCGTGCCTTTTACAAACTGAACCGCAACCGCAACACGCAACTCCACAAGGAGGCGTTGCAGGTTTCATCAGCTCTGAACGAAGTCGATATCGTACCGCATTTCCTTAAAGGCGGCGCGGGGCTGCTGTCCGGCCTGTATGAAGAACCTGGTGTCCGAATGATGAGCGATCTCGATATTCTGATCCCGGCCGAGCGTGCCGACGACTGTATCGCCCGCCTTGAAGCACAGGATTATCTTCGCTCGGGAATTGATTCGCATCCGTATGCGCACAGCCTAGGCTCCCTTGCCCGGGCATCCTCGATCACGGCAGTCGACGTGCATCGGGAAGTCCTGGCGTATCCGCATCAGAAGCTGCTCTCGGCGCGCGACGTCATCGATTGTGCGGAGATACGCGAAAACGATGGCGCGCATTTTGCCGTCCCGTGCCTGACCCACCAAGTCATCCTCAACATCGCTCACGCCCAGCTCAACGATCATGCCTGTGCCTACGGCCATTTGCCGTTTCGCTCATTACTTGATTTTTCGCTGTTGCTGGAAAGTGCACCGGATCGGATCGATTGGCGGGAGATCGACAACAGGTTCAGGTCAAACGGGTGCGGAACGGCACTGGGCTTTCACTGCCTCGCGGCTTGTGAACTCTTGCAGGTCAAACCAGCGACAAGCTTGCGGCCAAACCGGACCGCGCTCTTATTGCTGCAACGCGCACGCTTCATGGTCAACTATCCCAGGGCGCAAAGGATTAGTTTCCGTGTTATCCGCGTCTTCTTGCTGTTGCGCCGAGAGCTTTCGGATGCGGAGCTTCGCGCGCGGTTAACACGAAATTTGTGTGATCCGGGCTGGTGGCGCCGTCATCTCGGATTCTTCTGGAGAGGCGTCCGGTAACATTTCATGTTGAAATCTCCGGATTACTGCAACTTCAAAAAACCGACCGAATGAAGCTGGCCGACCGTCGACAATACGTCCGCAGAAAAATCGCGTTCGCCCGCCGTGAACCGCTTGCCCAGTTCCAGTCCGATCTCGTCGATTGTGCGAGTGCCGTCGCATAGCTCCCAGATTGTCTTTCCGGAAATGTTGAGCCACAAACTCCGGCCCTCCGCTGGCAACTCAAGCAGCATTTCGTCGATCACACGGCCTTCCATGACACCTTTGCGCTGGATCGGGCAGTTGCTGAGAGAAGGTGGTCTGACAATCCCCAGGGAGTCGTCGATATAGGCATTGACGATTTCAACCAGATCGAGGCCATAGTCCTGTTCGGGTTCGACCGATGTATCGAGTCGAGCCCATGGGGTGTAACTGTGTTTACCGAAGATTTCCTGGCCGTTTTCCCCCGAAATGACCTGACAGTAATGAATTATCGGCGCCTCGGGCACACGTTCCGGTGGCCAGTTGGTACAAATCCCAAGCGATATCGGCTCGTGCTGCAGTCCATATTCCGCGCACGCTGCCAAATAGGCGAACATGTCCGATTCCCAGACCGGAAGGCCTTCTGAATTGCGATAGTGATCGCGGATCTTTCCGCACAGCTCCAGCCAGCGTGCGCATATTTTCCGCAGATCGCTGGTGTGAATGAGCGTCGGGATCATCACGGCTTCGATGCTCAGACCGGGCCGGGCGCAGTGATCTTTCAGAAAGGAAAACTTTGCACCAAGACCGAACGGACTTTTGGCGCTTGGTTTTCCGGTCGCAAAATCGATCCAGTCCTGGGATGCGGGAAATCCGGGCGCCGCGTGCCGCGTGACGGGGCTGCGGAACACGCAGTCGGGATCGAGCAAAAGCACAGTGCCTTCCGGTTTTTCCCTGAAGACCCACTCCAGCAGCGAAGCCGGTTTATTGTAAATCGGATAGGAATCCCCGGTCTCGGGATGGACATCCCATAGCTTGGTCGCAAAGCAATGGGCAAACTTCTGGGCCGGCAAGTTTTGCGGGTCGTCGGTTGCCACCAGGCGGATCAGCGTACCCTCCTGCTCGACCCGTTTCCAGGAATACTCCAACAGGTCCGACTGCCACTGCATGTAGGGCGTATTGTTGGTGCTGAAAACGGTATAAAACATGGCTTGAATTCCCGTCAGGCTTGGCAATGACAAGGGCCATTATCTAGCACGCGTTCGATTTTGAATATGCCTCGTAGGTTACGCACTCGGCCCAGTCCGCCTCTGTCTTGATTGTCACGGGGTCGGGGCTCCGGCCGGTATAGACATCCGGATGCGCCCGCTTGTTCCGCAGAACCATCCCCGCGAAGCGCTCATAGTCAGCACGACTGCGCTGCCTGCCAAGGCCATATCGACCAAGGCTTTTTTGATCCTCTGGATTGTCGCTGTATGCAAGGCATCTCAGTCTTTCGAAAGCTATGAGGTTTTTTTCTCTTACCGCGTCGTCACCATGATCCCAATGGCGTCGCAGTGGAGCGTCCTGATGCATGTGCCACGCGACGATTTCGTCAGGTAAAAACAAATCGTAACCGTGCGTGTAGGACCGGATGCTCAACGCAAATTCTTCCCCCCAGTAATAGTGCTTCGGATCCTGGCGAACCTCGTCGATCCAGGACCCGAGCGTAAAGACGAACGCGCCCGAGAGAAACCGGCTTCGACCGGGATTCCGGGCGTTGCGTTCTCCCCAATCGAACCAGGTGCTCCATCCGCTTTGCTCGCTCCAGTTCACTACTTTCGTCGTTCGAACACCGACGTCTATCTGCTTGTGAATATGGTCATTCGCATCAAGCCAGAATAGAGGCGCGTTCATTGTGATCAAGGGCTTGTCGGCGGGTAGCGCTCTCATCATGCGCGTGAGACTGGTGTCCCAGCCGGGCTCGAATTCCATGTGAGAGTCCACCTGCAACGCAAATGTCTCGCCGTCCCAAAATTGCTGCGTGATGGACCTTGCCCATGAGCCGCCCTCGCTTTCCTGGTAAGGATACTGGGAGAAGCGGAACCGGCGGTCGGACTTGAAACGACTGAGATCGATCCCCTGGCGCTCGTCATATTGCCAGCACAATCCAAAACGCAGGTTTTCCGGATAACGTGCAGTCGCAAGACAATTGTCCAGGGTTCGCGGCAGTTCCGGATCGCAGTAGGACGCGATCGAAACGAAGATTTTGGGCTGCGAATTATCCATCGGAACGGGTTCAATCTGCCGAAATCACACGTGGGCGAAGCGTCGCCGGTTGTCAAGGCATGTCTACGACATCTCGCGGCGCAGCCACCCGTTAACGGTGAACCGGCTGTCGGCAAACTTGCCTGACGAGCAGCGCACCATATCGACCTCGTGCCAACGATTGCTTGCGAACGCGATGAGGCAGTTGTTCTGCGGTTCGATGGAGATCACGTCGCGACCGCGATCGAAGGAAACCTGGCCTGGCGCACCGTTGTAGAACAATAGATTACCACCGGCATAACGCCTCGGCGTGCGGTGCAAGTAGTAGACGTAGCTGACTGCACGATTTGCCACCTCTTTATCGTGACTGGCATCGGGGTGGGCTTTGAAAAAGTCGCCGTCATTGCTGGCGGTGAGCTGAATCTCGCGAGTCTCGATATCGAAATCCGCAATGTCGAGCGTCGCCATTATATGCGGCAGGTGCACCATCAGGCGTGCCAGGAAAATGTCCCGCCATTTTGAATCTTGAATGGCAGACAGAATGCGGGACTTCCGGTAATCGTCGATATTGGTTGTAACAGCGCTGCCCGTGAATTCCTGTTCGTTCTCCAGGGCAAACTTCAGGAGTTGCTTGTTTTCATCGGGTGTCAGGAATTCGTCTATCCGTACATAGGTTGGAGCCGCAGGACCGAGCCCGGACTGGACCTGCAAATCTTGAAAGGGTTGCGTCTGTATCAGAACCGGTGGCCTTGTTGTCACGGAAATTACGGAAGTGGACATGAAAGAGCAGGCGGTCTGCCCGCCATCCAGCGGAAGCTGCATGAGAACTCCGGGCTGCTGCGGGTCCCGCTGGTGCGTGGCGGCAAGCGCAGCATACAGATCATGGAGTATCGGCGAATTCGAGGGCAAAACGGAAGAGTAGCTCAAGCCCCCCGTTAAGGTGACCTCTACATCAATATTCCGCACACTCTCTGCCGTGTTCATTTGCCTTTTGTCACCTTCTGACCCTCCTGCTTCTGGACGTCGATCAGCAGATCGACCGCCTCAGACGCGTCGCCGAAACGAAGACTGTAGACCGGCAGTTTCTCCACGGTCTTGCAGAGACGGTGGATGGATTCATCCTCATTCTTTGCGAAACTCAGGCAGTTTTCAAGCAACTTGCCGACGGCATGCCCAGGAGAAACTGGCAAGAGGTCTGCTGTTTCATTCCTTGAATAGTGTGGGAAAATGATCATTGAAAGAGGATGCGGACTATCGGCCGTCCGTAAACCGTCGAGCGATGCTGCCTTCTTTCGCAAGCTACCGAGTCTTTCCCGCGGGAGCTCCTTGTCCGGCCTGGAGCGAATCTGGGGTGTGCTGGGGAAAGGCACAATGGTGCCGTTGTCCGGGTCGAGCGGGGCGATGTCATCGGAAAGGTACGCCCAATCGCGTTTGACCAGCTCCATGACCAGCGTGCTCTTGCCCCGGCCCCATTCCCCCGGCAGCATGACGGCGCCCACGGCGGATGCCGCACAGCCAGCGTGCAACCAGACCAGCTCCGGATGCCGGTACAGGAACTGGCATACGACTTCCCTGTAAAAAGCGCGCAGAAGTCTGGATGCAGCACCATCGATGCCGGTTTCCTTCCCGTCGACCAGCAGTTGCGCCTGGTCGCCGAGATCGGCAATCCGTAGCTTTGCGATCGGGGGCGTATCGGACGACGAGATCATTGATTTGAACAGCAGCTTCATAGTGTCGGCGATATGTCCGACATCACTGGTTGCCGTCACGTTGTCGTTGAGAAAAGAAATCGTGCAGATGCGTTCATCGGCACGCTGCGGCATGTCAGCGGCTTCGTTTTCCGCCACTGCGCCGGGAGCTGCAACTTCCCGGTCGCGAGCCCTTTCTGCCATCGCCGTCTCGTCCAGAAAACTTTCCGGCCATTCGCGCATCCAGCCCGGATTGAATCGCTCATTACAGCGGTTCCACGAGTAGGGTCCCTTGCGTTCCTCAACCATGATACCCCTGTCGAGAGGAACGCAATTGCTGATGGCATGTCGCCCTTTTTGAAGTTTTTCACCCGGTTCAGGGAGTTCGTTCCAGAGAAACTTGAATTTCTCGTCCTTGCGCTGGTTGCCCCGCATGCGCTGAATGAGAGACGTGAAGGTGCTGGTCATACTGCCGATGAAATCCAGCGCCTCCGGGGCCACAAGTTGTGACAAGTAGGCGAGCGCAATGCTGTCATGAGCCGGCAAATCCATGAATTCGGTACCAAAGTGCTCCAGGATATGATGATCGAGAAAGATGTGATCATCGTATGCTGACTTGATTTCATCGAAAAACGGATCGTCAGCCTCATCCGTTAAAATGACGAGGCGGTCATCTCTCTTGAAATGATGATCCAGTGTCTCGATCGCCTCGGCCGGCTTCCGGTCCAGGGTGGTAACTCCTTTTGTATGCTTGAAGTCACCGCGGCGGATATGGACGGCATTAAAGCGACCAAGATCTTCCGCCACCCGTTTGGCAAGGGCCGCGTATTCGGCCTTGGGCCTAATTGCGCGCAATGCATCATAGGCCTGAAGCTGGGCAGCTGTGTCCAGATAGAAAAAATAGGAATAGAAACTCAGCGTAAATCGCTCCGGACCTCCTGAGAACGAAAGAGCCGGCACGTGCTGAAGAGCTTCGCTGACCGTTATGAATTCTGTGCGCCGGCCGGCAAAGGCGCGGATATCGTTGGTGGTTGTTGCCAGATGCGGCGGATAATAGAATACGCAGTCCCAAGCCGGCCGGTCGCAAATTTCGTGCGGCGCGGCTGCCGCGAGATTGACCTGGTCAGCATTTATCCATGGCACACCCAAATCGATCAGATCGGTAACCCTGCTGGGGTAGGTGTTGCTGACGATGTCATCATACTGGACAACATTCGCTACCGGAGACTCGTTGTCCTTCAGGATCAAAACCCTGTCGGTAAGAGCAGACAGAACGACCCCCAGTTCGACGGACATAATGAGATTGCTCAGCCCGGCGCGGCCGCCTCGATAGACTGTGTAAATGATTGATTTCATCGAGCAGACGAGACGTCAGGACGGACCCTGATCGGGGCGTGGCGCATCCACATCCCAATCAATGGGCGCATAGTGCAAGAAAATGTTGGCGTAGTATTCGCCGTCGAGCGGGTAGGGTCTGCCATGCTTGAGCCGCGCGCCTTCATAAAACACCATTTCACCCGGTTCGATCGAAATTTCGTGCGGTTGTCCTTCCAGATCCTCGATATAGAGCGGCCATGGACCATTCAGACGGTGGTCGACACAGATTGTCGAGCTCACCACATGGGTGCAAATTGAATCGATATGGTTGTAGAGATAGCTCCTCGGCTGATAAACGCGAATTCCATAACAGGCCGACTTGTTCAAAGCAAGGCCGCTCCAGGTTTCGTGTGCTTCCTGCAAATCGCTAACAAGCCGCTGATTGAAATCTTCATCCTGGTAAAGCAGCGAGGGGCGGGCACGGCTGTTTTCAGTCATCAGGTAGCCGTCAGCCGGCTCCGCAATGAAATTCCGGACGTTTGATCTGAAATGCTCAAGAAGGCGTTCATAGAGACTTGAATCCAGGGTGGTCTTTTCAAAACCCAGCCCGAGTTTCGGGACTTTCGCCAGATCGGCCTTCTGCCGTTCGACCAGATGTCTGGGGGTCTCATACATAGAGGCGCTCTCGTGCGCATTTCGCGAGTTGGAAGAAATATTGTTCATGATCCGTTTTCGCATCCGCGGCGAATTTACCAAAATCGGAGCGCAGGAAGTTTATCTTGCTATAGGCCTGCTTATACCATTTCGACTCGCAGAATGCACCATGGACACCATCGTGGGATTCCGCCATATCTGCGTAATAATGGTAAATCGTACCGTTGGGAATCGATGGCTCGCTACTGTCTGATACGAGGAATTCCTTCCGCTTCAGAAGGTCGTAGGCGATGCCGTTGGCGGTCATTGCAAGGGTAAAGCAAGGCATTTCCGCCATCCAGATGACCTCAACGCCCGCAGCCCGGCCGAGCAGATAAAGCGCATGGGCAAAACGAAAACAGTCGGCGATATATTTTTTGTTTTTCGCAACTTCTGCGGTGACAAAAATATTCACCCCACCTGGCGCGTATTCCTGTTCGCAACCGATCGCCTCCAGAATTTTTCGGAGATCGACGCCCTTTCCCTTATTTTTTTCGACGGACGAGAAAAACGGATCCTGTTCGATATGCCAGTTCCTCGGAGCTGCGCACCGCGTCGGCATGATCTCCTGATTGAGGTCTCCGTACAAAAATGTGTCGCTGTCGAGCAGGCAGATCATATCGCCTTCGTCGATGTGCTCCGCGGCCACGGACAAGGCTTCGACGCGGTTTAGAGCGGCGTAGTAATCGCCGCCCTCGTGCCCGATATCGAGCAAATGGGTTTTTTTGTAGTTGGTCCCCTCGGCGACCCCGGTTTCGTATCGGCCGAGGATGTTCCGGAGATCGGTCGATATTGGCTCTTCGTTGTTGCACACGACAATCAGGGTTTGCCAACCGTCCGGTAATTTGCCACTGAACGATTCCAGGAAAATGGCCGTCTGCCACCAAAAATAGGGCGTGTCTTCAATGCCGATGACAAACGTCATGCCTGTGCCGTTAGCCGGTGTCTTTTGAAAATTCTCCAGGAAACCGAGCCTTGCCATCCTGGTCAGTGCGTCCCGGACCTGCAGCGACAACTCATCCCGATCAACCGGAAACCGTTCCTTGAGGACGCCGACGATATCGTCCGGGGAGCGCCGACCATCGCAAAGCTCCCAGATTGCGCGGCTCGACCGGTTGAGTGTCAAGGCCCGGTTGCCGGCGCCATCATCGAGCAAGTCTGCAGGTCTTGCGGGCGCAACGAGGACGAGTTCATCCTTTACACGGAACTCTCTTATTTTTTTTCGTCGACGCGGGTGTGCCATTCTATACAACCGCAACGGTCAAGGTGGACACAATCAAAAATCTGCTTCCTGATTGATAGTTGGGGATACGGGAATCCAGCCCGGCCGTATCGGCGGTCACTTTCAGTTCCTGAACGCGCTTGCGCAGTATTATGAGTCCGGTTCGGCAGCATCAAGGAGGGATCAGGCCAGATGCTCTCTCAAATGCGACCCCGAGCGCGGAATACGGCGCTACTCTCAGAGACCGCCTACGTGGGCGTCCATACCTGCTATATTTCCCGGTGTCTGCAAGATCGCGGCGAGACCGTATTGCTCCCAATCCGCCAGTGTCGTCATCCGCAAACCAAGCATCGCGTAATCGACGCCATAGAAGCCTTAAAGAATAACCGGCGCTGGTGTCGCTGTCGGTACCGGTGTCGCTGTCGGTACCGGCGTCGATGTCGGTGCCGGCGTCGCCGTCGGTGATGGAACAGGGCTTGTGGCAGATTGGGCGAAAACCGAGTTTGGAAGATTGACGGCCATAACCACCGGAGCGACCCAGGCAACCTTGATGACATCGCGTTTCGAAACGCCATCTTCCTGCTCCGCCGCGTCGGCGGCTTTCTCCAGTTCCTGAACGCGTTGGCGCAGCGTTCCAAGTTCAGTTTCGGTGGCCTCCAGATCTGCTTTGGCCGAGCTCAACTCTTTCCCAATAACTTTCTTTTTCACAGTTCCATACCCCTCAACTCGAGTGCCCGGAATTACGGTACGATTCAAACGGACGGCCCGTACATAACCAAAGCATAAGGCGGCAACATAACATTATGATTTACTTTGTGAAACACATTTGTGGCACAGATAGCTAGTTTAGATTGATGATGCGTGAAAAAAGCAACAGGGTATCCGAAGGCAGACCACGATCCCGCCAGACGGGCCGATTAACTAGCCGTGTTCAGGCGGCAAAACTTGACCCGACTGATTGAACCTGCGAACTGGATCGTCTTTTTGCCGTGCTACGCGGACGAAACAAATATGGGCTGAATACTCATGGACTGGAAGGGATTGCCTGTACTCGTCACCGGCGGCGCCTCGTTCATCGGTTCGCATCTGGTCGACGCGCTGGTTGCGAAGAGTGCAAAGGTCACGATCATCGACGATCTCAGCAGTGGCCGGCTTGAGAATTTGCGTTCCCATATCGACGCTGGTCAAGTTCGCTTCATCGAGGCGGACCTTCGTCGTCAGGACGCCGCCGAGGCCGCCGTTGCGGGCCAGACTTGCGTGTTCCACCTGGCAGCGGACCACGGCGGCCGCGGATATATCGAAACCCACCAGGCGGCCTGCGCCGCCAATCTGATGCTTGACGGGCTTGTATTCGATGCCTGCCGCAGAAACAGTGTCGAGCGGTTTGTTTACGCTTCCTCCGGCTGTATCTATCCAACCTATCTGCAGGGCGATCCCGCCAAAATCATCAACCTGGACGAAGACCGCGCCGGACCGCCCTTCGACGCCGACGGAATCTATGGCTGGGCCAAACTGATGGGCGAAAAGACATTGGAGGTCTACTCTCAGGAATACGGAATGAAAGCAGTGAGTTGCCGGTACTTTACAGCCTACGGTCCGCGCGCAACGGAAAGCCACGCGGTGATGGCCATGATCGCCCGTGCTTTCATCGGGCAGAATCCCTTCGAGGTCTGGGGCACAGGAGAACAGCTGCGCAACTGGACCTATGTTTCCGATATCGTCGACGGCACGATGAAGGCCGCTGAGCATGCTGGCGCCGGCGAAGCTTTCAATATCGGCACGATGGAGGGAACGAAAGTGATGGACGCAGCTAGAATGATCCTGGAACGTTCCGGGCATTCCGCTGACATCGTCATACGGCCTGATATGCCGACCGGCCCCTATTACCGGATTGCCGACAACGAGAAGCTGGCGAAGCTCAGCGGCTGGCGGCCTGAAGTTTCATTTGCTGAAGGGCTGGAACGCACCATGGACTGGTATTATTCGACCAAATCGAAAGCAGATATCAGCGCCGCGTTACCGCAATTGCTTCTGGAGCGTTGATTGACAAATGGTGACCGTGCCCAAACCGGAACGAAGACCGGCATTCTCTCCAAATAGTTTTCGCCTCGAGAAAAGGGGCGGATAATGGCTCAACCGGGTCCAGATCTTGTCCCCGTTCGGCGCAGATTCATCAGGGCGCGCACCAAATCCAACGGTGTGATACTGAAGCGGCGGCTGGCGCGAAGGGGCTTTCGACTTAACGCTACAGGTAAGGCGATATGGCTGCTTTGCGACGGGCAGACACCGGTAAACACGATCTGCGATCTGCTGGAGCAACGCTTCCAGAACACCGGTATGTCGATCCGGCAAGACATTATGACAACGCTGACGGAGCTGGAAAAATTCGGTTTGCTAACGTTCAGGAACAAACCTCAAAAAGGGCTCGGGGCAAAAACCATCGATCTCAGGGAAATTCCGTTTTACGTCATCAACTGCAGATCGGATACGGTCAAGAGAGACCGCATGCAGCAGCAGCTTTCGGACCTTGGGCTTCGTTTCGAGATGGTCGATGCCATGGAATGCGAGCCGGCAAATGTAGGCACGGCGATCTCTCACCTCAGGATCCTCAATCGGAAAACCATTGAGACGCCGTTTGGTGTGCTTGAGGACGATTGTGTTTTTAGTGAGAATTTCCGTTACCAGTTCACAGTGCCAACCAATATCGACGCTTTTTATCTGGGTATGTCACGCTTCGGCATCGAGGTTCCGGGAAAGCTGAGCTGGGGCAAATGGGACGATGTAAAATGGTCGAGATATGACCATTACAATCTCCGAGTTTTCAATATGCTCGCGCGCCATGCCGTCTTGTATCTCAGCGATACGTTCCGCCAGGCGGCACTGGACGCGATGATCGACGCGGTCGCAAACTACGAGCAAATGTTCCCCGGAGATGTAGGAATTGCGTCGACGCATCTATCGCATCTTGTGCTGACTCCTCTTGAGCCCATCTGCTATCAGGCAAGCGATCTCGGCGGCCGGGAGGGCTCGACGGACAAGGCACTTCCCGAAATATAGGGCTCTCTGCCCCGGAACAGACGACAACGATCACCTCTTAATGTATTTTTCAAAAAGTATATCATCTGAACTTTCAAGATTTTTGGCAATCCTAAAGTTTTCTTTTATATGTGGTGTCAAATCTTTGTATAATTTTTCATTTAAACTACCTATATCAAATTTTTTGTCTAATATTATTATGCCTCTCTCATCAAATATTTCACCAATATCTTCCGATCCCCAATAGACCGGGACGGTTCCGGTTACAAAACAATCGGTCAACTTCTCTGTGTAGTAAAGGGACTCCTGGCAGTTTTCCATTGTGATGCTGAACATATAGGGCATTAATCCGGGGCCCTTGTCGGGAAGCGCATTCGTCCTGCTCCCAATTCTGGGGCTTCCGCATGCGCCGCCGAACAGATCGAGATGATCCTTGAATTTTTGTGCATATTCATGCCGGATCCGGTGACCCTCGACCATGAGCTTGTCTGAGGCCAACATCGAGCACAGTTTCGATTTGGGGTAGATGCGGTAGTCCCTCTTCGGGATCCACGGCAGATTGCTTCCGGCCGGGTGGTACTGGATCTTCGGATCTAATGAGCAAAATGATCTGTCGGGGGAGAGTATGATCTCGAAGGACTCAAGCATCCGATCCAGGTTCTTTTCAATAAACTCAGGAATACGCTGAATTTTCGATATGGCCGGCGATTCCACCATCCATGCAATCTTCGGTCCGGGAATTTCCAGGGAGTCGGGAATTCCGTGACCGATGCAAACGGTGACCGGGACGGTCGCCTGATCGCGGTCATTCGTCCAATCGAAATTCTTCGGTCTCCTGCTGGAATTGGATGACGTGCCCGGCGCAAACGGCCAGCCGACACCGAATACTCTGGGTTTGGTACGCGAACTGACCCTTGTTTTCTGCCTTGCAGTGGCATCGGGGCCTGACCGCTGCATCACGCCAAAGGCCTCGAATTTTCGCAATGTCTTCAGGACATCCGCCTGCAGGCTCTCTTCCTCTTCCTGGAACAGCCACGCAAGCATCGCCAGAATATCTTTGACCTTCTTGGCCCCATCACAAAGCCACCAGAGAGCCAGAGCCGTCTTGTTGAGAAGCAGCGCGTCGCTGGTGGTATCGGGTTTGAGATAGCCATCGTCGCCCTGACGGTGAACCATAATGCCCCTGGCCAGGATCGGTACATCCTGCAGAGAATAAGGTTCAACAGCGCTTTCGCTGAGCTGTTCAAGCGAAGTTCTGCTTCTGTAATGACCGAATGTATTTCGCGCCGCCGACGCCAGGCGCGCGCGATGCCGGCCGACGCGGGCGATTATACCGCGACCGATCCGCGTAATGGGCTGACCAAAATTCACGACCGCCTCCTGAATGGTCCCGCACAATATGCCACTGATTCACCTTCATCCGTGAGAAGTCTTGGCGATAATCCCTTACCGTGCAGCCACTGCATAGCGTGAAAGCCGGCAACGGCGCAGCCGATGCTCATTTATGAGTACACGGCCCAGGTCCGGGCCCTAATCGCCCGGTCGTCTCAGTATGACGCCGGGCGAGGTTATTGGATCGCCGGTGAATTCAACGCCAGCAGCTTCGAGTGCCGATTGAATTTTGTTTAGCGTTCCAGCCCGCGACAGCGGTATCCCTTCTACTTCTTCAAATCTCTTCACCGTTGCCCAGCCGACGCCAGAGAGTTCAGCAAGCTCACGCGAAGACAAGCCTAGCAATGCACGACCAGCCCGGATTTGTGCAGCTGCTACCACTTGAAGTTCTTCTGAAATGAGCTTATAAGCTCATTATGGTGCAATGGCCTAACACGTCCATTTGAGTGAGTTGCGATGTTGTCCTCCACATCAGATATCTCCATCGAAGACATCCTCTCGGCATGTGCCGGTGCTTACTC
>SDBT01005317.1_pt1 | contig 21634 bp, 17 predicted proteins | sample 2277101 | NCBI WGS metagenome assembly SDBT01 (sample SAMN10404973, study PRJNA504765) | marine sediment metagenome | isolation source: marine sediment core GS10_PC15, 103 cmbsf | place: Arctic Ocean: Southern Knipovich Ridge | collected 2010
TCTGAAAGCGTTTTTAGAGCCGATACGCGCGCGGCGGCAAGAGTTTGCCAAAGACCCGAGTTCGGTGATGCAGCTGTTGTTTGAGGGGACCGAAAAAACATTGGCTGTTGCACATCAGACGATGAGCGAAGTGCGCATGGCAATGAAGTTGGATTATAAATAAGTGCATCCTTTTATCCTTAGTGTAGCTTTCATTTATTATTCGATATGCTAGATTACTCATAAAACGAAGTTTATTCTAAAGGAGAGAGTAATGCAGATTGCTAGACGTTATATAATTCCCATTGCCACGTCATTGTTTCTTGGTACATTGCTTGTAACGAGTGTTGTCACTTTTATCTATCGCTCAACATATCTCACCGGGATCATGATTACCGATGAAGTGCTGCAACTGCAGAATGTTTTCAGAAAGATTCACGAGACGTGTACCATTATCGATTTTGACTATCAAAAAAATCGCATCAATTTTTTAAATGTAGAAAAATTCCTTGGCTCAGAAGTTGGGCCGATGAATATGGTCAACCCCGAAAAATGGGAAGGGCCGTATCTGAAAAATAATCCGACGATCCAAGAAATTGAATATCAAGTAGTGCGTACCACAAAAGGTTATTTCATTACGCCGGGAGAGGGGGTAAAATTGCCCAATGGCAAAGTGGTTGGCACAGATATTATACTCGATGAAAGTGCCGACATTCCAGCAATGATGCAAGATGAAATGGCGCTTATGTACCAAGGGAAATCGTTGGCAGCGCCACTCGATTTGAGCAGAAGACTATTTGGCATGGGCAGTCCATCTTAGAAAATTTTTATTCTTGACATCCTAGGCTGTGAGTGTATAGAGTCAAATTTGTATTGGGTAAAAAAAGTAACGTAGTCTTACAATAAAGGAGATAGTATGAAAAGAATATTTACATGTTCCCTGCGTACGATATTTACGATACTGACCATCAGTATGGTATTTGTCAGTGTTACGTGTCTACAAGCTAAGTCGGCTTGCTGCGGACCACTGGTTGGTTTGACGAGAAGTATTAACGAAACAACCGCGCTTATTCAAGGCAAGGTATGTTCTATACAAAATGTTGTTAATGCAATTAAAGATGAAGGGTGTGATTTTCTTATCAAGCAGACTGATATTCCCAAAACAATCACAACGCCTGGTGTGTATTGCCTGGCTGAGAACGTTAAAGCGAATGGCAACTGTATTATAATGATTGATATTCAGTCCGACTGTGTAGTGCTTAACTTGAATGATCATACGGTTGATGGTAATGATGTGGCAGATACTGGTATTAAGGCTGGCGGTACCGGTAATATATTTAATGTTATTATCAGAGATGGCTTGGTAATAAATGCAAAAGATGATGGCGTTGAACTTGAAGATGTAATGGATGGGGTTGTTGAAAAGGTTGCAAGCCGTAACAATGGCGACAATGGTTTTGATATTGTTGGATCTAGTACGCGAGTAATTTTCAGAGAATGTCAGGCATCGCTCAATGGTGAGGATGGCTTTCGGTTTCGTTCCGATACTGATAACTGTTGTTTGCTAAGCTGCAAATCATATACGAACGGTCCTTACAATAGCCGTGGTTTTGGCTTCTGCTTGGAAGGTTGCCAACATGTGGTGCGCGATTGTATGGCAAATGATAATGCACTTGAAGGTTTTCAACTATTTGGTTCTTTGAATGGTGATTCCGTGATAAATGGCTACCATGTAGTACGCGATTGTAGTGCTGCAGGAAACGGTAGCCATGGTTTTGATGTCAAGAATCTAAGGAGCAATGCAATTCGCGATTGTGTTGCGATTAATAATACGCTCGACGGTTTTAAAGTAGGTGGCGGAAATAATACCGTACGTGATTGTACCGCAATAGACAATCGCAGCGAAGGATTCCGATTGGCCAATGAAGGCGACGAAGCGGGTCAAGATGATAATAATGTACTGCGTGGTTGCAACGCCGTCAATAATGCGTCTTTTGGCTTTTGCATAGAGTCGAAGAATAATATGATTCGCGAGTGTGTAGCAAATGAAAATGGATCAGAAGGTTTTCAACTATTTGGTGCACTTTCTGCTCCGGGTAGCCCCATTTTTGGCAATAATGTAGTACGCGATTGTAGTGCTTCTAAAAACGGAGTTCATGGATTTGATGTAAAGAACAGTAGTCAAAATGAAATTCGCGATTGTGTTGCGATTGAGAATGATCAAAATGGATTTAAACTGGCTGGTCAAGGTAATACCGTACGTGGCTGTACTGCAACAGGCAATAGCAGTGAAGGATTCCAGATAGCGGCTGCAGGTGGATCAGGTAAAGATGAAAATAATGTAATACGTGATTGTACCGCCGCTAGAAATGGTGTTTGCGGTTTTGAAGTGGATACGGAGAAGAACATGATTCGCGATTGTATGGCAGAAGGCAATGTTAGTATTGGCTTCAGAATAGATGATACTGGCAATAGGATACTGAGTTGTATGGCAAATAATAATGGGACTGATTATGGCGGAACAACTGGTGTTCCTGCCGCTTTGATTGCATCTGGTGATGCAGGTATAGCAGATGCTAAAAACCAGTGGTTCAATGCTGCGGGTTAATTGCTTCTGAACGGTAAACAACAAGCCCATTCAGAAACATACTCATTTCTGGATGGGCTTATTATTTTGAGAAAACTTTTATATTATCTGTAAAAACTGATCGACAATTTTTTTAATACCGCTTCTAAATTTCACGGTTATATATTTCTTGTCACTTTTTTCTTCAACTTTTTGCACTATGCCCATGCCGTAGGTTTTGTGCATGACCGGCTGATTTTTCTTCCACATACCGTGCGTAGGTTTTTTGATTGTATTCCTTGAAATTTTTGGGGCCTTTTTTTGTCGAGTGATAGCCTGTGCACCACTAAAGGTGAATACGGTTGATCGTTCTTTAACACCAAGCCAGTCAGCAAAGAAAGTTTGCAGTTGTATTTGCTTGAAGTAAGAACAATCTTCATGAGTTACGAGTCGGTCGGGCAGTTCATCTAAAAATTGTGACGTGAATTGATCGGTCATTTGCCCGTAGGTGTACCGAAATTTTGTGTGCGTGAGTAATAACCGTTCCTTGGCGCGTGTGATGCCTACATAAAATAATCTTCGCTCTTCTTCAAGTGAATCATCTTCATCAAGGGCGCGTGATGTTGGCAACAAACCTTGCTCAAGTCCGGCTAAGATAACGATATCAAATTCAAGTCCTTTAGCAGAGTGGAGTGTCATTAATAAAACTTTTTCTTGTTCATTATCACGTGTAGCCATTTTATCTTGCATGAGGGCGACTTCATCAAGAAACTGTTCAATGGTGGAAATTTTTTCTGATTCAAAATGTTTGATCGCGCTCAATAATTCTTTAATGTTTTCAATACGCGTTTGGGCTTCTTGTTTTTCATACATTTTTTTTACGTGGTGCAGGTAGGCAGCGCGTGCAATAATCTGTTCAACCGCTTTGCTTGGTTTATCGTGTGGGTTGAGGTTTTCAAAGATGGCGATAAATTCTTTGAGCGCGGTTTGTTTTGTTTTGGGCAGCGCACCGGAATCAATTAAATGTTGTGCAACTTGCGCAAACGTTAAAAATGGTTGCTCGTGCCAGTGCGTGTAAAATTGTTCTTCAAATTTTGCGCCAAGGCCACGTGCGGGGCAATTGATAACGCGAAAGAATGAGGTGCGGTCAAATGGGTTAACAATCAGGCGTAGGTATGCCAAGATATCTTTTATTTCTTTGCGTTCATAAAACTGAATGCCGCCGATAATTTTGTAGGGGATCGAATTTTTAATGAGTGCTTCTTCAATTGCGCGTGATTGTGCGTGCGTGCGATACAGTACGGCGACACTGCTCGGCTTTGTTTTTTTCTGTGCCGTTTTGATTAACTGAACAATTGCATCACCTTCCTGGTATTCGGATAAGCAGGAAATGAGACGAATACGATCGCGCCCCTTTTTTTCTGACCATAATGACTTTGGGTTGCGGTTAACGTTGTGTTTGATGACGTGATTGGCAACATCTAAAATCGGCTGTACCGAGCGATAGTTCTGCTCAATTTTAATAACCTTTGTTTTAGAAAAATCTTTTTGAAAATTGAGTATGTTGGCAACAGTAGCCCCGCGCCAGGAATAGATTGATTGATCTTCATCGCCGACAGCACAAATGGAATCAATGACTTGTTTTTTATTTCGTGTTGCCATTTGTTTGAGCAGCTCGTGTTGTACAACGTTGGTGTCTTGATATTCATCGACGAGTATATGTCTAATGCGTTCTTGAAAGTCAGTTTTAAACGTGCGATTTTTTTTAAATAGTTTCACTGTTTGAAGAAGCAGATCATCAAAATCCAGGCACTTGCTTGCCGTTTTTTCTTCCTCGTAGGCGATATATATTTTATGCATGAGCGGATGGGTGAAGTGATGAGCAGATATTTTAGTTAGGTCAACCATTTTGTTTTTGATCTGCGATATTTGATACGCCGCTTGCCGGGCGCCAATTTGTTTCTGTAAATTGTTGCGGTGTAAGATACCGTTGATTAATTTTTTTTTGTCATCTTCATCTAAAATTGAAAAAAATGGTGTTTCAATCAGTTCCGCATGTTGTTTAAGCAAGCGCAAACAATAGGAGTGAAACGTGCCGATAAACGGTACTTCATGCTGACCATCTAAAAACTGCGCGATTCGTTTTTTCATTTCATTGGCGGCTTTGTTGGTAAATGTTAGTCCAATGATTGATGATGGCAATACGTTTTTATTAACAATCAAATCTGCGATGCGTGTGGTGATGACGCGTGTTTTTCCTGAGCCAGCACCAGCGATTACTAAAATGGAACCAGCTTTATGCGTGACTGCTTTTTTCTGTTGAGCATTTAACCCATGATCTAAAAAATTTTTATGGTTTTTACCGCGATTATTCGTCATGGATTTTCCAGAATATACGTTAATGAAATTGTGTATTCTTTATATGCTTGATAAGTCTATCTATACTATTCAGGACATCAAGCAATTGTTATTGTTTATGTATGCAGTTACTTAAGGTATTGTAGTTGTACTTTCTCAACTACCTGTTGCATAATCGAGTGCCAATTTTCATCCTTATTTTTTCTAAACAAGTGCATAGTTGGATACCAGGGCGAGTCAGTGCGATTTTGTAGCCAACGCCAATCAGCAACGGTTGGTAACAACACCCAAACAGGAATACCAAGTGCGCCCGCCAAATGAGCAGGAGCGGTATCAACTGAAATAATTAGATCAAGATTTTTCATCACTGCAGCCGTATCCATAAATTGGCCATTGGTTTCATCAAAGTCCGGGCCAAGGTCATGGATGATACAATTTTTTGGCAAGGTATCGATTTGATCAGTACCATCCACTTTTTGCAAACTATAAACGCTGACACCTGGTAACTGCATAAGTGGTGCAAAAATCTCTAACGGAATTGCTCGTCTGCTCAACGGATTTTTTTCGCATTGGTTTTGATATGTACCTTGCCAACAGATGCCAATCTTGAAGTTTTTGTCATGCGCAAGTTTTTCTCGCCACTGCTCAACCAAGGTTTGACTTGCGTTTATGTATGGAATATCTGTTGGAATGGTTTTTGGTGAAGTTTTAAACACGTAGGGCAAGCTCATGAGTGGAATGGTGATATCGCATTCAGGACATTTTGACCCTTGTGGTATTACTTCATCAATGTAATCGCATAATGAAAAGAGGGGTGTGAGCGGTTTGTGAGTTTCGACGATTACCGTTGCGCCCAGTTGTTTGAATAGTTTTGCATAGCGGATGAACTGCAGTGCATCGCCCAGGCCAAACTCAGCAAGGAGCATAATTTTTTTGCCGTAAAACGGATTGATCATATCAAGTTGTTTTTGCCATATTTTTCCCTGTTGCATGCGCCACTGGTAAGCGAACCACCCTTTTTCAAAGTCGCCGACAGAAAGATATGCGGATGCAATGCCGTAAAGTGCTTCATGGTATTCAGGATCTTGTGAAAGGATTTTTTCATAAAGCTCAATGGCCTCACGTGTTCTTCCTATCGACTTGAGCGCAAACGCTTTGTTATGCAGTGCAGGAATGAATGTTGGGGTATTGCTTAACACAAAATCATAATGTTCAAGAGCGCGTTCATAGTCATTGTGCTTTCCCAGTACATTTGCCAAATCAGCATGTGCCGGAATACTATTGGGGTCTATTTTCAATGTTTTATACAAGTAAGGTAATGCGCGGGTGTATTTTTTTTTCTTTATTGCAGTTCGGGCAACTTCCAAAAGCTGTTCTTTGTCTAAGTTTGGCGGTACGACAATTTTTTTTAATTTGTTACAGACTTTTTCTATGACAGATTGCCAGTCGCCATGTTTTTGTTGTCTGAACAAGCGCATGGTATTTGGGTACCAGGGGCAATCGGTCCGATTCTGTAACCAGCGCCATTCTGCAACAAACGGCAGCAATACCCAGGTTTGTACGCCAAGTGCCCCGGCCAAGTGCACAATTGACGTGTCGACTGATATTACCAGATCAAGATTTTTCATAATGGCAGTAGTATCCATAAAAGCACCGTGTGCTTCATCAAGTGAATCAAACGTTTTAATGGTCATACCAGCTGGCAGATTGTTCAACTGTTCCGTGCCATGCTCTTTTTGCAAACTATACAAACTTACGCCGGGAATTTGGGCGAGTGGCGCAAAAGTATCAAGCGGAATTGAGCGTTTGGTAAGAGGATTTTGTTCTGGCCCATGATCAGGGTGTGTTTGCCAGCAGATGCCAATTTTGAAGTTGGTATCATGTGCCAGTTTTTTTTTCCAATATGCCACGAAGTGATCTGCATGTAGGTACGGTATGGGCGCGGGTATTGTTTTTGCAGTTGTTTGAAAAATGTATGGCAAACTCAGGATTGGAATTTGTTTGTGATATGAAGGTAACGGGTCGCCCTTTTCAATGATGCTGTTAATATAATCACACAGTGAAAGAAGTGATACAAGCGGTTTGTATGTTTCAACAATAACCGTAGCGCCTGCTTCTTTTAAAAGTTTGCAGTAACGAATGAAAAAGAACGTGTCGCCAAATGAAAATTCTGCACGAATTAAAATTGTTTTACCGGCAATAGAAGACAGATCAATATCCTTAAAGTGATCTTGCCAGTTTTGGGCAGGAATAAGACGCCAAGTATTTTCTTCAAACCCTCGTTTTAATTGTCCCGTTGCAAGCAGAGCATACGAAAGACCTAAGTGTGCAATATTGTAATCGGGTTTTATTGCAATTACTTGTTCATACACTGGTATTGCTTCGTGCATTCTACCCAAGCATTTCAATGCATATGCTTTATTATAGAGTGCAGTAAAATGGTTTGGTTTGACCTCAAGCATTGTATTAAATTGTACTAACGCTTTTTCATAGTCTTTTTGATCAAAATAAAGATTGCCAAGATGAAAAAGACCTTCAATGGACTGTGGGTTGTCTGTAAGTAGTTTGTTGAAATAGGTGATTGCTGTATCATAGTCTTGTTTTTCTTTGCAAGCCATCGCTTTGTTCAATAGTTCTTTTTCTGACAATTGTTTTTTTTCTTGCGCATGCACGCGTGTTGGTAACATTTTTTTACCGGCAATGATCTGCTCAACTTCTTTAACAACCTCATAAATAACCGATTGCCAATCACCATGCTTTTTTTGCCTGAATAAGCGCATATTATTTGGATACCACGGGGTATCAGTACGGTTTTGTAACCAGCGCCATTCAGCAACTGACGGGAGTAACACCCACGTTTGCACGCCAAGTGCGCCAGCTAAATGCACAATAGACGTATCGGCAGATATAACCAAATCAAGATTGTTCATTACCGCAGCAGTATCCATAAAGCAGCCATGTTCTTGATCAAAATTTTTGCCAAAATTATGCACAACCATGCCGTCAGGAAGATCATTCAGTTCCTCTTCACCATATTTTTTTTGCAAGCTATATAAACTTATCCCAGGAAGTTGCGCGAGCGGTTGGAATAATTTGAGCGGAATGGAACGGGCGGTCAGCGGGTTTTCCTCAAGGAAACATGAGGGTTTTGCGTGCCAACAGATGCCAATCTTGAAGTTGGTATCAGAAGAAAGTTTTTCTCGCCACTGCTCAACTAAATCTGGGTCGGCCTGGAGATATGGAATATCAGCAGGGATAGTATTTTCACGTGTTTGAAATGCCACCGGTGTACTTAATAACGGCATAGAAATATCAAAGTGCGGTGCCGACTCTCTGACTGGGATAACTTTATCAATAAAGTCGCATAGTGAAAATAAGGGGACGAGCTCTTTAAATGTTTGTACATAGACGGTTGCGCCATGTTGCTTGAATAGTTGTACAAAACGCAGAAACTGAATCATGTCGCCAAAGCCAAATTCTGCGCGCAGGAGAACACGTTTGCCTTTTAAGCTTGCAGTATCAATTGGTTCTTGTAATTTTTCTTTGGCATCTTTCATTCGCCATTGAAATTCACACCAGCCACGCTCAAAGTCACCAATTGCCAAAAGGGCTTGTGAAAGGCCGTAATGCGCATTTTGGTTCTCCGGCTCGCGCTTGAGTACTTCCTCGTAGAATGGTATTGCTTCTTGCATACGGCCCATTGATTTTAGAACGTATGCCTTGTTGTACAAACCAGGAGTGAACGGCGGAATATGTTGTGCTAAATAATCAAACTGCTCGAGGGCTAAGTCATAGTGCTTTTTTTGACAGAATGCATTACCCAAACAAAAACGAGCATTTGCATTACTAGGATTCGTTGCAAGCATCTGATAACACGCTGATATTGCTTGTTCAATTTTTCCTGCCTGCAAATACTGCTGTGCTTTTTCGAGGGGCGTTTGTTTTTGTTCTTCTGCGCTGTAGGTAGTGTTAACGAAAATGGTGAGTGCTAGTGCTGCAAGAATGCGCATGTAACTCCTTTTATGCTGCGGCAGCGTTATGGTAATCAGTGTATGATTTTTCTTCTACCAATCGTGAACCGAGCAATGTATTTATTGCACGTTTAATTTCGCATCGCCGATCATTGGTAAAGTAAACAGTGCGTGCGATTTCCATAAATTCTTTATCAAATTCTTGCTTGCGTTCTTTTTCGCGAATTGCGTCTTCGATATCCCACAGTTTTTTGTTTACCTCAAGTAGTTCTTGCATGAGTGCATCCAATACTTTTGATTGAGTGACATCTTCACGAAACGTTTTCATGAGTGTTGCCAATTCAGTGCGCACATTACGCAATTTTTTCTCATCGGTAATTCGCTCTGTTTTAATTTGTAAGATGGTAATTTTATCAACAAATTCGCCGACCGATACTTCTGCCGTGACGATGGCTTGCTGTTGTGGTGCATTTGCGGCAAGTGGAAAGCTTGCTGGTAATATAAAACTCATTGCATAACATAATTGTATGCGCTTCATAATAATTTTCCTTTTGCTTCATACGACTCTTTTTTTTTAACTATTCTCACCTTTTTCTTTGTGCCATTACTTTTGCCAACTCATCGTATACCTGCCGCATAACGCTTGCCCAATCAAATGGTTTTGGTTGTTGAAATATGCGCATACTTGGATACCATGGTGTATCTTGTCGGCCAACAACCCAGCGCCAATCGATTGAATAGGGAAGAAGTAACCATACCTTACGCCCCAGTGCGCCGGCCAAGTGGGCAACGGCGGTATCAATCGTGATAATCAAATCAAGATTCTGCATGACCGCAACGGTATCCATAAAGTTGCCATCTGTTTCATCAAAGGTATCGTCAAAGATATGGAGTGGGAATGATGTTGGCACGTCTTTTAATTGCTCAAGTCCTTCTTTTCTTTGAATGCTATAGAAACTAATTCCTGGAATATCAGCAAGTTGATAAAACTGAGCAAGCGGTATGCCGCGGCGTGCAATAGGCAGACGTGAAACGTCATTATGAACGTCGGCTTGCCAACAAATGCCAATTTTAGTGGTATTGTCCTGAGCAAAAAATTCCTTCCACCGTTCTACTAAAGCAGTATCAGGGAAAATATAGGGAATGTTTTTGGCCATGGTATCTGGTGTATCATGAAATATTGCCGGCAGTGTCATGAGTGTGGCATCAGCGTCGTATGCTGGGCGTGGATCATGCGAAGTTAACAATTCATCAATGTAGGGGCAACGTTTTAGCAAGGTTACGAGCGGTTGTTGTACCATGACGATGGTTGTTGCGCCGAGTTCTTTTAATCGTTGTACATAGCGTAGAAAATTAATTGTATCACCAAGCCCACCTTCGGGGCGTAAGAAAATTCGCTTGCCTACTAGATTGTTAGTGCACAGTAGTTCTCGTAATGTATCAGCATTTCTGCTCATGCGCTTCAAGTTCCATTCATGCGCTTGCCAGCCAGTGCGATAATCCCCTTTGCTTAAATAGGCAAAAGCAAGTGCGAGGCGCGCTGCTTCGTATTCAGGATTTTTTGTAATAACTATGTTGAATACATCAATGGCCTTATCGACACAACCCGCGTGTTTGAGCGTGTATCCGATATTGTACAGTGCAGACAATACGTTTGGATGTTTTTTGAGTACGTACTGATACTCAGCAATTGCTTCTTGCATTCGGCCAATTTTGCAAAAAATAATGCCGAGCTGAAAATGAGTATTGATGTTATCAGGTTGCAATTGTATCGCAGTGCGCAGATGTTCAATGGCTTCATCGAATGTTTCTTGTTCTGCGTAAAGCATGCCAAGCTCACCATGCACTGCTGCATCATTTGGAGATAGTTCAATTGCTTGCTTGTAGGCCTCAATCGCTTGAGGTATTTTACCTTCTTTTTTGAAAGCCTGTGCTTGTTCTATAGTGTGCTGCGCAGAAGCAATGAGGTAAGAACTTGTTGCAAAGCCTAAACAAATGATCAGGTATATTTGCTTCATGCAGCAGCGGCTCCTTGAGTTGTTGCATCAATCAACTCATCGATTTTTTCTTGTACTGTTTTGCGCAGTTCAGTCAATACATAAAAGCTACGCATATGTTTGAGCAGTTCCGGATCAGAAGGGTTGGTGTGTTGCATCATGCGAATGCGCCTGCTGAATTCATCAATTCGATTATTGATTGCATGCAACTCTTCATTCAGTTCTGTACACAAAGAAGATTGTTGTTGCGGCTGTTTTGCTTGTGGCTGTTCTGTTTCTTCTTTTTTTTCTTCAAGTGTAATTGTTCTTTTGGGGAGCGGTTTTCCTGAAACAAACGCTGACAATTCTTCTATGACCGTCGCAACAACCGATTGCCAATCGCCCGGTTTTGGCTGTCTGAACAAGCGCATGTTTGGATACCACGGAGTGTCTGAGCGATTAAGCAGCCATCGCCAATCAGGAGGATTGGGGAGTAAGTTCCAAACCGGTACCCCAAGAGCACCAGCCAAATGGGAAATGGAGGTGTCAATGGTAACAACCAAATCAAGATTTTTAATAACTGCAGCGGTGTCCATGAATCGGCCGTTGCTCTGATCAAAATCATCATCAAATGAATGCAACGTACAATTTTTTGGCAGAGATTTAAGTTGATCAATACCCGTTTCTTTTTGCAGATTATATATGCTGACTCCTGGTACATTGAACAGCGGAGTTAATGTCGTCAGTTGCATCGATTTTGCAGCAACAACTGCGCGTAAAAAAGGTGTGCTGTAATTACTGTTTCCTTGCCAGCAAATACCAATCTTGAAGTTTTTGTCTTCGGAGAGTTTCTCGCGCCATTGTTCAACCAGCACGGGGTCTGCATAGATATAGGGAATATCAGCGGGCACTGTCTCCAGTCGTGTTTTAAGAATATAGGGCAAAGACATGAGCGGCGCTTGTATGTCAAAGTGCGGATACTCGCTACGCAGTTGCACAACCTTATCAACATAGGGGCATGACGAAAGTAGGGTAACGAGTGGTTTTTGTACTGCAACAATCACCGTACCATTTTTTTGCTTGGCCAGTTGTGCATAGCGAATGAATTGCAATGTATCGCCGAGTCCCTGTTCGGCATGTAATAAAATTGTTTTTCCCTGCAGGTCAGAGCCATCCCATTGCGGTTCTTTAAAGTCGCGCGGTGTGAGTTGATGTTTGCGGTGCCAGCGCCATTCATATTCTTTCCATCCTTTTTCAAAATTACCGGTAACTAGATAAGCAAGGCCGAGACTGAAGTGTGCTTCTGAGTGATCCGGTTTGCGTTCCAGTGTTGATTTATAAAATGGCATTGCTTCTTCTAAGCGGTTTAATTTTTTAAGGGTATACGCAATATTGTAAGTAACCGCGGTATCATCCGGTTTTTGAGCAAGTAGTTCAAAGTATAAGTCCAACGCCTCTTCCGTCTCGTTTATGGTATTGAGACAGTTGGCGAGTTCAAATTTGGTAGCGCGACCATTGGGCTGCAGTTCAAGTGCTTTGCGAAAGTGTGTACTTGCTTGCTTAAATTGTTCTTTGTCGCTCAAAATTCGAGCGGTTGCTAACTGTGCATCTGCCAATTGCTCATCGTGCTCGATAGCTTTTTGGTAATGGTGCAGTGCTTGATCGGTGAGCTTTTTTTTCTCCAGTACCTTTGCCAGTTGCATATGTGCTTTGGCGTATGCAGGTTTGTAGAGTATTGCGCGTTGAAATGCCGTAATTGCTTCTTCAGTATTTTCTTTGTTCTCTTGTGCAACGCCAAGATTGAAATGCGTTTGTGGGCAGACGGGGTTAAGCTCGAGTGACTTTTTGTAGCATGCAATGGCACCATCAATATTGTTGGCGCGCAGCAACTCATTGCCTTCATTAAAATAATCTTCAAATGTTTTTTCTTTTACCGGTTGAGTAGGAATATTTTTTTGATTTGTATCATTTGTTTGAAACGGTAGTTGTTCGTCTTGTGATAGCTTGACAAAGTTGGGTATGAACTCATTGTATGCTTGGTCGATGGTGTCTTGCTTTTGGGTATCAACTGGCTGATCTGCATGTAACCGATTACCGAGGCTGAAGGTGACGACAATAAGCAATGATTGCAATTGTTTGCTCTTATACACAGGTGCCATAAATCTCCTTTTATACTTGTAGCGATGTTTGTAAAATATCCCGTACTGCTTGTTCAATTTCGGCTAAGATTGGTGAATTTTCTCCTCGATTTGTTTCTTCTCTTTTTTTCTTGCCGAGTACAATGAATAGTTCTTGCATAATGTTTTGCATTACTCCCTTCCAATCCCCTTGTTTTGATTGTTGAAAAAGACGCATGGTTGGATACCAGGGAGAATCTTTACGGTTTTGTAGCCAGCGCCAATCTGTTGGGAATGGTAATAAGAGCCAAACGGGAACGCCCAGGCCACCGGCAAGATGCCCAATGGCGGTATCAACAGAAATAACCAAATCAAGATTTTTAATGACCGCAGCGGTATCCATGAAGCGGCCATTTGATTTGTCAAAATCATCTTCAAAAACATGAATTTTAAATGAAGGGTCAAGTGCTTTTAACTGATCCAACCCATCAACTTGCTGCAAGTTATATATGCTCACTTCTTCAATGCGAGAAAGCCATGCAAGCATTTCAAGCGGAATTGATTTGGCAGCAACAGCTCTGCGCAATGATGGTGTATTGTATTGTGCATTGCCTTGCCAGCAGATGCCAATTTTGAGCTTACTGGTATCTTCTGCCAGTCGCGCTGACCAGTGATCAATCAGTTGCGGTGCCGCATAGAGATAGGGAACTTGTGCCGGAATAGTCTCAAGGCGCGTTTTGAAAATACGTGGCAAACTCATGAGCGGTACTTGATAATCAAACGAAGGTAATTGGTGACCACGAGGTACTACATGGTCGATGTACGGGCAGAGGGCGAGTATTAAGGTGAGTGGTGCTTGCGTTTGGAAAATTATAGTAGCGCCGCGTTCTTTGACCATTTTTGCATAGCGCACAAACTGGAGCGTATCGCCAAGCCCTTGCTCGGCATACATTAAAATGGTTTTTCCTTCGATATCGCTGCCATCCCATACCGGCCGATCAAATTTTTTCGGGCTTTCATTATATGCTTGCCAGCGCCACTCATATTCATCCCAACCACGGGCAAAATCACCAACGGTTAAATAAGCTGAAGAGATACCAAAATGAGCGAGGGCATAATCAGGCTTGCGTTCCAAAACTCTTTGATACGCTTCTATTGCTTGCGGGATACGTCCGAGTTTTTTGAGTGTATAGCCAAAGTTGTAGAGCGCAGAATCAAGGCGTGGGTTAATCTCGATTGCCTTGATATAAAGTTCAAGTGCTTCCATTGTATGGTTGAGCATGTTAAGTGTGTTGGCCAGTTCCATAATAACACCGGTGTATTCCGGGCGTAGGTTGTAGGCTGCTCGATACGGTTCAATTGCTTGTTCTAACTGTTCAAGATGTTTGTATAGATTGCCAAGCCGATAGTATGCATCAAAACAGTTTGGATCAATGTCACTTGTTTTTTTGTACTGCTCGATTGCTTGTTCATGGTTGTTTTGTTTTTCAAGCACATGGCCTAAGTTTACGCGAGCACGTGTATGATTAGGGTCAAGCTCGATAGTTTTTTTAAATTGTTCTTCGGCCAGATCATATGTTTGTTTTTGTAGATAACAAATACCAAGGTTGAACTGGACCTGCGGAGAACTCTGGTTTTTTGCGAGTGCTTTTTGATAGTAATCAGTTGCCTCATCGATATTCTGTTTATTAAATTCGATCGTACCCAGTTTAAAGAGTGCGTGAAAATGATCGGGATCTAAGGCAATGGTACGCTTGTAGTAGGTAGCCGCTTTTTCATGATTACCTTCACCTTCGAATGTGTCAGCAAGATTATAGTATTCATTGGCAACAGTTTTGAGATCATCAGATGCATTGAGCAAACAGCATGAAAATATACACAGTATCTTTAGAGCAATGGATGCAGAATGTTTCATTACGCAAATCCTTTTGCAAGACAGAGTCAAAAGCACTGCTTTTTGATACTACAAAATGACGAAAATGTAAAATGTATTTTCTATGCGTACATCAATGCATGAGGAGAGAATGTTCTTATGACGTTGTGTTTTGCATGTTCATTGCAGTTTTTGGAAAAAGATTCCAGGTGTCCAGGAAATCAACAAGTTCCTGCAACCCTTCTTTTGATTGTGCGTTGGTGATTACGTGTGGTTGATGCGTTGCGAGTGTTTGTTCAAGCGTTTTAATATTTTCTACTTTGTCGGCCTTGTTAAAGACGTAGAGTATTTTTTTATCTACTCCCAGCTCATTAAGAATCTCATGGACCACCTGAATATGTGATTGCCAGTTCGGATCAGAAACATCAACAACATGAATAAGTAGATCTGCATAATGAAGTTCAGAGAGGGTTGATTTGAATGCCTCGATTAAACGGTGGGGTAATTGTTGAATGAATCCAACCGTGTCAGAAAGCACGCCTTTTTTTTCGCCGTTAATATAAAGAGAACTTGTTTTGGTATCAAGCGTGGCAAAGAGTTTGTTTTCGGCTAAAACATTACTTTTGGTCAGTGCATTTAAAATGGTCGATTTGCCGGCATTGGTATATCCGATTAAACAGATTTGTGGAACGTGCGCATTCAACCGGCTCTTGCGCTGTGTTTCTCGTGCTTTTTGAATTTTTTCAAGCTGTTTTTTTACCTTACGAATTTGCTGTTCAATATATCGACGTTCTTTTTCTTTGGCCGTTTCACCCGGTCCACCACGCAAACCGGTGACACCAGTTTGTTGAGAAAGGTGAATTCCTTTGCCTGCAAGGCGTGATTTTTGATGCTGGAATTTGGCAATGGCAACCTGTGCTTTCCCTTCGGCTGAATGGGCAGCTTTTTCAAAAATTTCTAAAATAAGGTCAGTGCGATCGGCAACCGTACATTCCAGGTAATCTTCAATATTTCGTGATTGCCGCGATGTAAGTGCTTCTGAAATAATAAGCTGCTCGATTTCCTGCTGCTCGATAGCCTGCTTGATCTCTTCAAGCTTACCCTTGGAGATAAAATAGGCCGGGTCAATAGAGCGCAATTTCATGAATAGTGCTTCCTGATAGGGCGTGCCGCTCGTTGTAACAAGACTGATGAACTCGTCGTAATACGAGTTGATATTCTCAATCTTGTTGTATGGCGCATTGATGCCCAGGATCAGGGTTTTCGGGTAATGTGTTGTTTCGTAAAACGCTGGCTTTGTCATAGTTTATTATTCTATCGATTTTTGATGATTTTTAAAGCATTATCTGCCTACTTCACGCTGCTTATACTTATCATACTTTGTATTTTCTAATTGTCAATGAGCCGGTGGGGATCTGGATATTGCCGATTCTTTGATTTCAGTATAGAATCAAATTGTCCTCTTTGAGCGTATAGAATGAAATACAGTAACCAGGTTTGTTGGTAGTATATGAAAAAATTATTAGAGAAACTTGCAGAGAAAAAACGCATATTAGATTCTTTTCGTCCCTTACCGCCTGCGTTAGTACAGAATCTGGGTGAGTGGTTCAAAATTGAGCTGACGTATACCTCTAATGCGATTGAAGGCAATACGCTCACGCGAGGAGAAACGGCCCTCGTTGTCGAGAAGGGTTTGACGGTCGCGGGCAAAAGTGTACGAGAGCATTTAGAAGCAATTAACTTGGCAATTGCGCTTGATTTTGTCAAAGAGCTTGCCGCCAAAAAAAGAGCAGACATAACCGAGGTTGATATCCGGGATATACACCGACTTATCTTGAAAAAAATAGATGATCAAAACGCAGGGACGTGGCGAACAATTGCCGTCAAAATTGCGGGTGCTGATGTCGTGCTTCCTGATCCAATTAAAGTTCCTGATTTAATGCACGATTTTATGCAATGGCTCCATACCGTTGAGGGTAACCAAGTAGTTGTCAGTGCTGATGCTCATTTAAAATTGGTAACGATTCATCCCTTTGTTGACGGTAACGGGAGAACAGCTCGGTTGCTCATGAATTTGCTGTTGCTGCAAGAAGGGTATCCGCCGGCAATCATACGCCCTGAAGATCGGCTTGCGTATATTGCATCTATTGAAAAAGCGCAGCTACATAATGATACAGATGATTATTACCGTATTATTGGTCAGTCGGTTGACCGTAGCCTTGACATGTATCTTGAGGCTGCACAAAAAAGTGTTTAATTTTTGCAAACTACTATTATTAACTGGAATTGGTTTTTGCCCTAAGAAATAGTCTTTTTCCTTGCAAATCTCAACCTTTTTGTTATCTTTGTCATATATAAAATAAATTATCATTTACAGTTTTAACGTAGGGGGATTCTATGAAAAGACTTTTTTATATTACCGTTACAGCGCTTTTTTTGTCTGCAGCTCAGTCAAAGAGCATATCTCAGCCGGGGTTTAACCCGCAAGCCCAAAGGTGTGATGACCCTATTATAAACGAAGCTCAAAATGAAGCTCAAAGGGCTTTCAATGAAAAAAGGGTTCGAGCTTTTTGTGATCAATCATTACGCGAAGGTAAAAAATGTATTAATTTACAGATGCAGCATTTAAACGCTGAAGAACAGAGGGTAGTATCCGAATTTTTGGCAGTCTTAGAGCCGTTATTTACAAAACTAAAACAATGTGCAGAAATAGGTTATGTTGATTTAGGAACCCGACAAGAAATTATGCTGCTTTTGCAGAAAATTGTGCTGCTTGGTCAGAAGTTTGACCCTTCTAGTTTTTGCGCAAATACAGATAACCAGCAAGCAATGGAAAAGGTTATGATAGAGTTAATGAAACTCGTGGTTAAAGGTGGAACTATTGCACTAAGAATACTTGCATAAGTAATTCTTGTAACAAGTATTTTCTCGTGCGCTGGGTAAACATGCTCAGCTCATTTCTATTTTAGACTTATCCAAGAAGCCTTTTTGTGATAAAATCAATGCAAATGTACCCAAGTAATTTCATACATCCAGATGGATATGATGGGCAAACTCGGCTCGCTGATCCAGTTGATGAAGTATATGCCCGGGATGGGGGGCTGCAGGTAAGCCAGGAGGCGCTCGAGCAGGGAGAGCAGGAGATGCGTAGATTTAGCTATCATTAACTCGATGACCTCGAAAGGGCGCATCTGTACGCGTATTCTGAATAATTCACGCAAACAGCGGATTGCCAAGGGGGCCGGCGTTCAGGTCTCAGAGGTGCATAAGCTTTTACAGCGCTTTGACCAAGCGCAACACTATGCTAAACTAGTTAAGAAGGGTGGTTTTTTTAACAACATGTTTCGTTGAAATAGTACGCCAATCTAGGGGTGGTACCCAGGAGCAGTGAGCGTACAATAGTTATTTTGAGAGGATTGTTTATATGTCAGTTAAGATTCGTTTGTCCCGCGTCGGTAGAAAGCATGTGCCAATGTACCGTATTGTGGCTGTTGATTCACGCAAAAAAAGAGATGGCGAGGCGCTTGATATGCTTGGGACCTTCAATGCAGTCAATAGCACTATTGTCCAATTCAATCAGGAGCTCTATGACAGCTGGGTTGCAAAAGGTGCGATTCCAACTGATTCAGTAAAGAAAATCTATCGCTTGCATAAAAGGACTGGTAAAGATACTGCATCAGAAACACCACCGGCAAAAACAAAAAAAAGTCCGGCGACTGAAAAGTCCACGATTGAAAAGCCTACAAGTGGAAAGATTGTAAGCGCAGAATCAGACGTTGCTAAAGTAAAGAAAACAGAAACTGCAGGGCAACCTGAGCAAGCTGCTGCATCTGAACAAACCAAAAAATAGTATTGCTTGTTACCGGTGACATTATGATCAAAGAGCTCATTGAGTATGTAGTGAAACAATTGGCAAACAAGCCTGACCAGGTTCGTGTTACTGAGGTAAAAGATGGCGATCGCCATCTTTTTGAAATTACTGTGGATGAACAGGATCGTGGGAAAGTTATTGGCAGGAACGGGCAGACCATCAAGGCGATGCGTACACTCGTTAATGTTGCGGCACCTGAAGGAAAAAGGATAACCGTTGATCTTGCAAAGTAATACATAGCTCAATTCTATGAATATCTCAATTCTGACTGTATTTGATACGTTATATAAACCGTTTTTACAAACAAGCTTAGTACGTCGTGCGCAGGAAAAAGGATTAGTGCAGATTGACGCTGCACCATTTTCTTCATTTGTTGAGCCGAAAGAACGTATTGATGCGCCAACGTTTGGTCCGGGCAGTGGCATGCTTATCAAGCCAATGGTTGTTCAAAAGGCGATAGAAGCAAAAGAACAATTGCATGGTAACGCATTCAAAGTTTTCTTTTCTCCGCAGGGTGAAAAATTGAATCAGCGCACACTTGAGCGAATTACAAAAGCAGCGCAGGAGCGCGGGCACCTTATGCTTGTGCCAGCGCGCTATGAAGGTATGGATGTGCGCGTTGAGCAAAAGTATGCAGATGCAATCGTTTCGATTGGTGATTTTGTATTAATGGGTGGTGATTTGCCCGCCATGATGTTACTCGAGGGCCTGTTACGTTTAATTCCTGGGGTTGTTGGCAAAGAAGAATCGGTGCAAGCAGAATCATTTACGGGACCATTTGTTGATTATCCGGCGTATACCGAACCGGTTGAATGGCAAGGTCATCAGGTCCCCGATATTGTTCGCTCTGGCAACCATGCAGCAATTGATCAATGGCGCATGCAACAGGCAGCACAAAAAACAGTGAAAGATCATTTTGCCTGGTTGCGTACGCAGTACATGACAAAAGAGCAGCATGACCTGGCGCGATCATGTATACCGCCGCATTATGTTGCGTTATTACATGCGGATGTACAAATCGGCCCGGAACGTCAAACGGGTGTTACTTCGGTAACAACGATTGATATTCACGATATTGCCCGATCATCGCGTACCTATGATATTACATCGTTTTTTTTGGTTACCCCATTACGGGATCAGCAAAAAATTGTTCGTAAGTTTCTTAGTTTTTGGCAAGAAGGTTTTGGCACGCAATACAATAAAAACCGTCACGAAGCGGTCAAGCAGGTGGGTGTAGCCGAAGATCTTGATGCGGTGATTACTGCGATTGAAAAAATTGAAGGCAAGCGCCCATTGCTTATTGCCACCGCAGCACGTTCTATTGAACACCGTAAAATGATTTCGTTTTATGATCAAAAACGTGTTTGGACACCTAATCAGCCTGTTTTATTTCTTTTTGGTACTGGCAGAGGATTGAGTGATGCGCTTATTGAGCGGTGTGATTTTTTACTTTTGCCAGTTCAAGGATTTGCGGATTTCAATCATTTATCGGTGCGATCAGCGGTGGCAGTGGTGCTAGACCGCTGGCTTGGGCTCAATCAAAAGCAGGGTGAGAAAAAATTGGCAGAATAGGCTTTTTGAGGTATATTGGGATATATTGATTACCATTTTTTGATAGCGACAAAGGGAAATTTCAATGAAGGCAAAGGAATATACTAAAGAGACTATTCACGGCATAGCGACCTATACCCGTGATTTCCCGTCATTTAGGGAAGGCGATATGATTGCAGTTTCACTGCGTATCAAAGAAGCGGGTAAAGAACGTTTGCAGGTATTTCAAGGCAACGTGATTGCCATGCATAACTGTGGTGCTTCTAGCACCTTTACTGTGCGCAAGATTGGGGCACATGGTGTTGCTGTTGAGCGTATTTTGCCGTACTATTCACCAAGTATTAAATCGATCAAACTGATCAAACAAGGTGATGTCAGACGTGCAAAGTTATATTATGTACGCGAACGTGTTGGTAAGGCTGGTCGACTAAAAGAAAAAGTTATGACCCGGGAACAAAAAGAACAGAAAGCAGCCAAAAAGGTGGACGACAAAAAACAAGCGCAAGCTGCGGTAGAACAACGGCAGGGTGATAACGAGTAACGGCGTTTGGTGAGGTATCCGAGAGTGTATGCGCGGGTGAAGCTTTCTATTGTATTCTGTCTTATTTCTATTATTCTCAGTTCTTGTAGTAATCGAGATTATAGTAGGTCCTCAGGTTCTTCTCGTAAAACACAGCGCTATATATCTAAAAAAATGCGGTCGTATCAAGGCAGCCATATCGATCTTATCCGTCAACAGGAAGCAAAGTTAACTGATATACCGCCACCACTTCAAGCGCGTCCGTTAACGGCGTATTGTTTGCCAGCAGAAAATAAAGAGCCCGATTCGGTAACGCTTGGCTATCAAAGTACAATGTCGGTAGACGAAATAAAAACGTTTTATGTCCAAGAAATGGAGCGTCTTGGTTGGCAGCAAATGGGATTGTTCACCGGCCGTGAGTTATTGTTAAGTTTTGAAAAGCCAGAGCGGTTGTGTACTATTTCAATTCGGCCCGGTGCACATAACAAAAACAAAACGGGCATTTTTATTTTTTCGGGAAATAAACAGGTTAGTTAAGATTTCAATTATTTTCTCGTTTTTCTCATTCGTGGTGTTTTTCTACGTTCGGCATGTCTTGTTTGTTTTTCAGCGGTAGATTTTTCACTGTTGTAATATACTGGTGTGTTCAGGATATGGCTATTCGCGTTATAGCGTCTGTTAAAATCGTTGTTCAATTGATTTGCTACGATATGTGTGTTTGTTAAACAGATAATAAGAGTAATGCTGATATATGTTTTGATCATTGCTCTCCTTGTTTTACATCATACATTTTTTCTTTGAACATACACATGTGTGCACATCTATGCAATGAGATATGATTACGGTAAAAAA
>SDBT01005318.1_pt1 | contig 21632 bp, 22 predicted proteins | sample 2277101 | NCBI WGS metagenome assembly SDBT01 (sample SAMN10404973, study PRJNA504765) | marine sediment metagenome | isolation source: marine sediment core GS10_PC15, 103 cmbsf | place: Arctic Ocean: Southern Knipovich Ridge | collected 2010
TGATGGCAGCTTGAATTTTTCTTCGACGGATACACTACTTAACAATCCCTGCGCCAGTATTTTTGTACGCGTTTTTGCACATGTTTGGAATTAGCGATTATGACATTCGGCCTGTTTGCCGACATAAAATCCCATTGCCGTATTTTTTTAAGCTTATGGGCGATCAAAAACTTCATAAACGGTGAGTAGTTTTTTGTATATTCGTGTACATAATCCCACGCATACCTCATAGGAGAGTGGCAGTAGCAGATATGTTTAGTGTTTGGACCTGTTTTTATGCCATGCATAAAAGCCGAACTGCTGGAAATGACCACATCAGCATTTTTGAAATTAAATTTTTCAACCGCTTTTGCCATATGGGTAAGCAGAAATTTGGGTCTGACGCCCAATCTGTACCATTTTTGGAGTCGGCTCGGGTGGATTTTACTACCTCCAAACCAGTCATCCGCCCTCTTTTTATCATGAAAAAGCGTATAAATGGGGGCTTTTGGGTATAGATTGGACAATTCTTTTAATACCCTTTCCGCACCACCGAGCTTGACCAACATTTCGTGAGCTAAAGCGATTTTCATAATATTTCGTATTGTGGGCCGAGTGGTGGGCCGTATCGTGGTTCGTATAGTGGTTACTACCATTCGGTCCACAATCCGGCCAACTGTTCGGAAACAAAGGCATTATACATCGAAATCACCAAAAATCATTCTTATTGACAAATAATCTAAAATATGCTAAAATAAACTATAAAATAAATTCTATTCATTTATCCCCCAATCCGCTATTATCTAACTGTTGATTCCGCTCAAAAAATAAAATGATATATCTAGGCATTCTTCTGGCTATCGGGTTCCTCTATTTATTCTTCCGCTTTCTCCGTGCTTTGCGCATTAGTTCGAATAACCGCAAAATAGAAAGTATTGTTCTTAGAGTAGCAGTTTCCAAGCTTAATGAGCGTGGGCCGATTGTAGCTGAGCAGATCTATGCTGCTGTGCATGGACTGAGAGGTAATTACAATTGGGTAGATTATCTTCTCGGTCGGCCAAAACCCCGTATCAGCCTTGAAATAGCAACGGTCAATAACCTTATTCAGTTTTTCATCTGGACGCCAAAAAAGTATCGCAATGTGATAGAAAGCCAAATCTACGCTCAATATCCAGATGTTGAGATAGAGGAAGTAGAAGATTATGCGAAAGCAGCATTTGCGGTTTTTGAAGTTGGAATACCTGAAGTATCCGGACCTCCATCTGAATCAGCTGAAATAGTGGAATATGATAAGAAGGCAGGCGCTCTGGAGGCCAAGCAACAAGCGTCAGCAATGAAATCAGCAGTAACCGCAGAACTTAGCTTTACTGAAGCTGATGTTTACCCTATTAAACGTTATCCGCAATTCGAAGATAAGCTTACCCGCCTTGCAACTGAACCATTAGCCGGCATTACAGCAACTCTTTCCAAATTAAATGCTACCGATGAACAGGCCTGGATCCAGATCACTATGGAGCCTGTCGGGGACTGGTGGCGTAGACGTGGTCTTAAATGTCTAAAGGTAGTTAGCAGTGGTCTTTTTGATAGTGTCTTCTGGCTGAATACTTTGGCAACTAAAATATATGCAGCACGAGGTTTTTGGAGACGTACAATGTATAGTCCGATTTATTTTTTATTTTGGATGCTGCGAGGATTTAAAACTGGTGATTTACTAACAGGTAAAGGCAACGAAGATGATGATTTAGATGAGCAGGTTAATCGCACTCATGATCGCGAAGATCCGATTATGGCTGCTGTGGATAAGGTTACCCGTTTGAGTTTTGATACCAATATCCGCATTGTTTACATACCGCGCCCTGAAAACCGTGACTTGGCCGAGGTGAAACTGAATGAGATTGCGGGTAGTTTTAAGCAATTTAATCAGCCTAATTTAAATAGCTTTGAAATATCCAGAATCAATCAAAACAATCTTCAGATATTAAGACGTTATCAACAGCGCCTGGTGGTTAAGCCAATGGTCCTTAATGTGGAAGAGCTTGCAACCATCTATCACATGCCTGCCATGGATGTAGGTACGCCGAATTTATTTTGGGTTAATTCCAGACGTCTTGAACCGCCTCATGATCTTCCTGTTGTCGGAACTATACCAGATGAAGAACTTACTATAATAGGTGAAACCAACTTCCGCGGACATCGCCAGCAATTCGGGATCAAAACTGTCGATCGAAGACGTCACATATATATAATTGGTAAAACCGGTATGGGTAAATCCGTACTTTTGCAGAATATGATACGAAGTGATGTGGAACAAAATAAAGGTGTGGCGATTATAGATCCTCATGGTGATTTAGCAGAAGCGGTGATTGATTTTGTTCCTGCACACCGCACTAATGATGTGGTGATTTTAGATCCTTCTGATATCTCCCATCCGTTTGCCTTTAACATGCTGGAAAGCGGTGATGATCCTCATCGAAGAAATCTGATTGCATCCGGATTATTGGGCGTGTTTAAGAAGATGTATGCGGAAAGCTGGGGCCCCCGGCTGGAACATATTTTAAGGAATTGTTTACTGGCGCTTGCTGAAACGCCTAATACGTCCATGATGGGCATTATGCGTATTTTAGTGGATGCTAAATATAGAAGTCAGATTGTGGAAAAACTCACCAATCCTATGGTGCGCAGTTTCTGGATCGATGAATTCGGCAAATTTAATGACAAAATGCGGACAGAAGCTATCTCTCCCATCCAGAATAAAGTCGGACAGTTCCTCTCATCCCCTATAATCCGCAATATCGTAGGCCAGGTTAAATCTACGGTAAATATCCGTTTTATGATGGATACTGGGAAAATAATTATTGTGAATCTTTCTAAAGGTAAGATCGGAGAAGATAATTCCAGCCTGCTTGGTTCCATGCTTATCACCAAATTCCAGCTTGATGCTATGAGCCGCGCAGATGTGGCGGAAAAAGACCGAAAAGACTTCTATTTATATGTGGATGAGTTCCAGAACTTTGCCACAGATGCCTTTGCCACGATCCTTTCCGAGGCCCGAAAATATAAACTCAACCTCACTATGGCTAACCAGTATGTTGCCCAGATGCCGGATGAGGTACGTGATGCAGTATTTGGTAATGTGGGTACATCGCTTTGTTTCCAAGTCGGTTTTGATGATGCGGAATATTTCTCCAACCAGTTTTCAGAGGAAGTTTTGCCAAACGACATCGTGTCATTACCTAAATACAATTGCTACACCAAGCTTATGATCGATGGTATGCCGAGCAGAACATTTTCTCTTTCTACACTTCCACCTCCGGAATCTGAAGGCGAAGAGGATCGTCGTGAAAAAATCGTCCGTTTATCCCGCGAGCGGTATTGCACTCCTCGTGAAGTGGTGGAGGATAAGATAAACCGCTGGGCACAATCTTCTTCTGTGGATGAAAAGAAATTAGAGGGTGGTAAAAAACCTTTTAAAGAAGGAAGAAGTGATAAGGGAGAAGTTAAAAAAGAGGAAAGAAAGTTTGATAAGCCTAAAGATAAAAACTCAAAGCCCAAAGACCAAAATTCAAAATCCAAAGATCAAAATTCAAAGCCAAAGTCGGATAAGCCGAGTGGCAAGCCTGCTGATAAGCCGTCTGAAAAGCCGGAAAAAAGTAAGTAGTTTTATAGGGTAAGGAGGCAGGTGGCCCCTCTTAAGATAAGAGGGGAAGAAGGGGTGTTATGATAAATAAGAAGAATGGTTGTTTTTTAACTATACCTCTTTCTTCATCTAACCCCTCTTCCTCTCCACTTGATCCAAGGGGAGCCGCCTTCCTCCTTGTCCCTGCGGTTAAGTAGTGTAAAATAAGTACACTTATAATTTTTTGGTATGGGACGGTTTTATTTATACATTGCCGCAATCAATACCCTCGACTTACTTGCCATTCTTTCGGCTAAGATGTGGCATATTACAGGTAAACCTTATTATCTTGTCGGTACTGCCTTAGGTTTTGCGATGGCCGGCATCTTTTTTGCTTTGTCTCTAAAATATGAGGGAATGGCCGTTACCAACGTACTTTGGATTGCCATATCGGTTATCTTGGTAGCTGCGATGGGTTATTTTGTTTTTAAAGAACACATTACTTCATTGCAGCTTGTTGGTATGGGGTGTGTGATTTTGGGAATTGTATTTTTAAATATCCGCTAATTCCGTATAGTAGTTCGAATAGTTGGCCGAGTTGTGGACCGAATGGTGGAAAGATTACTATTCGACCCACTATACGGCCTACAATGCGACCCACAATTCGTAAAAATTATGAAAAAGTTAATCGGTATCATCGGCGGAAAAGGTAAAATGGGCAAATACTTTGCCGAGTTTTTTGAACGGAATGGCTATGAAGTCTTAATCAGTGACAAGGGTACTAAACTTACCAATCTCCAGTTAGCCAAAAAGGCGGATGTAGTTATTGTTTCCGTTCCTATTCACATGACGCAAAAGGTGATTAGTGAAGTGGCACCACACGTCAAAAAATCCGGGCTTTTAATGGATCTGACTTCTCTCAAAGTCTTTCCTATGGAAGCGATGAAGAAGGCTAAGGCTTCGTTTCTTGGGTGTCATCCGCTTTTCGGCCCCACTAATCCTATCGAGGGGCAGTTAGTCGTTTTGTGTTCCGGGCGTGGTCAGAAGTGGTTTAAATGGCTACAGGATTTACTGATAAAAAATAAAGTGATCGTCAAAACTTTATCAGCCAAAAAACATGATCAGCTGATGGCCTATGTGCAGGTTCTTACTCATTTTTCAGATATCGCTTTAACCGACACACTTCGGAAATCCAAAATCCCAATTCGTGAAATGGCAACGGTGCAAAGCCCGGTTTACAGGCTGGAACTGGATATGATGGGGCGGATTTTACATCAGGATCCTGAGCTTTATGCCCATATTGAGATAGATAATCCACTAAGTACACGGGTTTTGGATGATTTTATCGACAGCTGTCAAAAACTTAAAGACATTGTTGCTAAAAAAGAGGATAAGCAATTTATAAATTACTTTAATGCCTGCTCCCGCTATCTTGGCCCTTTCGCTAAGGAGGCTATGGTAGAAAGCGACAGGCTTATACGTGAAATGCAGGGTAGCGGTGTTCCGCAAATTCCGTCATCTGAAGTTGCGAAGAAATGTGATATGGCTGTTTTGGGGCCGGAAAATACTTATTCAGATATTGCGGCCAAACGTTATAATCCAAAGGCTAAAATCTGCTATACATCATCCATCAACGCTATTTTTGACCTGGTTTGCCGGGGTAAGATCAAAGTCGGCTTTGTACCTCTGGAAAACAGTTTAACCGGTTCTGTACGGGAGACTTTAGACGAACTTTATCAGGAGAATGTCTGGATCGAAAAAGTAGTATCACTTCCAATTCATCTGTCCTTAATCGGAATCAAAAAAGTGCCTAAGAAAGATGTAAAATTCATTTATTCCCATCCCCAGCCCTTCCTGCAAAGCCGAAAATACATCCGAAAACACTTCCCAAAAGCCGCCTGTATCCCAGTAGCCAGTACTGCCGCAGCTATGGCTCGTGTAGCTAAAGAAAAGAATCCGGAGGCTATTGCTATTGGTTCCAAAATTGCTGCAAAAACGTACGACCTCAAAGTAATCGAATCATCAATCGAGGACAATAAGACCAATACTACTTATTTTGCCATTATCCGGAAGAAACCCATCCGTCCAAACCTCAAAAAAGCCAGTAAAACCTCCATTGCTTTCCATTTTTCCAAGGATTCCCCGGGTTCGCTTTATACGGTACTTCAGGATTTTGCGGAGGCTAAAATCAACCTCACTAAGATCGAATCCCGCCCAAACCCCAATATTAGCGGGGAATATGTGTTTTATACTGATTTCGAAGGCAGTATTGCTGATTTAAACGTCAAAAAAACCCTCAATCTTGTAAAGAAGAGGGTTGCGAAGTTAAAAGTGCTTGGGTGTTATGCGGTGGATTAGTTGTAAAATTTGGCGTTCTGATTTATGACCTTTGCGGATTTCCGTAGATCCATTTTATAGCAGTCGGGATCATCGGTCAGACGGGACGGGTTTTCTTCAATGGCGGCTTTACAGGCATCTTCACGCTCCAGGAAAACTGTCCATCGTGATCCGCGTATGTCATAGATAAAAGAAATGCCGGAAGCTGTTTCGACATCACAATCTTTCAACATCTTTATGTCTTCTTTCGAAACCCCTTCTTCCACTAGATTTTTTGAAATCAAATGCCGGAGAAGCACTAAAGCAGCAAATTTCTGGTAAAATTCACAGCGTTCATCCATACTCATAGCTTCCAGTTCTTCCATGCTGCTATCTAATATATCAACATCACCATTATTAAGTGGTTGGCTTTTTTCAGATGGCATAATAAATAAAAAGGTTAATCAAAAGGTTATTACCTTAATATATAATTTTTAATTTGTCAATACTAAATGTAAAACAAAAAAAGCCTAACAGGAATTAGACATTTTTCGATTTTATATTTATATTTTTATTTAAGCAGCATTTTCCACTTCTGGCAGAGGGGATTTATCGTTCGCGATCCGGTCCTTTAAAACATCGGCCACTACTTCAGAAGAGACGTCAGCATCCAGTTCGAGACGAATTTCGTCCAATTCTTCTGAGGGGAGTTTTTCCGGATTGTTTTTCAGGGCATACAGGAAGCGTTCCAGCTTTTCCGGAGTGATATTTGTTTTTTTATTTTCTACCGCGAACATTGAGAGAAGTCCTTGTTTTACTTGTTCCACTCCGTATTTTTCCAGCCATGCTGTTACTATTTGGCTATTTAAATGTCCATGTTCACCTTCAAGTGTTTCAACTTCTTCGGCCGGAGGAGCGGCTTTGGCAGCTGTTTCAGCCATCCGTTCGATTCGGGGTTGAGCTTTGGCAGCCGGCTGTTGCCATAAAGTTTCTGTCTCCACGCCTTCAACAAGTTTTTCGCTTTCAGCCAATTCTTCTGCTAATTCTAGAGGCTTTAAGGCTGTTTCAACAGCTTGGTCCGTAAGGAGTTGATCTTCTCGCCCTTCCAGTTTTTCCCCGTATACCATATCAGCCGCCTGCTTAATGGCTCCATATCTTTGACGATCCTCATCGTGATCAGGTTCGAGTAGCTGATCAACCAGGCCTCTTACATCATTCACTTGGCTTGTTTCCAGTTTAGTAAGTTCAGTTCGCGCTTCCTCAATTGATTTCCCTTCCAGGTTTTCAATGACAACGGAAGCATCATGGCTTCTGCCTTGTTTAGTTATATCTGGCATGATTTTATTTGTTATTCAGAAGGGAAATTGCTTCCCGATTGCAAAAATCTTTTTCACAGATTTTCACATCGGGATCCTCACTCCACAGCGACCTTTGGTCTTTGTTTCGTTCGGAACGCATTTCTTACTTCTTAATTTAAATCTTAATATTATAGCATAAAATCAGCTTCAAATCAATACTTCAGAGGCTTAAAAATGGTTAAAATGTGATAGAATACCTCCGTTTTAACAACCCCCTATGAGACTGCTGATTACGGGAGGAGCTGGTTTTATTGGCTCTAATTTCATCCGTTACATGCTAGGCAAATACCCTGATTACGAGGTAATTAACCTCGATAACCTCACTTACGCGGGTAATTTGGATAATCTATCTGATATTTCAGATAATCCCAAATACTCCTTTGTACAGGGGGATATTGCAGACAGGAAACTGGTTGATGAGCTGGCGGAAAAAGCAGATGCCATCATCAATTTTGCGGCGGAAACACATGTGGATAACTCCATAACCGACCCAACTCCATTTCTGACTACCAATGTAATCGGTACACAAGTATTGATCGAGGCCTCTCTTAAGCACAAACACTCCAGATACATACAGATTTCTACGGATGAGGTGTACGGGGACATCGAAGAAGGTCTGTTTACAGAAGATTCTCCCCTGAAACCAAGTTCTCCGTATTCTGCATCTAAATCAGCCGGGGATATGCTTACTTTGGCAGCAGTTCGAACATACGGCTTACCTGCAGTTATCTCCCGTTGTTCTAATAATTACGGGTTATATCAATTTCCTGAAAAAATAGTCCCGTTTTTCATCCAAAAACTGATTAAAGGCGAAAAAGTACCGGTTTACGGGGATGGCAGCAATATCCGAGATTGGCTGCATGTTACTGATCACTGCCGGGCTGTGGATTTGATTTTGCACGAGGGGAAAATAGGGGAAATTTACAACGTAGGGGCGAATAATGAACATTCCAACCTGGAAATCACGAAGAAAATGCTTGAAATTCTAGGCTTACCGGAAGACAGGATCGAATTTGTGAAAGACAGGCCAGGCCACGACATCCGGTATGCAATAGATGCCACTAAGATTCAGAATGAACTAGAGTGGAAACCTGAGGTTGATTTTGAGACTGGATTTAGGGAAACTGTCGAATGGTACAAGAATAAGTTTAAAACCCAAAGTCCAAAACCCAAAATTTAATTGTTTTGAGTTTTGAGTTTTAAATTTTGAATTTATAAATTATGTGTGGAATATTCGGTTATCTCGGCAAGCGTGATAATGCGCTCGAGATCGTCATCAAAGGTTTGCAAAAGCTGGAATACCGAGGGTATGACTCGTGGGGTGTAACCACAGATATTAACGGTGAGCTGTTTTGCCATAAAAAAGTAGGCAAGATTTCCGAGGCTAATCTGGATGATTTTAAAGATAAAAAGGCAAAACTGGCTATCGGTCATACCCGTTGGGCCACTCATGGTGGTGTAACCGATGCTAATGCCCATCCGCATTTTGATCCTGAAAAAAAGATTGCGGTGGTGCATAACGGCATTATTGAGAACTACCTGGAAATCCGTGATGAACTTGGAAAAGAAAATTTTGTATCTGAAACCGATACGGAGGTAATTGCCCATCTTATTGCCAAATATCGCAAAGATAATCCGTTTAAGGAGGCAGTTCTTAAGGCGATTCAGCGTTTAGAGGGTAGATATGCCATTGTTGTTTTAAATGTTGGTGAGAATTATCTTATTGCAGCCCGTCGAGGTTCACCTTTAATTGTAGGCGTTGGGAAAGATGAAGTCTTTTTGGCATCCGATATCCCTGCATTTTTGGAATATACGCAGGACGTTAATTATCTGGATGATAATCAGATGGTAATTGTGAATGACGGGGTGGAGTTTTTAAATCTTGATACAGGAGAGCCAATCAAAAAACGCCTGATCAATATCGACTGGAAGGCTGAGTCCGCGGAGAAAGGGGAGTATGACCACTTTATGCTTAAAGAGATAATGGAGCAGAAAGACTGCATTCACCGCGCCATTAATCAGAGTACGGATGAGATCATGCACATCGCTCAGCAGATCAAGGATTCAAGAGGATGTTTTCTATCCGGCTGCGGAACTGCTGGCAAGGTGTGTATGGCGGGGGAATATTTCTTTTCGCTTATCGCCGGTCGGCATGTGAATTTTGCTCCCTCTTCTGAATTTCCAGTTTACCACCACTTTTTGCGTCCTGAAAGTCTGCTTATCGTCATTTCTCAAAGCGGAGAGACGGCTGATGTACTGGAGGCTATGGAAGCGGCTAAGAAAAAAGGTGCCAAAGTTCTTTCTATTGTTAATGTGGAAGGTTCAACTATTGCCCGCCAGTCCGATTTCTCTCTACATATCAAAGCCGGACCGGAAAAAGCTGTTGCTTCCACCAAAGCTGCCACTTCTCAAATGGCATTACTTCTTCTGATAGCATGTGCTATGAAGGGGGAATTGCAGGAAGGACGCCGTTTGTTGGCTGAAGTTGCATCCAAGATCAACGATATGCTTAATCCGCGCTTTCTTACTTACATTAAAAACGTGGCGGAAAAGATCAAGGATCAGGAAAATGTGTATATCATCGGGAAAGCAGAAAATTATCCAATGGCGTTGGAGTCGGCAATCAAAATACAGGAAGTTTCATATGTCCATGCCGAAGGATTTGCGGCCGGTGAGCTGAAACATGGCCCTATTGCTTTGATTACAGAAGGAACTCCTTGTATTGCATTGATTGCCAATGATGAGGTAAAACAGGATATCATCAATAACACCATGGAGCTTAAGGCTCGTGGCGCTTATATAATCGGCATTAGCCCTGAAAATCAGGAAGTTTTTGACGAGTGGATTAAGGTGCCGGATGTAGGTGTGGCTTCTCCCCTTGTAAATATTATTCCGACTCAATTGCTTGCTTATTATATCGCAGTGCTTCGCGGTCTGGATCCGGATATGCCGAGGAATTTGGCTAAGTCTGTAACCGTTAAATAAATTATTATGGATAATAATAACTACGCTCTAATCACAGGTGCCAGCAGCGGCATAGGCAAATCATGCGCCGAAGCTTTGGCAAAAGATGGTAAAAATTTAATCCTGATTGCCAGGAGGATGGAAAAACTGGAGGAGATTAAAAAACAGCTGGAATCAGAGCACGGTGTTGATGTATTAATTTATCAGGCTGATGTTCGGGATGATGGGCAGGTAGATGAGTTTTTCAATCAAATCGCTGATAAGCCAATTGATATAGTGATTAATAACGCAGGCTTAGCTCGGGGGAAAGAACAATTTGAGAACGCAAAATGGGAGAATTTTAAAGAGATGATTGAAACTAATATCAAAGGATTTACAAAAATCGCCCATCTTTCTATTTCATTCCTGAAAAAAACAAAGGGGCATATTGTGAATATCAGCTCGATAGCTGGATTGCAGGCTTATGAAGGGGGTTCTGTTTACTGCGGCAGTAAGGCTTATGTACAGATGATTAGCCGGGCATTACGACTTGAACTAAAGGACACAAACGTCCGTGTAACCGATATCGCCCCCGGTGTGACTGAAACAGATTTCTGGACAGTCCGTTTTCATGGCGATAAAGCAGAAGGTAATAAGGCTTATGAGGGGTTTGCCCCATTGCAGGCAAAGGACATAACCGACTGCATTATTTTTGCCCTAACTCGCCCAGAGCATGTAAATATTGATACCATGCTTGTGATGCCCACAGAGGATAGGCGTTAAATTAATTAAAATGGAATTCATTTTTAGCCTCTTCATCAACAAATATCAAATTTTGATGATTTTCTGGAATATTATTCTTGCCTTGGTGCCGTGTATAATCGTCTACTACGTGGCCAAAGCGGTTGGGCGGAAGAAGTGGGAGAAGTTTAATGGTGGCGGACAATGGGCTTTTGTTATTCTTTTTTTGTTCTGGCTTTTAATGCTTCCTAATACAGCCTACCTTTTTACCATGGTCAGGCAGTTTGTGAATTATTGTTTTGATTTTGATCGTTATCGCGTATGTGCGGAGGAGGCGTGGATGGTTATATTCTTTTTTGTTTATGCGCTTATCGGACTGCCCACTTTTTATTACGCGCTTAATAAAATGGCCAATGTTTTTAAAATTTTATTTAATAAACTTACTGCCACCATTCTTCCGATTATCACAATTCCTTTAGTGGCAATCGGTGTAATGTTTGGCCTTTTTGAGCGTTATAACAGTTGGGATGTATTAACAAAGGTTAATGAAATCATAAGGACAGTATTCAGTTATTTTACGAATAATAATCAGCTACTTAATTTCTTAGCCTTTACGTTAAGCTTCTATCTGATTTACTATGGTACGGATTATCTATTATGGAAGAAGAAAAAATGATACGTGTTCATCTGACGATCAGCGGTGACGTACAGGGGGTTTTCTTTCGCGCACATACTCAGGAAAAAGCCGAAGAATTTGATGTAAAGGGCTGGGTGGCTAATGAAGCCGACGGTACAGTATCCGTTGTGATTGAGGGGCCGGAAAACAAGGTAAATGATCTGGTGGACTGGTGCCATGGTGGTCCTTCCACTTCCACTGTAGAAAAAGTCCAGATAGAACAGTCTCCTTACACAGAAGAATTTGAAGATTTTCACATACGCTATTAAATGGGAGAGAAAAAATATCCAATTCTAGTCAGCATTCCTCACGGATCCACCTTCGTTCCGGCGGAGCTCCGACGGCGCATGCACATGACAGACCGGGGAATTAAATTGCAGAGTGACCCGTACACGGTTGATATTTTTGACGTACCGAACGCTTATGTGGTCAAAGCCCGAATTTCCCGTCTGGTTGTCGATTTAAACCGAGCACCGGATGATATTGAGATGGAACTGAAATTGTCAGCGGATGGAGTTGTAGTGAGTGTGGATTTGGATGGGAAACCTATTTACAAAGATCCACCTTCTTTTGAGGCAATTTCTGAACGCGTGAATCAATATCACGATATGTTTCATGAAAAAATCGAAGAATTGAAACCTAAAGCCAAATTCCTCATCGACGGTCATTCCATGAGATCACATGGCCCTGTTACTAAGGCGGATGCAGGATCGGGAAGGGCGGATATTGCGCTTGGAAATCGCGATTATACTACTTGCTCCAGGAAGATGACGCGGAAAATAATGAAATTTTTTGAAGAAAAAGGTTTTTTAGTAAAAATCAACGATCCGTATAAAGGACGTTATATCATCGGCTACCACTGTTCCAGAAAAGGTCTGCCGGGAATCCAAATTGAGTTAAATGAACGGCTTTATATGGGTGAAAAAACCCATAAACCCCACAAAAAAAAGATCCAGCAGTTGCGTCGCATAATGGCCGAACTGGTGGAAATGATTCACAATGAAATCAGCAAGGCAGGTGTGACAGCTGATACTGATTTTTCTGCCCAGAGCAGGTTGTTTTAGCTGCTTAAGAAATTATCCAGATCATAACTAAGCACCGTGATATCCCACGGGCGGTTGTTTAGCTTGTTTATCAGATATTCACCAGTGTCGAATTCCTGGCCACCGAATACTTCATTTTTCATGAATTGGTATTTCTGCAGTAATTGTTCACTTGTCTGAGCTTTGCTTTTAAAGTCTTTGTTGTGCAAAATATAGTAAATGTAAGCTTCGGCAAAGTCCTCAAAAGGATCAGTCATGGCATAACCTGATACAAAATCCAGATTACTGGTATTTATCTTACGGTTTTTGTCGTTTTGCCAGCTGATACGGTAAAAATCCAGACTAGGATCACTTGCATAAATCGGTTTTCTACCATCTTTAAATTCACTTATTTCCTGCTTACTTACTTCACTTAAATGTCCCAAATCCACATTATGACCGATCTCGTGTATCATCACACCAAAGAATTCCTCAGCTTCCATATTTACAGCGCGAAGTATGATAATGCTTTTTCCACCAAGTCCGCGATGTGCATCGGGATCATAATCCAGAACCACGTTTTTAAGCGTTCTGATATGTTTGGCAGGAAGTTTATTTAGAACTGAGAGTACTTCTCTTTTCTTTTCAGGATCCAGTACGCGATATCCGTTTTCCTTTTCACTTCTGGCTGCAAAGCGCACATGGCTAAAATTCTGTTCAATTAGCATGTTATCTACTACTATCGGATCAACTGATTCTTCGATAGAACTGACAGGTTTTAAGTCCGATTTATTCCATGCCTGCACTCCTTGCCAGAGAGCAAAAGAGATAAATTGAACTGCCAAAAACATGGAGAGAGCTTTTTTTATCATTAGAGATAAAGTTAAGAAATGGCTCTTTTGTTTTTGGTTTTGTTTTTAACCCCTTTTACGGGGGGCGTAATATAGAATGAAAATATACCATAATTTATTAAAATTGTCAATAGTAAAAAAGCCATCTTTTTTGTGGGCGAAATAGGGGTATTTATGTATAATCTAGTGGATTTCTAATGGATGGCTAATTGACAGCTAATGGATTAGTCAATTAGAGGTCAACTAGCTGTCAATTAGCAGTCAACCAGTAATATGTCCATTGCTCGGAAAATACTCGAAAACACATTTATACAAGTGCTCGGAAAACTGATTACCGCGGCACTTTCTATAGTCGTACTGAAGATTATTTCAGGTTATTTGGGTACGTCCGGATATGGAGATTACACCACTGTATACCAGTTTTTAGCCTTTTTTGGCATTATTGCGGATTTCGGGATTTATACGATCACCGTGAAAGAAATGTCCCGGGATGAAAGTAAGATTCCCACGATTTTAGGTAATGTGATGGGACTTAGGACATTTTTGGCTATTTTAGCCATGGTTTTAGCTGTTCTAGCGGTTTTTCTGGTTCCACGCTACGAGAATACTCTAATTCCATTTGGCGTTCTTATAGCCACTCTAGCGACTTTCTTTACCCTTTTGAACGGCACGATTTCAAGTGTTTTGCAGGTTCATTTAAAGATGCAGTATGCCACTATTAGCCTGGTTTTAGGCAAAATCGCATCTGTTCTTTATATGGTTTGGGTGGCATATATTGCCTTTACCGGCGATCCTGTAAGCGGTTTCTACCATCTGCTGTGGGCTGGGGTTTTGGGTAATTTTGTGATGTTTTTGATAACCGGTCATTATGTTCGCCGGTTTTGCAAAATTACATACAAGTTTGATTATTCGTATTGGAAAAGGATCTTTTTTACTTCCCTGCCGTTTGGTGTAGCGCTTATATTAAACACCATTTATTTCCGCCTGGATGTAATCCTCATGACCTTTATTCTGCCTCATAGTCAGATGATCGGCGGAGAAGCAGAATGCGTAAAAAACCTTTGTTCTGACATTGAAATCGGCCTGTATGGTGTTGCAATGCGCATGCTGGAGATGTTGGTCATTATTCCGGTTTACTTTATGAATTCCGTACTCCCGGTAATGACGCGTTATATTGAAGAGCAGAGTGAAAAGATCCGGAGTTTAATGCAGTATTCATTTGATTTTCTGATAGCTACAGGTCTGCCGATCCTGATAGGAGGGTTTATCTTAGCGCGCCCGATTATCCATTTTATTTCCGATCCACAGTTTTTAGGCGGAAGTGTTTATGAATTCGGGTCAGATACGGCGGTACGGATATTGATGTTTGCCATGCTATTTTCATTTGTGAACGCGCTTTTCGGATTTACACTGGTTGTTCTAAGTAAGCAGGTAAAATTGATGTTCATCAATGCAGGAGCTGTCTTATTTAACCTTATCGGCAACATCTTGGTTATTCCTATTTGGGGATTCAGGGGGGCTGCTATGACATCAGTGTTTTCTGAGGTTATCATACTTATTTTTACTTATTGGGTAGCACAAAAAGTACTTGGTTTTCATTTGTCTTTAAAAACATTTATTCGAACATTCCTGTCAGCATTCGTTATGGGTGTCATTATTTGGTTTGGTTTTGATCTAATGGCTGATATGTGGTTTGTCTGGCAGCTTCTTGTTCTTATTCCTCTGGGTGGTTTAGTTTATATATCTCTTATGTTCAAAACTAAGGCTGTTACGCCGGAGATGCTGGCTTTACTTCGTAAGAAACCCTAAAAATGCACCATCAGGAAAGACAAATAAGGCAGCATGGATTTAATCTGATTGCGGGTGTGGATGAGGCTGGGCGCGGACCGCTGGCTGGCCCTGTTGTAGCTGCAGCTGTGATTATGCCGGAAGGCTATTTAAACAAAGAAATCCAGGATTCCAAACAGCTGACAGATATCAAACGGGAGCAATTATTTATTGAAATCAAAAATACAGCCTTGTCTTACGGGGTCGGTATAGTCGGTTGGAAACAGATTGATGAAATGGGTATTTTAGGGGCTACAAAACTAGCTATGCGGCAGGCGGTTTTAAAGCTTAATCCGCTTCCTGATTTTGTTTTATCTGATGCTGTACCCCTCAACATTACCGACATACCTCAAAAAGCCATAATCAAAGGCGACCAGTCAGTTTTTTGCATTGCTGCTGCCTCTATTCTGGCCAAAGTCAGCAGAGACCATTTGATGCAGAAATACCATAAAAAATATCCTCAATATGGTTTTGATCAGCATATGGGATATGGCACTGAAATCCATTTAACTGCCATTAAAAAACACGGCCCATGCCAGATTCACCGGATGAGCTTTTCTCCGTTAAAAGGAGTTACTGATTAATGTCATGCGGAATCAGTTTTTCCCTTTCATGCATTGCCCCGTCCTTGAAAAGCTTGAGTTCGTACGTTATATCTTCCCCGTAAACCTCTTCTAACGCACTTTTTAGATGATGGTCCATTTCTGCGCTCTCTAATTCATGGAGCGGATGCGCGTTATCTACATGGAGCGTAAGGTGTTTGGCATCTTCGTCAAATTCCAGTTCTTTTACATGACTCTGAACCAAATTTTTAGTGTGATTATTGGTGATAGCTTCAGCCAGCACTTTTATTTTATGTTCCATGTCAGGTTTGAGATTATATATTATAGATGGTAGGGCCAAGGGGAATCGAACCCCTGTTGCCGGAATGAGAATCCGAAGTCCTAACCACTAGACGATGGCCCCACGTCAGGATTGTGCTCCAGCTTACGTTACGATGTTACCATCAGAACTCCAGCTTACGCAAATGCCTCCTTTTCCCACAAAATACGCTTTGCTTCACATTTTGCGGGGGCCCCTTACTAGTGGGGCGCAGGGGAAATTATAAACAGTAAAACTTAAAAGTCAAAACCATCTTGCAAGCTTTAGCCTTTTTTGATAATCTCATCTGGCAAATAGGGGCGCTTAGCTCAGTTGGTTAGAGCGTCTGGTTTACACCCAGAAGGTCAATGGTTCGACTCCATTAGCGCCCACCACCCAAAAGCAAACTACTGTCTGCAAATCCTCCCTTACGTTGTTTAGGAGGCTTTTTCGACATCCGTTTGCTTTTGGGTCCCGCCCCGCGAAATACCCCCGGCCAAGCCTCGCATTTCGCGGGGACCTCATTTTTGCTATAATTAATTTGAAATAAAAACAAATATGTCTGCTTCAACGGACATCACCGTGATTGAAGATCAGCCCCGGGTGAAACTATGGGGGGAGGATTTGGATGAGTTCAAAAAAGTTAAAGCATATAAGGGAAAGTTTGTGATATCAGACGAAGGACAGATATTTGCGAAGCTCTTTCCTAAGGCGGAATGGGACAAAGTATCCTTTTTTCACGATGATCTTGTGGGGGAGTTGGGTGTAAAAGATACAAAAAGCATGGATGTAAAAGCGGTGATTATGGGTGGTGGGAAAATTGAAATAGCGGCTATAGAAGATTATGTGGAGTGCCGAATGTATGGCAAAAGCACGGTTTACGGGGATTATAATCCTAATGATATTGATACATCTGCTATGGAGGATGAGATCCGAGATGTTTTTGAACTTGCGGATACGCCTGTCTTGGTTATACCTGACTTTGAAGAATGATTGATAATTACGAGTTCGGCTCGATGACCATCAACGGTACAACTTATACAAACGATATTATCCTGCATGGCGACAGGCTTTTAAACGATAAATGGTGGCGTGAGGATGGGCACAATATGGCCATAGAAGACCTAAAAGACCTGCCTGATAAGTTTGAAGTATTAGTAATTGGCAATGGAGCCAGCGGTGTATGCAAAGTGCCGGAAGAAACAATCAAATATGTCAAAAAAACCGGCGCAGAAGTGATCGTTAAAATGACTGGTGAGGCTGTTACCGCCTATAACCAGTTTTTAGAGGAAGGAAAAGATGTGGTCGGTGCTTTCCATCTAACCTGTTAAAGAGGCGGCTGTGGGGGAGCTTCGGATGCAGGGTCTGGATTATTTCCTTCTTCGGCAGGTTCATCACCTGTAACCTCTGGAGATTCGGCAGGTGTTTCAGGCACAGGAGGCTCAGGAGCTGTGGCAGGGGGGGCTGGCGCAGCAGGTGGTACAGGTGATACTTCAGGAGCTACTGGTGCTTCTTCGACTGGTTGTTCTAGTTCGGCTAGTGCCTGTTTTTCTCCTTGCTGTTTCAGAATTTCTTCCGGATTGGTGGTGATTACTTTATCTTCCGCATAACTGGCAATGATCTGGATTGCAACATGCTTCAGGCCTGCAAAGAACAAACCTTGTCCGACAGTTGAATTTAAGAGCAGATATTTCTCACCCTCCGTCAGATTAAATATCTTAGTCAGTCCTTCAACAGAGCTTGGAGCCTGTTTTAACAGAAGTTGCATTGAAGAGTTGGTGATAATTGGCCGGCCGTAATCGGAATTGATAAAATCTGTCACATCCTGCGTGATGGTTGTGATTCCAAGGTAATATTTTCTGGCTCGTTTAACTAAGCCATACAGGAAGCGGGCACTGTCTTCATGCTGTACCAGAGACCAGGCTTCGTCTATTATCAGTAAACGTTTTTTCAGCTCAGACCGGACACGGTTCCAGATGTAATTAAGAATAATATACATGGCAATAGGACGGAGTGAATCTTCCAGATCCCGGATGCAGAACACCAGCATGCCAGATGTCAGGTCTACGTTAGTAGGTTTGTTGAATATGCCAGCAAAGGTGCCAACTGTATATTTCTGCAGGCGTTGCGCAAGATTTTCTCCACCCTTCATGCTGCTTAGAACGCTATAAAGATCCTCCATGGTAGGAGGTTCCATTTCAGAAGGATTTGCAACTTCCATGGTAATGCCCTTAAGCGCATATGTGTCTATCAAAGCTTTATCCATCAGCCCTTCTTCTTCTGGTGTCAGTTTGCCGAGCATCAGGTTTAAAAGTCCGTGGATCGTGATGATATTTGATCTTAAGAGGTCTCCTGGCTTTTCTTCCGCATCCCTAAGCGGAACAGGCAGGTCAAATGGGTTGATACGCCTGTCGGAATTTAATGAAACCTTCAAATACGTTCCGCCAACCATGTTGGCCAATGCTTCATATTCATTTTCAGGATCAATCACAATAACATCCGTCCCCATCATCATAGAGCGCAGGACTTCAAGTTTTACAGCGTACGATTTACCTGCACCGGAAGTCGCAAATACAACTGAATTCGCATTTTCCAGTGCAAAGCGGTCAAAAATAATCAAACTGTCATTATGCCGGTTAATACCATACAAAATACCCTGATTAGACGTAAGATCCGAGGAGCTGAACGGGAAAGTGGTGGACAGGGGATTGGTGTTCATATTCCGTGTGACTTCCATCTCATCCATAGCCAGCGGTATAGTCGAATTAAAGCTATGCTCTACCTGCATGTCGGATGATTTTGTCAGAACTAATTTACTTCCCAAAGTGCTTTCCAGACGAGTCTGGATTTTCTTAAGCTTTTCCTCATCTTCTGCATAGATTGTAAAGTACAAGGCGTACTGGAAGAATTTTTCCTCCCCACGCTGTATATTCCTGCGCAGTTCTTCGGCATCAGATAAGGCGGTTTCCAGGGCTGGATCACTTACCATTCCCTTTTCTTTTTCAATTCGCATGCTGGACTGGATCTGAGCCACTTTCTTCTTCAGAAATTTCATAATAGCCGCACTGCTTGTCGGGTAAATGAACATAGAGATGTCCATGGCTACATCAAAATTCACTACAGGAGAAAGCCAGTTGGCTTCAATGAAGCGGGGGTAAGCATATACAAAAAAGCTTTTGCCATAGATACCGTTCAGAGAAAATTTGTCGTATTGGAATTCAAACGAAGAAGGCGCGATCATATCTTTGATTGTCGCAAGGCCTTCTCTGTAAAGCTTTTCAGCTTCACGTATCTGCTGAGTTTCCGTTTTTTTATCAACCGTGGGTGCAGTAGCTTCCCCAGGTTCGTCTGCTGGGTGCGGATGGGTATCCGCGCTTTTAGGTTTTTTTGCAGGAAATAATGTAGCTTTCAGTTTTTGCCAGAAGCTCATCTTTTTAGTTTCCTCTTTTGCCTTTTCATCAAACACTACGCTTTTTTCTTCAACTTCTTCCTCCTTTTTTTCCTTCAGGGAATCAGGGATTCCCGGAGGGGGAGGTGCAGTCTCAACAGCTCCTGCAGGAGGAGCTTCTACTGCTTGATACAAAAAAGTAGGTTTTTCAAACGGATCCTTTGATGCTTTCTGAATATCCATTTTTATTTGTAATTTTATCTATATATTCTAGCATATTTCAGAGGAAAACTCAATGCTTTACTGTCTAAACAGCCGGAAATGGTTAATTTTGGGTGGTTTTTATATTGACATATAAATTATAATATTTCTTAATATATCAAAAAAAGTTCAAAAAATGGCTTATTTAAGCCAGAAAGTAGTATCTTGGTGTTATTAAACAACTATATTGACATTTTGTAAAATAATTACTACAATTTCCTCCTATCTTCTGTTATTTAACTTATGGCTGGTAAAAAATCAAATGAGGGTAAAACCGATAATGTCATCATTTTTCCAGATGACCGGCGTGCTGAAGTCCGAAAAGACGCTGCTGATGAATTATCTTCTGATAATGCTTTGATTGTTGATGACTTAGCTATAGCTGATGCCAGACTTAAGATTCGTCAGATTGAAATTAATATAAAAGCTGATCGGAAAATATTCATAGATTTTTTAGTGGATTCCGGTTATATAACAATGGATCAGGTTAGAACTGATGAAGAAACTGATGAGTGCTTAGTTGTCATTGATGGAAAAGAAATGGAAATCAGCGAGGCTTTTGCGCATATCAGAAAAATACGTGAAGATGAAGAAGCTGTCTTACATCAAAAAAGCAAAAAAACTGATTAGCCTGTTGCCGCCTGGGGTTTTTGGAGCCTGGATCTTTTTTCCTCTATCTGTTTATGAATGTCATCCAGTTCGTTTTTAATGCGCGTAAGTTCTTTTCTGGTTTCATCAATCAGGGCCGGCTTATGTTTTTCCACCAACTCCAATATTTCTTTCTGGTAACGTAATTGCCTTGTTAAAATTTCAAACTGCATCATTAATTCCTCCATTTCTTTCAGCAATTTGATATCTTCCGGCATGGTCATATCTTTTTCATAAGCTGTACTTTGATTCCTCCCTTTTATCTTTGAGTGGTATAGTGCCTTGTCAGCTGACTCCTTAATAGCTTCATCCGTATTTAAATTTTCATCTCTATTATCAAATTCAGCAAAACCCATTGAGATAGTAACAGGAGGATAATCTTTACCTTTAGTTTGTTCTTCGATGGCTTTGCGCAGTTTTTCAGCTGCAATTTTTGCCTTTTTTATATCTGTTTTTTCCAGGATCACCACAAATTCCTCTCCGCCATAACGGGCGACCATGTCGGTTTGCCTTACTGTTTTCTCAAGTATTCTGGCTATTTCCTTTAGAACAATATCCCCCAAACCATGTCCGTGGTTGTCGTTGTATTCTTTGAAATGGTCGACATCTATCATAATAAGACTAAATGGTTCGTTGTAGCGTCTTGCCGTAGCCACTGCCGCTTCCATGCGTACATTAAATCCACCCCTGTTTGTTAACCCTGTTAATGCATCAGTTACAGCCTCTTCTCCTTTTAGTTCAGCTTGCAGCTCAGCAAATAACCTTTTTCGAACATCATGAATTCTGGCAGCTCTGCTTTCCACAAGTTCCCGTGCGACTTCCTCAGACAAGCCATCTTCTTTCTGTGCATTTTCGATAATCATTTCAATTTCTTCTCCTGTAGGCTCAGGCCATATGACTTCGTCTAATTCTTTGAATTTTCCCTGATGCTGTGTTTTTTTCTGTTTATTCATTCTTATTAGTATACCAAAAAAACGTCATTTTTTCAAGGGTATAGCTCCTCTAAGCCATATGTCTAGAACCCATTCCCCATCCCTATTAAGCCGATAATAGCGCCGATAACAGCGCACATTGCCCCAATAATCCAGAAGCGCATAGTGATCTTCGATTCTCCCCAGCCTGTCCCAAAGCAACGTCGTTTCTGC
>SDBT01005319.1_pt1 | contig 21632 bp, 14 predicted proteins | sample 2277101 | NCBI WGS metagenome assembly SDBT01 (sample SAMN10404973, study PRJNA504765) | marine sediment metagenome | isolation source: marine sediment core GS10_PC15, 103 cmbsf | place: Arctic Ocean: Southern Knipovich Ridge | collected 2010
AGCATGGCATATCTGGCCATGTTAGAGCCTAATTTATCATAAAAATTTTCAGTCATTCTGTTTTCAACTATCTGTTGATGATGAGTCCGTTCTAATTTTTCGACAACTTCAGTCTTAATTCCTTTTAATGGTTGTATACAAAATGGACAAACAGGTTTTCTCAATCTATTGAGACAGGTCTCACACATAGGTTTTCGGCAACATCTTAATAAATTTTCAGTTGAAACATTCTCGGAATAGCAGATTTCACATTCCTGACCGATCGGGCCTGTTGGTGTTTCCACTGGGCTCCGTGGCGGAGGCCCAATGACTATATTTATTTCTGTTTCATTGGACCCAGATTGATCCGCCATTTTAACTAGATCAGCTAGTTTGGTTTGGTCATTTTCACCTATGATTCTAACTGTGTTTCCTCTAGGAGAACGAACTTCAGCTCCTATTCTTCTAGAAACATGTCCTGTAGGATACAAAATATATGGAAGTGGGTGACGGCCAGGTTCAATATTTGTAGGAAAGATAATTGGCTGAATAGTAGAACTGATACGAGGAAAATTTACAGGGAGAATGATCGCTTGAGAGCCGAGATTTATTCGTGGAAGAGAAGATCCTCGGAAAATATTAGGTCTCGGGTCGCGGCGTGATAATGAAGGAGAATCCATTTTTTAAAGATTTATCTTTCTTTATTCATTAAAATTAAATATTTGAGATTTAATTAAGAACGTAATTTAAAGTCAATTAAATGGATTCGCCCGATATTCATCCATCGAGGGGAAGACCTAAACGTAAAGAGACTGTATCCAAAATCCCCGATGATATCGAAAAAGCTTCGATTAAAAGCAAAATCGTGAAAGCTCTCGGCAAATATCCCAAGGGTTTCAGTAAGGACTTTCGTGAAAGTATAGCGGATTTTATGTTGCAACGCAAAGAAACTTTATATTTACACCCACCAACTATTGCTGGTGCTATAGCTTTAATAAAGTGGTCAAAAAGCAACTTTATCGAAGATTTTAAGGGAATTTTTAGGGATGTTACAACCGACATTTTGATTAATGATCGAATGGTCACCGCAACACAATTTAATCAATTGCGCATCAAAAAGGTTAATGAGGTTCTGAATAATATCATTCCTCAGAATTTGCCCCCAGCAGAACTTCTTAAGATTAAGATCAAAACTAAGGCTGATATTGTCCGTTACATGGATTTCATCGAAAGTAAAGTCCGAACCGTGATCTTAAAATTGGAATAAAATTATCATTCAAAAAATGAAGCAAAATGGATGATATGGTAGCATAATGGATTCAAAGAATCCATGGAGCACGCCATCACGAAGTGATGGTAAGGTTTCCCACAGGAAACCTCGTCCGTTGTCAGATACAACTTTGTTGTATCTTGCCGATGGTAGCTCATATTCTTGAAATATTAAAATATATCAAGAAATATCAATTTATAGATATGTATATAGCTCCTCGAAATCCTTCGGTTTCGATAGCCGTCCGTTGTCGGATACAACTTTGTTGTATCCTGCCGATGGTACTTGATTCTCTTATGAAATAAAAATAAAAATGAAGAATAAGAGAAATCAAAAAAATTTGAAATGACTGAATTGTTCTCTATAATTTTCCATTTTTGATCTAGCATGGTTATATAGACATATTCTTTGTCTGGATACAACTTTATCGTATCCAGACAAAGGACCTATTGAAATGGGTTTCCTCAGATGATAGACAAATCTAAGAGTATAGAAAGTCCAATTCTTTTTGCTAACTAAGATTCTCGAATCAATTAAGATTATTTTTCTTTTTAAAAAGAATTTATCTTGAAGATGTTTAATTGCAAATCTTGTCATAAACTTCGTCGCCATTTCCTAGGAGAACTAATTTCTAACAAATACCAATATCGTGAACTTGATGGATCCAACAATAATTCTAAACATCCTACTTATGGTATGACTGGCCAAAATTTTATTCGTCATTCTAAAGCTGATTATACCGATGGGTTGAATTCTCCATCCGGTCAAAACAGACCCAGTGCTCGAGTTATCAGTAATATGGTTTTCGATCAAGATGAATCTAAACCCAATTGTCAGGAATTGACTAATATGTTTTGGTTGATTGGTCAATTTGTGGATCATTCCATTACTTTAACTAATACGGGAGATGTAAAATGGCCAATTCAAGTTCCGAAAGGTGATAAGTATTTTGATCCTAACAGTACGGGAAATGAAATTATTGGATTTACTCGATCTCTTTATGATCCTGAAACAGGAAAAAACGGTAAACACCGAGAACAAGTAAATCAGTTGTCACCGCTTCTGGATGGTTCAATGGTCTACGGTCACAATAAAAAGAGAGGAGATTATCTTCGAACTTTTAAAGATGGTCTGATGAGAACTAGTCAGGGAGATATGTTACCCATATATGTTGGAGGTTTTCCAAACGCTGGACCTCCTGGTCATATTTCTTTTATCGGTGGTGATGTTAGATGTAATGAACATATAGGTCTAGCTTCAATGCACAATTTGTTCGTCCTTGAACATAATTATTGGGCAAGAGAGATTAAAAAGTGTGCTCCAGATATGTTAGACGAAGATATTTACCAAAAAGCCAAAATGGTAGTCGAGGCTGAAATTCAAGCCATTGCCTATAATGAGTACTTACCTCATCTTCTCGGACCCGATAGTCTCAGTGAATATAAAGGATTCGATCCCGAAGTTAACCCCCAATTAACTGGCGAATTCGCGGTAGCTGCTTATCGGTTTGGTCATTCAATGGTGGCATCTAATATGTACGGTGAAAAACAAAACTTACGAGACACTTTTTTCGCTTCCCATATTATTTCCAACGATGGAGGAATTGGTCCAATCTTGAAACAGTTTTGTAATTCCCAATCAGAAACTCTTAATTCCAAGATGATTCACGATCTGAGGAACTTTTTATTTGGCAAGCCTGGTCAAGGAGGACATGACTTGGCAGCTCTTAATATGCAACGAGGGCGGGATCACGGTTTAGCTTCTTACAATCAGGTCAGAAAGGATTTAGGTTTATCTACTCAGGAACGCCGAAAAGATATGGACTTGTTTTGCGGGGGTTTATTAGAATGTCCTCATTCTGAAGCACTGGTGGGGGAAACATTTTATCTTTTAATTAAAGATCAATTTGAACGAATTCGTAATGGTGACGGTTTTTGGTACCAATATAGAATGAGTAAAAAGCAAGTAAGATATATTAATGGTATAACCTTAGGTCAAATTATGCATCGCCATATTGGATTAGATAGAAATGATGTCTTCCGTAAGTCGAAGAATAAGTATCAATGTAAATGTCACAAATAATTCAACTCATTCCGTGACGGTATTGGTTTGACAATAATACTAGTCCCTAGGACTATATTTATGACAATTTCAAAAAAATCTAAAAGAAATATTTTTTAGATCTTGCTTTCCCGTCACTAGAAATTACAAGTTTATCTAAAATTATCTTTTACCTAATTTTCAGATAATTTATCCCTAAATTTTTACTATCGTGATATTTGGGTGAACCACCAACAGTCACGTTGAAAAAATTTGATAAATTAATTGTTGATGACGAGAATTCAAAACAACTTTCTGTAATCTCACTATTATAATCAAAAATGATCAATTCTCAAACTCTTCCTACTACTGGCGGTCAAGTTAACGTCCCCGGCGTCCCCAATATAACAAATAATCAAGTTTACCCAAATGGCGGTCAAGTTCAACAACCAATACCCCAAAATGGCGGTCAAGTTCAACAACCAATACCCCAAAATGGCGTAACTTCTATAGATCCTAGTCGTGCGTATGTTAATCATATCTTACTTCCTTGTGCCAAAGCTGTAGTTAAATGGCTTCCTGTTCTTCTAACAAGAGGAATCAATATCACGGAAAAGGTAGTTATTGAAAATATGTTCTTACCTGAATTCCAAAATTTGGCTGGACCTATCCGTAATTTGCCAGCTTCTGGAATTCGAGCACCTAAGACAAAGAGTCGTCCTCTTGCTCCCGGTGTTGTTCTCGATGGTGTTCCCGGATATACTAAACTTTACTATCCAGGTGTTGGTAAAGCAAATCAATGTTGGTGGAGATACACTCGTGGTAATAATCCCGGTATCCAATGTGTCAAGCCTGTCGGTTCTCGACAATTTTATTGTGACCCATGTTACAATGCAAAGAAAACTGCTCAAAAACACTATGATAATGCTTTTAAAATGGCACGAGGAGGTCCTATTAGAGATTATCTTTTCTCATTAAGGGGTAATACACCACCCATTGCATCCAATGTTCATCAACCAGCTGGTAAAGTTGTCCCTCCTCAACCCACTAATAGCGGAAATATAAATGTGGTAAAATACCCAGGATCGACTGGTGTATTATATCGCTCTTCCGAAGGTGTTATATATGCTGTACCCCCATCTGGAATTATTGCCATTGGTATTGATCGTGAAAATAAAGAAGGTTTTTGGATTATTTCACCTGTTACTCCACAATATCGGGGATTAGTTAATCAAGGAGTAATAGTTAATGATTCGTTGGCTAAACAATACTCTGTGCGAGGAGGTTTACAAGCAACAACCCTTAACAAATCCGGAGAATTGATAACTAGCACTTCAACTGGTGCTAATACTGCCCCAATTATCCCACCTACAAGTACTAATTCTGCACCTCAAGGGATACCAGGAACTACTAATTCTGCACCACAACCAACTATTCCTCAAGGGATATCAGGAATTGCTAATTCTGTTCCACAACCAACTATTCCTCAAGGAATTCCTGGAAATGCTAATTCTGCACAACCAACTATTCCTCAAGGAATTCCTGGAAATGCTAATTCTGTTCCACAACCAACTATTCCTCGGGGGATTCCTGGAAATGTAAGTGTTCCACAACCAACTATTCCTCAAGGGATTCCTGGAATTACTAATTCTGCACAACCAACTATTCCTCAAGGGATACAAGGAAATGTAAGTGTTCCACAACCAACTATTCCTCAAGGAATACCTGGAATTACTAATTCTGCACAACCAACTATTCCTCAAGGAATACCTGGAATTACTAATTCTGCACAACCAACTATTCCTCAAGGAATACCTGGAAATGTAAATGTTCCACAACCAACTATTCCTCAAGGAATACCTGGAAATGTAAATGTTCCACAACCAACTATTCCTCAAGGGATACCCGGAATTACTAATTCTGCACAACCAACTATTCCTCAAGGGATTCCTGGAATTAATATTGCACCGATTACAGCAAATGCCGCACCTGTTCCTGTAGGGTCTTCTCTTCCTGGAGCCCGAGCCACACCATTGGCAGGATTAGTTGGAAATTAATTACTAACATTCAAACCTAATTAAAAAAAATCAGATAGGATAACCTATCGAATCTGATCTTAGTTGCTAGGCTAGCAAAGCAAGCTTAGCTTAAAATAAAGAACTCGTTTCCAAGAACGGATGCTTCGCCATCCGTTCGAGGGGGATCGATCTTTGTCGATTTTCCAGGATTTTATATCAATCACTATATTAAAACAGAAGAATTTACGGCAGACTCACAATTAAAAGTGATTTTTATAAAACGTGGTTTTATAATTTAGAGATAAATCGCCAAATGGATATAACCACGCAACCAGCAAATAAAGCCGCCCAATCGATAGATAAAACTGTTTATCATGATAAACTCTTAGGAATGATACAAGGAAATTTAATGGGTGATGCCTTAGGTGCGCCACATGAATTCAAACGAAACCGTAAATATATTTACACTGGGAAACTCGAGCACCAAGTCAGAATGATGTCACGATTTCAAGGAACTAAATTTTCCGTTGTTGGACAATTTACTGATGATGGCGAAATGACCTTGACCTTATTGAGAAGTTTAGCTATCTCAAATGGAACTTATTCCCAAGATCAAACCATCTTAATGTATGAGAAATGGGCTAATAGTAGAAATATGGGAATGGGGATTAATACTCGGAAACTTTTACATGGTGTGACCACATTAAAGGGGTACCGAAATAGATGGAATAAGTTATATGGGCCTAATGTAATTAGAACAGGTGAACCAGAATCAAATGGTTCATTAATGAGAGCCAGCCCCTTAGCAGTAATCTATGATAATCAACCAGTTATAAAAGACTGTGATATTACAAATCCAACAACTGTTAATCGGGATGCCAGTTTGGTATATGTTGTATCTGTTAGGTTGGCCCTTCAAGGAGCACCGAAAAAGGTCATCATTGAGATGGCCAAATCCGTTGTACAAACTAATAAGGTTCGGGCAGCTTTGGCTCATGCCCTACATAAAAATGGTTATGATCCGACATATCCACCGCAAGTTGGAGACTTAATTCAGCCTTACCAAGTAACCGGAGACACAAAGGAAAAGATGAGAGGTTGGGTTCTGATTGCTTTTTATACGGCCTTTCGGTATTTTTTCTATACCGACAGTTACCACCAAGCTATAAATGGGGTAATTAAATTAGGTGGGGATACCGATACAAATGCGGCTATTGTTGGGGCGTTGTGTGGTGCGTATTATGGAAGCCGAGTAATGATGTCAAATTCTATAACTACTAATAATTGGAATATTCTGGTTAATGCTGACACGACTCAAGGAGATTTCCCCAGGTCAAATCAATATCGACCTCACGATCTAAAGGAACTAGTTACAAAGATTGTTGGTTTATATCCTCTTCCTCGTTGGTTTATATCCTCTTCCTCCTTGGCTTCAGCTCCCACGGGAGCTGGGGCTTAAGTAGAATTTTCTGAGAAGAGAAGACCGAGTTAAAAAATCTTATTTTGAAAAATATAATAAAAAAGCATTTTCAGACAGATTGTCTGTTTGAAAAATTACCTAGAAAACAAAAATAAGAAGTAATTGATCTAATATTGATTTAAAATGTTTTCAAACAAATAATTCAGATCGATTAGTTAGAAGATTAATTTCATCAGTCCACCAAAGGAATGGAAACACCGTTATCCAACAATATCAAGTTGGAAAAAGTCGTAACTCCTATTTCTTTCCAAAAACTCGTCTGGGATGGAAGTTATTTAGGATTATGGTCTCAAGTCAAAATATATCAAATTCTAAAACAAAATAAGCTGATATATCATCAAATCAAAATCGGCGGAAAATTGGTAATTGTTCGGACTAAACAATCTTCATCCCCATATATGTGCATGGTTGATGAAATGAAACCATATTTCGGATTACCTAAACAGGGCACCCATTGGTTTCAATATGGAAAATTAGTTAAAATAATTATCAAAACTACCAACAAAATGATTGGCCAAATCTCAACTATTGTCAATTATCCAACACTGATCGAGTTTAAGAAAATATATTTGGAGGGGAAAATATATCAACCGAATCAGATGGGAGAGTCATTTCAAACCGACTTTCCAGAATTAGCTGATAGAATCAGAATAAGTTTTGTTTTCAGAGTTGTCTTTGGAATCAAAAGAACCAACAAATCATCATTGATTATTAGATGGTTCTGTCCCAAATTAATCTCCAATGATTCCTTTGAAATTTCTAATCGTTGGATGAGTAAGGAATCACCTGGACAGAAAGAATTGGTTTGGTATCCAGTTAGTATTAATGAGGGCTCACCTGACGAACCAGGTATGGATAATCAGTTGCCCAATACAATTTTGGAAGAATGGTTCAATGAGAAAGATATAGCAGATGTTATCAAAGAAATGTCCCTAATTCGGGAATATGAACATATTCAACCTTTCATTCTAGAGACCCAAAATCAGATGGAGGTAGTTATAAAGAGGGTGGACAAAAGACTGATTGTTCACGTTAAAGATATAATCCAGCGATTAATTTCGAGATTAACTTCCAATTTAAAATCGATCTCCTCTACAAAGATACAGGCTCCTAATAGGTCATCAGACAATTACATATGAATTTGATAATTTGAGATCTTGCCCTAAAAATATTTTTATCTCCCTTAAAAGAAAAGGATACTTTTAGCAAGTCTTCTAAGATTATCATTTTAAAATTATTATGGTGTAAACCCAAGAATTTTAAAGATTTAAATAAATACTTCATATTATTTCAGACAATTCAAAAAATTGATTTCAACGTATCTATTATTGTCAAACCTCCATAAAACCGCAGCAACCAAGATGATCTTAGATAAAAGAAATTCCGGGTTCCTAGATTGCGGTGTAAGAATTATGTTCAGAAATGACCATTCAATTTTCCCATCGATTTTATTAAATGATGTACCGCTTACTACTTTTGATCATTCAAAGCTTGGCCGCAGCAAATGGTTTAATAGTTTATCGACCGGTGCACTCCCAATTAATAGTTCATCAATTAGAATGCCAAAACACCCAAGGCCTGGATCATGCCCATTGCCAACATATATTATAGATAAGTCTGGTTATCAAGGAGATTTGGGGGAATTAAACGGGGAATTTTCCCATCAACCCTTATTTCCCCTGGAAAGTTCCCCGCCAGTCGAACTTATCCAAAGGCCAGATAAAAATATTCTTTCTTCTTCAGGGAAAAGAATATCACAACCTGTCAATCTTAGTCCCCTGAAAATAACAGATGAAATATCTGATCCCTCCGAGCCTCATTGGATTGTACATAGAAGGCACAGAAAACATAAGAGAAACCGAGGGCCAAAGAAAAGAAATACTGATAAATTTTCATTGGTGGGACAGAGGGTCGATCCTGGTGGAAAGGTTGTCCGCCGTCATAATACAATGAGATTTGGAACTGTGAAAAGCATTAACTGGAAAATAAACAAGCCACACCGGTCTGGAGTGATCGTCTATACCGTTTTTGAAGGAACTCTTCTATTTGGGCTAGGAATAGATCTTATTTATGATAACATCACAGACTTTGGTGGTCAAGTATCGTATACGGAAGATAGGAATGCGGTGGTGGGTGGATTGAGAGAATATCATGAAGAAACCCATGGTATTTTTGGAAAATTTAGTCCAGAACAAGTTGAAGATTGCAAGGTGGCTCTTCGAAATGACATGATGGTTATCTTTATCCCCTTAGAAATTTATCCAGAAAAGGCTTCAATCCAATTCTTGAAAGAGGCCAAACTATCAACAGAACGAGAGATTAAAGAATTGATTTGGTTAAATAAGAAAGATTTGATTAAATTAATCACTCAAGGTCATATCGTAAAGAACAGATTCGGTGAGAAACCAAAAAGAATTGAAATATATAATCTCCTAGGAGATTTTATGTCGCAATTGCACAACACTTTCCACGATTTCACCTTAGAATTATAATCAAAACATCCCCGAGTTTAACTCGAAGATTTTGTCTAGTTTTTAAATTAACCTTAGGAAGAAAGCTTAAATATTAATTCTTTTATCTGACTGGCTTGGTTCTCAGGTATAACTATGGTCGGATATCCTTCTCTGGCAATCAGAAATGTGGGGAATTTATTTACAATAATCTCTTGCTGATTAGATGTTAACCATTGATGTTCCCTTTGACCCGATATTTTAATAATGTTAAATCCTTTCAGAGAGGTCAATTCAAAGAATGATTCTATTTCACCCGAAAGATATTTACGATGACCGGTGTAAAGAAGAGTAATAGAATAATAAATGTGATCGGATGAAAGTGAGTGACATTGATTGATTCTGACCCCAGAGTTGGGTTCTTTTGGTGCCATACCAATGATACCTTTCAACCAATTCATTCCAATTCAAGTCTAGAGGTTCGGATACGGATTTAAAATCCTTTGGAACTGGAGAATTAAAGATTTCAAACTATTCTTTTCCATCTCCAAAATAGAAAAATGAAAATATGTATAATGGTTATATAACTCTTCATTTAAGCCTCAACTCCTATCGCAAAGCGATGTCGTGCTTCATAAATCCTTCGGATTTATTACACTCCCACGGGAGCTGAAGCCAAAAAATGAATGAATCTGGAAGTTCAAAGGATGACACCTTATAAACAATAAATGACCCCAAACATTGTATTAGTGATGAAGTTGAAGAGACGGATGACCGATCTGAAACCGTCAAAGATATCGTCGGAACTTTACTGTGTTTGAAAGTTCCGACGATAACTACTGCCTTTTCTTTAGTATTTTGAATGCTTTTACAAATGGACATTGTATAGGTATTTGTTCTGTAGATGAAAAGCAACTATTACGTGACATGATCGACATTGAAAAATATTAACCTGTATTTCTGCCTTCCTTAAGGAAGACAGAAAATAAATCTCGGAGCGGAATATTTCCAATTTTATTATTTCTGTTGAATTGTGTGATCTTATTAAACAGAAGGACTCGCGTTTAGAGGATTGTTCGCGGCGTTTGAATATTTTCAAGTTTTTTTAAGATTCTAAGAGTACCTACTCTTTCTATATACATCGAAAAAGTTAATAAGAACTATAGCTTACATCTGAATTTTATCACGAGGAACAAGTGTTTCTATTCCTCCTCGGCAAATAGGACATATCCCTGTAGTTCTTTGTATAGTTAATGCACAGACCGAACACATACAATAATGTCCACAGGGGGCAATAACCACATCATAATTAGCTTCCATACAGACTACACATTCTTGATTTCCAGCTTCAAATATTTTGCTGACTTTGATAGTTTCTTCGATAATTTTGATATTTGCTTTTCTGACGCGATAGAAAAATTTACCATTGGACCCGCTAGACATTGTTACATCTGAAGCCGGAGCGGTATACCGACGTCCTTCTTTTCTGATAGCCCTTGGAAATTGACAATTGGCTTCTTGGCTATAGGTAAGGCTGGTGATTCTGATTCTCAGGCGATTTCCCACCTTAACGCATACAAAATGAACGTCTTCTTTTGGGTTATCCATTTTTGGTTTGCCCACATAGAACGTTATTCATTTTTCATTTTTTGTGATATGGTTGTATCATTTCCATCTTCAAATAAGGTGGAAGTCGGCACATTTTATTTTATTTTCGGAGTATTGGCAAATTATATTGGAGATTTACCATCCCCATTCAAAAAGATTACAATTTAAAAAACTTATTTTTAAATTCGATTTATTTAATCAAACAAAAATAGCCAATCAGTCTTAAAATAACTAATCAATCAGTCTCAAAATGACCGAACAATCATCTAATGGAAACTCCCGTAAAAATGAAAAGGCAGATGTAGTAACATATAAAGTAGGATTGATGAAATTTACGGGCGACGATTGTCTTATTACGTCATATAAGTTAAAATACGATATGCCATTGAACGATGATCTTAAATGGATGACTGGATTGAATGGTACATTTGTTCGGATGTCAAATGAAGCTAGAAAATGGGCATGCCTCCGAGGACATGTGATTACAATTGAAGGGTTGATTGGGGCTGGTAAAAGTACACTCGGTCGGTCGTTGGTAGCCTATTTGAAAGGGTTGGGTTTAGATGCTACATTTTATTCTGAATTTGTACACTTACCTCTCCTCGAACAATATATTGGAGATATGAAGAAATATGGTTATGGTTTTCAAATTATTATGGTAAAAGAAAGACTCAGAATTTATAAAATAGCATCAGAAGCAGCCAAGAGAGGAATTATAGCTATTGTTGATAGATGCATGTTGGGAGATATCGCCTTTGCCAAAATGTTGTACGATCAAGGAATTATTAAAGAAGATGAATGGAATATTTATCTGTCATTAATTAAGAAAGAGAAAATTATCGAGCCATCATTAACTGTTTATTTAAATTGCTCAGCCAAAGAAGCTTACAGAAGAATGGTTTCCCGATCCAACGATGCTGAGGTTAGTGGATACACTTTAGAATATTTCCAAAGATTGGAGAAATCATACGAGCAAATTATCTATGGTGTCAAACCACCACTTAGAAGGATCGATTGGGAAGAACCCAGAAAAACTTATGTTGAGAAAATAAATCAAGAAAAGAAACACTATCTTTTCGACTTGGAATGTGAAAAAGTTCTCCTGGAAATCAGAAATTACTTGATTAATCCAATTTAACACTATAATCACCATGCTCAAAATAATTATTAAGATATAATTCTAGAAGGGAACTTCTAGAATTTTTTGCAAGGTGGGTACACTCAGTCGTATTGTAAAATTGTTACTTGTTCATCGAATAGATTGAAATGGCTCATCTTCCAAAGTACATCGAAATCAAGGGCAGGAGCTGTTATGTTTGAGTCTACACGTCCTAATGATACCCTAAGACCGTGCAACAATTTTACAATCACAGGGAGAGCATCAATATGTCCGCCACGAAAAATGATGGCATCGAAAAAAAGAATTTCTATAATTTTATCTAAATTTTTATCAAACATTGAGGGTAAGAAATCTTCCCACCAATCTTTGTTCTTAAAGTATGTTTCTAAACATTTCAGAGCCTGACTAGCCACACGTCTCACCCCCCGCTCACGATCATATAAACCAATTGGGAGAATACTAATCTCACCGTTTGAGTCATTAAAATCCTGAAAAAATTTATTGCGGCAAAAGCTAGAAACAAGGTCTGATTCTTCGACGTTACTGACACCACGCATTTCAAATATCCAGATAGTATCCCTGGATGGGGCCCATATGTATAGGTTTGTAGGAATAGGAAGTTTGGCGGAATCGCTTAACAATTTGATAGTTTTCTCCAAACTTTCTTTCTGTTTTATTAGACTTTCAAGAATTTGTTTTACATCAGTCTTTTGGAGTGTAGTAGTTGATGGTGCATTGAGTATAGAAATTGTTCTGGACGGCTGGACACGGATGATTTGTCCTGGAATTGGATTCATTTCGGGTGTTTTCTTTCCGCCAGCTATTTTAAGAACGCAAAAAAACGATAATCTCCGTCTGATATTTTCAAAGAAATGAATTAAAATATTTAGATTCGTTTCACTAAGAAATGAATTTAACACAAGATTCTTCACCCAAAACTCCTCTTCGTATCTTCACCATTGGTGATCCACATTTCAAGGAATCCAATCCAGGTCAAACTCAATCTATGACTAAAAGAATAATTGAAATAGCCCGAGACAAACAACCAGATTTGATTATTTGTTTAGGTGATGTTTTGGATCGTCATGCCAAACTCCACACTGATCCTTTATGTGAAGCCATATATTTTTTCCGCAAATTAGCCGATATTGCACATTTATGCATAATTATCGGAAATCATGACCGTCGGACTAATACGGATTATTTGACAGATCGCCACCCATTTACGGCAGTCAAATATTGGGATGGTGTTACTGTGGTGGATCAAACGAAAGTTCTACATCTTAATGGTCACCTTATCACTTTGGTTCCTTATGTTTGGCCGGGAAGATTCATCGAGGCGATGGATGATTTTTTTCTAGAAGAAGACTCAGAATCATTCTTAGCTTCCATCTTTGGATCGAAATTCACTACCAAGGCTAAAGATGAATCAGAGCGTTATTCGTCGGCAAAGAAAATAGCACAAAAAATACTATCTTCTCCTCATCTTGCCCGATTGCTGATGAATAAATCAGAATCTATTTCCAAAATCAAAGATAAATCTAAACGTAGTGCGCTACTGGTGAGAATAATATTAGATAGTTGGTCTTCTCCTACTAACACAAAGCAGCAGAGTGTCCCCGAAGGGGATTCTCCGACAACGGACGCAATGTTAAAGAAACAGGATACTGATCTTTTCTCACTATTAGCTCTTAGGTCAAAATTCATATCAGAAACTATAGACGCACCACAATACAATTTGTTAGAGACAAAAATATTACCAGTCATACTGTCATCATTAAAGCCACCATCAACTGAAACAGAAGAGAATCAAAATTCTGGCACTGCAGATGATCCTGAAGAAACGGAAGAAATAGAGGAAATCGTACGGGATTATAGTAATCGATGGTGGTGGAAATCATCAATTATTTTTGCTCATCAAGAATTCAAAGGTGCTAAGATGGGAGCTATAGTCTCAGAAATGGGAGATGAGTGGCCAATTAATGGTCCACTCATAATATCCGGACATATTCATGATTATCAAAAGGTCCAAGAAAATGTCTGGTACACTGGGACTCCAATTCAACATGGTTTCGGAGATACGGCAGGAAAAACAATTAGTTTCATGAGTTGGTCAAATCCGGATCAAGGGTGGGAAGAAGAGAGAATAGATTTGGGGTTGATTAAGAGAAAAACGGTCAGAATGGGAATTTTGGATTTGATCATTTGGACTCCGCCAGAGGGATTTTTGTTGAAAGTTATTATCTCAGGAACACCGGGAGAATTAAAAACATTACCTGCTTTATCTAAAATTCATTATCTCCGAAGAAGTGGGATAGTAGTTACCATCAAAACTTTGCCCGATAAACCACTCTCAATAACCAATTCTACTGGTATTCAGTACACCTCAGTTGGTTATTTAATTGCTCTATGGAAAGAAGTTTCTCAAAATGAAAGAATGAAATTGTGGTACCAAAATATATTTGGGGGATCGGCACATTTAGATAGATTTGTGTCTCTGATGCCATCAGATAATGATAATTTATCAGACGAAACTCTCCCAATCGAGATTGGTCAAATTTTAAATTATTTATTATCTGATTCGATACCTTTGGAGACCTCGGGTAGCTCCTCGAAATTCTTCGAGAGCACGCCATCACGTAGTGATGGTAGCTTAATGTCACCAAATTTGGTGATAAATAGTAACAGTCCGACCCAAACGAAAAGAATTATTTCTGAAGGAAATATAAAATGTATTCCCGGAAATCATAATCAGCCTGGAATATTTTTATTAGTCTCAGATTCTATTCAATCTTGACCACCTACTTTGGTCAATATGACTAATCCGTGATGTATGTCAACATAAACACGGTATGTCTTTTCACCTCCAGATAACCATTTCCACAAAAATATAAGATCAGGATATGTACTATAAATGCTAGCAGTTTGAGAATAAGAACTACAACCAATCTCTAGACTCTTCTTTATCTCGTGGAGGGATTTTTCTCCACTAGAAATAGCTTCAAATAGATATCGTGTAAATAAAGAACCATCTGTCGTTGAAAGTGAGTCTTGTCTTGGGGCTGTTGATGAAATACAAATCGCCCGAGCTTTGAAAAATAGTCTCTTCTTTATCATCATTTTTGGGTTAATCAAAGGGGGTTTTAATATACATTGATCAGTCGTATTTCCCTTTGTTTTATGATTTTCCGAGATTTGAGGCGGGGAGTCCGTTTTTGTTTCTGAGTTGTTGAACTGAGTTTCTAGAGGATTGAGTTGATTCGGCTGATTGATAGATTCAATCTCATCAGAATTCCATTTCGTGGTGACATCTTTAGTTTTATGGATTCTATAGTCTCCTGAAACCTGAGGGAAAATTATCTGATCGGTTGGATAAAGTGATAATTTGGGAGAACTATAAGATATCACATCCCTCGGTATTTTATCTATTAATCTAAAGACTCCATCGGGGCGAAGTTTAAAAGGCATATTTAAACCAGTAGAATTACAAGAATCAAAGATAAATAATGCCTCCAGATTTGGCTTGGCTTGTTTAAAACATATTTTTCTAATTTGGTCCATTTTGATAAATTCTGGAAGATTGATAGAGATCAATCCACCTCGAACGGACTGTGTAGTCTCCCTCCTTTGTGAAAGGGGAAGATTGACAGAGATCAATCCACCTCGAACGGACTGTGTAGTCTCCCTCCTTTGTGAAAGGGGAAGATCAGTGACTGGTAATCCCTCTTGAACTTCGGAAATAGGATCTGCCCTGATTGACTTTGGTCTTGTTTCTCCTAACATCGTAACCATATAACCAGATTCCGAACTTTGTTTGGGATCGGGATATTGAGGTTCTTCTGTTCGAGAGAGTGGCATTTCCAAATATCCACCTTTGCCGTGACCAGTGTAGTAAAACAAGACCCTATCAGCTCCATCAAATATTTCGGCCAATTTATCTTCTAGCCATTTTTTATTTATATACCTATTATAGATACCTTTGTTTCTAATTGTAGCAATAAAATCTAAAATTCCACTATCTACAATGTGTTTTCCCATAGCACCAACAGTTTCTTTCCATATTTGATCCTGTTCGATATCTGTTATCACCGCGATTTCCGTCGGTGATGATTTTATGGCAAACGTATAAGCCTGATATAAGTCAATCAAAATTCCTGGTAAAACAGTTGGATTGTCACGATCATTTCTTATTCGACCGCCATCTATAGAATGTCCATGATATTGATATCCAATTAGAACAGCTACAGTTTTTAATTTAACTACCTCCCGGACTCTGTTAGAAGTTTGAAAAGGGCGATCAGCTCTATAAATCGTAGGGTTGAATTTGATAGATTCCTCAGGTTTGGATGGAAAAGATATAGACCCTTCAATCATGGTTTTAATTGAATATTTAAGTTAATAAAAAAGACAATCAGATTTAAATTATAATTGCGAGATTCAATCCGACAGAATAAACGGCCCAGATAATTGAACAAGCTATTTTTAAAGTCGGAAAATTATGAGAAATATCTGAACCAAAGATTAATCAAGAATGATATTTTAGTCAATAAAAAAGTGATTTAATCTTATTTCTGGATGGAGATATGTTAATTGTTGAATCTGACGGATTATTCATGGTATTTATACATATACCTAAAACTGCGGGAACAACTTTAAGACAAATATTGGAATTGTCTCTAAAGATTCATTTTGCGAAACCCAACTCATCCAGGTCAAACAGTTCAAAAGCCAAATCCTCTTCGGAAAATATAGAGATTATGAGAGATTTAAAAGAAAAAGCTCAGCCTCGAGTGATTTGTTACGGTTATTGGAATATTTCGGATGGGATAGATTTAGCTCATGTGCCATTCAGATTTTTTCAAAATTATTATCCTCCCAATCCAGATTGGATTGGGAATTTAGGTAAATCTTCCGAAACCAAGAGATTTGACAGAAGAGTCAGAACGGACCACATTAAAGTGGCCAACTTACTTCAACCAGTCAATGGGAATGATCTGATCAGTCGATCCGAACGATTGGTTCGAAAAACTCAGACCAAGAGAAAAGATACCGATAAAAGTAGATTTATTTGGATTACTTGTGTTAGAAATCCATATGCCAGGATATATTCAGCCTATTGCTGGCATAAGAAAGAAAAAAGATTACCTTCTTCACCTGAGGGATTTAGGTTTTTTCTGATAGTCAAACTAAGAGAAATCGTCAAAAATTATAATCAGTCATTTATAGAAAATCGACCACCCTCTCCAGAATACATTCACTTTATTCCCATGTGGATGATGGTGTCAGATCGAGACGGTATACCTAAGGTTGATCACATAATTAGACAAGAAGAATTTGATCAACAAGTCCCAGCTCTTCTGAAAAAGCTCAATTTGCCTATTCCGAATAAATATTCTAATATTCACTGTAGAAATAAATCTCCGCCGCCATCCTATGATTATCTGAAATATTACGATCAAGAAACATTAGAATTAATAGAGACTTTATATTCTAGAGATTTCGAATTGTTCGGTTACCGAAGACTAGCAAAAATATAACCTGCTACGTCATATTTTCTTACTAACACCAAAGGTGAAAGTAAGTATTTTAGGCTAAAAGTATAACCTAATAACTATACCAAGTATGATATATCTGACCTGAATTCATTAGAACCGAAAAAATTAATTTATAATATCCCTTTAAACTTTAAATCGAAAGTTATCCAAGGGATATTATAAAATGATGGCTATACCTGCTCCCCCGTGGGAAACCGAGGAACAATCTAAGAACGAGAAACCTGTCCTTGAGGTGAAAAATTATCAACTTCAACAATTAACGGTTCATCCATATGAATGGCAAATAATTGATGGTCAAAGTAGTGAAGAGAAAACAGAATTAAGGGCTTGGTGTTTGGATCGTGAATCCAATCCATACTTGCTGAGAATAATGGATTATCCGGTGTTTGTTCATCTTGAATTACCGAAAATTGTGGGGGGTGTAGGTGTTAATTGGAACGATTTCAAAATTAGAGCTGTTTATAACTATCTTCGTAGAAAGTTAGGAAGGGATAAGCCTAATGGATATAAGTTGATTAAGGCCAACAAACTATATTATTATCAAGATCCCCGAAATCCAACTTTCTTTCTGAGGTTATTTTTCAATAATTTAAAATCAATGAGAGCCTGCAAGACTCATCTCAACTATCCCCGTCGAATACCGGGAATTGGGAATAATGTCAAATTATCATTACATGAAACGCAAATTACACCAATCAGGAAGATGTTAACTGAAAAAGAATGCGGATACTCTCAATGGTTTAATTCAGAGGGAAGAGCGGTGACTGAAAGAGAGAAAGTTAGCACTCTCAGTAGGGAATTTATCATTAATTGGAAATCTATTCAGCCATTGGATGTCGATTGGGTTACAGACCCGGGAATTCTAGCAGTTGATGCTGAAGTGTACTCGAAAAACCGAAACGCATTTCCAGATGCGTGGAACCCTGCAGATGATGCATATATGTTATCGTGTGTTTATCAAAGATCGGGAAGACCGGAAACTTTACGAAAAATACTTATTATTTATGGTGTTTCATCGCCACCCTCCAAGGGAGATGAGTATATTTTTGTTAATTCTGAAGAGGAAATGTGTTATAAATTCGCTGAAATTGTTAATAAGTTAGATCCAGAGATTGTAACTGGTTACAATATCTTCGGTTTTGATTATCCTTATTTGAATAAGAGGTTGGTCAGGAAAGGATTAAAATGGCCAGCCATGGGAAGAATTCGTGGCAAAGAAACTATATTAACAGGAAACAACTGGTCTTCTAGTGGATATGGTCACAATTCGATCAAATATTTAGATATGGATGGTAGAATTAATGTCGATATGATGCATATTATTAAAAGAGAACATAAATTACCAACTTATACATTGGAGTCGGTGGGTCAACATTTTCTCGGTGTTGGTAAGGATAATGTACCACCTCAAATGATGTTTGATGTCGTGACATTAATGAAAATGCTTCAGGATGTTTTAGAAACTTTTCGAGAACCATCGGAGAAGGGAGGAGGAGAGAAAATCCCTGATATTTTATTTGCTTTGAAGACTTCCGATTCTATCATCGAATACATTCATCAAAAACAAGCAGAAAAACAAATGTTCAGTAAGAAAGAATATAATCAAATTATAAAACTAGTAGAATATGTCTTGGACGAAATGAATAAGATTGCCAAATATTGTATCAAGGATTCCGTTTTGGTTTTGAATTTGTTTTCCAAACTGAACGTTTGGATTTACCTGATCCAATTGTCAAATGTAGCCGGCGTTACTCCTCTTCAATTATTTACCCGAGGTCAACAAATCAGAGGGTTGTCTTTAATTTATGATTTGGCTGCTAGAAGCGGTTTTGTGATAGATTCTCGCAATTACAGTGATATGTCGTGGTCTGGTGGATTCGTTTGGGAACCGATTCCGGGATTATGGCATTGGGTGATATGTTTAGATTTTAAATCCCTGTATCCAAACATTATTAGAGCCTACAATATATGTTGGACTACATTGGTTCCTTCTTGGTCAGCTATTAAAGACGAGTGTTGTAATATTATTGAATGGGATGAACCAATCGACAAAGAAGATTATATTAAAGATGGCGATGATCCTGACGAAGATGGAACGGAGAAGGGAAAGACATCACCAGGTATGGGTAAGATTATAATTAAGATGGAGGAAGGAGAAGAAGTCCGTTATATCCATTATAAATTTCGTTTTTTGAAGAAGAAGTATCGAGAAGGTCTTCTTCCACAACAAGCCGGTATGTTGATCGATGAGAGAAATAAGATTAGGAAAGCAATGAGAAGCGAGAGTGACCCGACTAAGAAAATGATTATGAATCAGAGACAACTTGGTATGAAGGTAACGGCTAATTCGTTATTTGGTTTGTTGGGTGCAGGAGAAAGAGGGAAACTTCCTCTTCTGGAAGGAGCTATGTCCATTACTGCCAAGGGCAGGGAATTGATCAAATTTTCGAACGACTATTTGGCAAAGAAGTACAATGCCAGTATCATATATAATGATACTGATAGTACGATGGTACAAATACCAGGTGTTACAAATGGTCCCGATTGTTTAATCTGGGGAAAGAAGCTGGAATTAGAACTGTCAGCTTTGTTCCCGGATCCTCTTTATTTAGAATTTGAGAAAGCTGGACGTCAATTAACCATCAAAAAGAAAATGTATCTGTTTTGGATTTTGGATAAATTTGGAAATTTACCGCGCAACGAAGATGGAACGCCAAAATATATGGCCAAGGGACTTCCTCTGGCCCGGAGGGATAAATCTCAATGGCAGTTGAAAATAGTTCGTGCTGCCTTGGACATGATTATTCAAGAACAACCCAACCGGGAGTTTTTAGATATGGTAATTAAATACGTAATAACTACTTTGAGAGGGGAACATAATTGGAAATCGTTTTCGATCATTAAAAGTCTGGGAAGCGGATACATAAAACAAACATATTTTATGAAAGTATTTGCTGATCAGCTCCGTTTGATTGGTAAACCAGCTAAACCTGGAGATCGATTAACATTTGTAATAGTCGAGCCGAGAGATCACCCAAACAATTGTCTTCTCGGATATAAGATGAGATTGTTGGATACCTATTTGGAACGGTTGGATTCAGATCGACCCGAACAGATCAATTACTTTTATTATATTAATAATCTCCTGATGGATTGCATAGATAATTATTGGAGAGTTGGATATAAACCAATTATTGATAAAATAGAGGCTCAGAATCTACTGGATGATAAATGGAAGATTTTGAATGAATTAATAGATATAGGTTTAGGAGGTTGGGTTACGGAGGCTCTGAAAAATAATGATCAAAATCCAGGGAGGGCAGTTGAAGCTTTAAAATTAACTCAAATTAAGAACAAGGTAATTATGGCTAGAAGGAAACATATCAGTGGTCGGAAAGTTTTTGATTCGAGAATCAACGGAAAACCAATTAAGACTATCCTAAAAGGACATCTAAAAGACAGACTTGAAGAGGCGGTTAAATCTTTGGCCTCGCCTAAGTTATATAGTGAGCTTTACCCCAAAATAAAAGTCTTGGGTCTAAATGGTGTGACTATTCAATTAAGTATATCCTAATCCCAAAACGTCACATTTAGGATGAATCTAAATGATTCACCGCACTAAAAATATTCATCAAATTGATGGATATCTGATTTTATTTAGAGACTGGGAGCCTCTCCATATGTTAACATAGCCATCTACCGTCGTTGCTACAACGTGATCACCACCGACGGTATTTCTGGTTTTAATCGTCCAATCTCGATTGGATTGCTACATAATAATAACAATATAGAAAGCAAGTTTAATTATGTGGCAATCATGTTGTAGCAGAAATAGTATTTCTCCTCATATATGTAATTTACCAGTGATTCCATTTCACTAAAAATAATATTAACTTTCCCAAAAATCTACTCCAAATTCATTTTCGAGCTCAATTTTTATTCTATTTTAGGTGACTCATCAGACTCCAAAAAGTGAGATAAAGGGAGTCATTCAAGATAAACTAATCTGAATTAGTAATTTCGAGTTTAAATTTAAAATCTAGAAAGAATTGAATCAATTAATTATAAAATCGTCCAATTCCTAAAAGATGTCCAATAATCCGATACCCATC
>SDBT01005320.1_pt1 | contig 21623 bp, 18 predicted proteins | sample 2277101 | NCBI WGS metagenome assembly SDBT01 (sample SAMN10404973, study PRJNA504765) | marine sediment metagenome | isolation source: marine sediment core GS10_PC15, 103 cmbsf | place: Arctic Ocean: Southern Knipovich Ridge | collected 2010
AGCGTGTAATCGAGGTACGCGGCCCTTAGCCAGAGCAAAAGCGTCATCGCTTCGCTCGGCCAGAAAAACGACGGCTACAAAACCTGGTTCAATATGGTTGCGTTCGACGACAATGCCCTGACGGCAAAAAGAAAGTACTTCTTTCTCGTAGACGAAAGGGGCAAGGCCTTGTTTGGCCCGAAGCGGTCCCTGAAGTTCAACTGCCAGCTCGTTCTGGAATCAGAAGTGCTGGATGAGCCCTATGCGAATGAAAACGCCAGGCAAATAGCAATACTGAAACAGGTATTGAACGACTTCCGTAAGGACCTTGACCATGTTGCTGAGGACAACAAAACGCTTGATATCTGCGGAATGCTTGTCAATCAGACAATGGAGACCGTCTTGCGAAAACTAAACTCTTCACCTGCTCTGGCATCAGACTTAGGCGAGGCCAAAGGCCTTGATTTTGACCATATCACCCTCGGCAGCGGTCGTATCAGCGTGATCGGAATTATGGACGATATGGTAAATGTAAACATCGATATAAGCTCGCTTACCTGGACGTTTGAAGACCCGTTTGCTCTGGAGGAGTAATTGGCGAATAGTTGACAGAGCCCCAGGCTCTTGCCTCACGTAGCCAGCGTTAGAAAAAAAGAGTGGGTCTGTAAGCCGAGTTCTGTGCCCCGCCATTTGGCGGGCGGCGGCCATTTATCTCGACCAACCGTTGCCGGTTGGCTCTGCCTTTCGGCAAGCGACCTACCTGCTGTTAATACTCGGGCCGAGCACCAGCTTCTTGGTCTTGCAGGCGGTGGGGTTTACCCTGCCGGAACCGTCACCGGCTCCGCGGTGCGCTCTTACCGCACCATTTCACCCTTGCCTGTACCCCGCACATACTTGGTTCGCTCCTGCAAAGTAGCTGACCTCGACTTTAGAGTTTAGCCTTAAGATTTCTAAGCAACTTACAATAACAAGCCAAGTAAGTGCGGGGCCATCGGCTGTGTCGTTTCTGTGGCACTTTCCCGCGGGTCATCCGGGCCCCATTTTGCAATGAATCGCAAAATGGGAACCAGCCCCGGGTGGCTGTTAACCACCACCGGGCCCTGTCCTGCTCGGACTTTCCTCCAGTCCGCCTAAGACGGACCGGCGACCGCCCGACCCACTCTCAAATTTCAAAGAACCTCAATCAAATACCAAGGTACGGTTCTACCCTGCTATCCGTTCATATTATAACCGAAACCCGCCTTATTTTCCACGCCTGATTTCAATATGTTTCTTGAAATGCTCATCGTCGGTGCCCGGGAAATCACGTCGGTAGTGGACACCCCGGCTTTCCCGGCGAATATGGGCCACCCGGGCCATCAGAAGCGATATCGTCAGCATATTCTGGCATTCCCACCCACTTGGCGAATTGAAGACCTTGTCCATAACGTACCGCTGCCAGAATTTTATAATGTCCTGCGCTTCCAGAAGCGGCCGGCTCTTGCGCGTAATCCCCACATTTCGCCACATAAGCGCACGAAGTGAATTTCGAACGTCAGTGGTATCCAGTCGCGTACGGTCCGAATGCGGAATCTGATACCTTATCTTTGGGTGCTTGATGCCGGATACATCAGCCTTGATATCCTCCGAAGCACATTGCCCCGCTGCCTTGCCGAACACCAGCCCTTCCAGCAGGCTGTTGCTGCCCAAACGATTTGCCCCGTGCAGACCACTCGCCGCCACCTCACCACAGGCGTAAAGATTCGCGATGTTCGTTCTGGCCGAACTGTCGGCCTTTGCGCCCCCGATCATATAATGTGCACTCGGCCGAACCGGAATAAGGTCGCTCCTCACGTCTATGTCAAAACTCTCACACAATTCGTTTATGTGCGGGAACCTCTTTGCAAAATGCTCTTTGTCGAACTTGCGAACGTCCAGATACACGTGGGTCGACTTGGTTTTTAGCATCTGGCTCAGGATGGCCCGGCTCACGATGTCACGCGGCGCCAGTTCCGCTGATTCGTGATACTCCTTCATAAAGCGCTGACCCTTGCTGTCTACCAGAATTGCGCCTTCGCCTCGCAACGCTTCCGTAATTAGCGCCCGCGAGGCGCCTGCGACATACAGCGTCGTCGGATGAAACTGCATAAACTCCAAATCCTGCAGTACTGCCCCGGCCCTGTAGATCATAGCAATGCCGTCGCCGGTCGCCACCTCCGGATTGGTGGTTTCGCGATACAGCTGCCCCGCCCCTCCGGTTGCCAGGATTGTGCTCGCCGCCCAGATTATCTGAAAGCCGCGCTTATCATGCCCAATAACCCCCGCGCAATCGTCATCGTCGTTCGTGAGCAAATCAATTGCGTAAAAATTCTCCACTATTTTTATGTTTGGACTTTCTCTGACCTTTCTTAGGAGGGCCTCCGTGATTATCCGGCCGGTTTCGTCGCCGTGGGCGTGAGCGACACGTGCGTGACTGTGGCCGCCTTCGAGTGTGGCGGCTATCGTACCGTCAACTATGTCAAAATCAGCTCCCCAGTTAAGTAGCTGCTCAATTAGCTCCGGCCCCTGGCGGACGACCAATTTGACTATCTGCTCGTCGTTTATCCCGCAGCCGGCGTTGAGTGTGTCGGCTATGTGTGATTCGAACGTGTCCGTCTTATCGAGCACCGACGCAATACCGCCTTGCGCCATCCACGTATTGCTCTCCTCCACCGAGTCCTTACAGACTATGATGACATTGCGTCGCTCGGCTGCCTCGATCGCTGCCCTCAGCCCGGCAATACCCGCCCCAATCACCAAACAATCGGTGAAGAACTGGTGTGTTGAAATAGAGTCAACATTCACCAAATAACGCCTGAATTCCGGCTCGCTGGCCATAAAACTTCCTGTCCTAACCTACAAACAAACGTATTCCCATAAGCAAGATAACTTCTCAGTTCGTCCTTTATGATACCGAAATATACGGGTTTTGGAAACTGACTTTTTTGCTTGATATCAGATTATGGGGATATAATTAGTCTGCACGCTGTATTTTTATTTAGCCCCCGCCAATTTTGCCCAGTCGCAACCGGCTAAAGAGCAGACAATAAGTTCCCCCAGGCTTGACTCTTCAATGTCGACCGTCTCGTCGAAAGGAACAACGCACAGCACATCCACACCGCCACATCGCCTTATCACCTCCTCTGCTGTCTCTTTTGCCACCGTTGATTCGGCCGCATTGTAACCGTTGATAATCACGCCGGCGACCTTCAGCTCGGCCGAGCGAATACAGTCAATCGTCATCAGCGTATGATTTACCATCCCCAGGCTCGAACGCACGACTATCACGACAGCCAGACCAAACTCAACTGCCAGATCCAAAAGGTCATATTCCACTGTCAAAGGCTCACGCACACCGCCTATACCGTCAACGATAACTATATCGCTGCTCTGGCATATCTCCTTGTAAGCCGCCGCAATTCTCTCAAAATCTATCGCCTTTTTTTCACGAGCCGCACTTACGACCGGCCCAACGTTGGTCAGATAACCCACCGGAGTTATCGTCGAAAGTGACAGGTCGCTGTTTGCACAATTCGCCAAAAATTCAGTCTCGCAGCTGACTACTCCTTCCCAAGTGCGTTTGCCGCCGGTCGCAATAGGTTTGAACACACCCACTTTCACTCCGCTATCGGCAAGAATCTTGGCGATGGCGCCCGCAATTAATGTCTTGCCTGCTCCCGTATCGGTGCCGGCTATAAACAGACCGGACTTGCTGGGTAAGCTCAGATTAAGCGGCATCTAATTTCCCCGTGAGCTCTGGTCCGCCTCGATAGCGTCTACCTCGGCTCCAACAGGCTCAACAGCATTGGGTTCGTTCGGCTCTTTGACTTCCAGCCGTCTCATGTCACTCGGCTTGTTAAACAATCCCTTATCTTTGGCGTGCTCGATCATAAACCGCTGCAATTCTTTTGTCGAAGCCGTAAGAAGTATCTGTGAGTCGCGCTCTTCCAAAATCTCGTGCTTTATGAGATTTGGACCTGCTTCCAGCATCTCCTTCATCTTATCAGTATTCATCATCCGCATCTGAAGTGTCGGCTCGATTTGCTCAATCTTCATGAATGTATGAACGCCCAAAAGATGGTGTTTGTAAAAATCGTTCGCATTTATATCAGCATCTCCCGGATACAAGTCGAGAAACATCATTTCGTCTAACTTGCCCAGCTTGGCTACAAATTCGCCTGCCTGACTGTCAGAGTCCGTGTAGGTCAGCTTGTACCTTTTATCCACCTCGTCGCTGTAGCGTTTGAACTCCCAGGTCTCTTCCGAATTATCTTCTGCCCAAATACCCAGCAGCTTCTCCTCAAAGACAAGGTCCTTATCGGTAAAAAGGCAATGCAGTGACGGTACACACCCACACAGAACACCAGCTATCACGTAAAAAAGAAGTTTTTTGGCTTTCATTCTTCGCTCTCCTTAAAGCCGTCCGAAATTCGTTTATTTGCTTACTACTATCAATATTCTATCATTTGCCGCCACAATAGCAATCGACTTTATCGTCATTTCATAACAAAGGGCAAAATACGCCCCGCTCAGTGCCACCCAAGAATTGATTTGCAAAACCGCCTCCAAAAAGCCATTATGAAAACTATGCACAGCAGGGAAAAAAAGGATAGGTTCGCCGGCGTGCGAGAACACATGCTCAAGTGGGACTTGGCAGGAAGAGATATTACCGACCCTGATGTACTAAAGGTAATGCGCCAGGTTCGCCGCGAAGAATTCGTCCCCCAGACCTATCTCTGGCAGGCCTACGCCGACGGCCCCTTGCCTATCGGTATGGGACAAACCATCTCTCAGCCGTATATCGTTGCCTTGATGACACAGGAGTTGCGCCTTAATCCGGATTGCGAGGTCTTGGAGGTCGGCACCGGCAGCGGATACCAAACTGCTGTTTTAGCCATGCTCGCCAAAAAAGTCTACACCATAGAAAGATTCGCCCGGTTATCCGAGTCCGCACAGGCCGTGCTAAGTAAATTGGGCGTTAAGAACGTCGAGTTCTACATTGGCGACGGCAGTTGCGGCTGGCCGCACAAACGCATCTTTGACCGAATTATGGTTACCTCCAGCGTCCCGAGCCTGCCACACCCGCTGGCCGACCAGCTCGCAGACGATGGCATTATCGTCGCACCCGTAGGCGCTGGGGCCGTACAGCAGCTAATCGCCTGTGAAAAGAAAAAGCAAAAACTTGTTGAAAGAGTAATCTGTGGCTGCCGATTCGTTAAACTCCTTGGCGAATATGGTTTCGACGAGACCCAGGATTGACTCTTCGTTCGTAAATGACCTCTACACGTGAAAACTTGCAAAGCAGGCTTGATTCGTCCATGCCGGTTCAATTCCTCAAAGGCGTCGGACCGGCCAGGGCCGCAACCTTCGCGAGGCTCGGCGTCAATACCGTCGGCGACCTGTTGGAGTACTTTCCACGAGACTGGGTCTTTGCCTCTCGGACCATAAAGATAAATCAGATGAAGCAGGACAGCTCGGTCACCATCATCGCCCTTGTCGAATCAACCGACTATCAAAGCTTCCGAAAGCCACCTGTCTTTAAAGCAATGATTTCCGACGAAACCGGCCTGTGCAGAATAATCTGGTTCCACGGTGGCTACCTTAAAAATCAACTAAAGCCGGGCCAGGTAATTATCGCCTCCGGAAAAATATCTTCATACAAGCATCAATTGCAAATGACAAATCCAAAATTCCTCATCGTCGACGAAAAAACCTCGCAGCCCCAGAAGTGTTTTAGCGGCGGTGTTTACCCGGCCTCCGTAGGACTGTCCAGCAGGCAAATCAAAAGAATAATCCAGCCTGTGCTTGAAAACGTGGACGACCTTGTCGATGAGTTTTATGACGAACAGTTTCTCCACAGCGCAAACTTGATTAAAAGAAAAGATGCTTTTGCATGGATACATTCGCCGCCCGACCAGACAAAGCTCGACCAGGCCAAACGAAGGCTAAAATATGACGAGCTCTTCCTTATGCAGTTGGGCTTGGCACTTCGACGCTACAAATTGCGCCATTTCTCAAAGGCTCACCCAATGACCTGCGCTGACAAAATCGACAGCCGAATTAGAAAACGATTCCCCTTCCTGCTCACCGAAGACCAGAACACCTGCATCGCCGAAATAACTGCCGATATGGCAAGACCCGAGCCGATGAACCGCCTGCTGCAGGGTGACGTCGGCTCCGGAAAAACCGTCGTCGCGCTTTATGCAGCCTTGCTTGCCGTCGTAAATAAAACGCAGGTCGCGATTATGACCCCCACCGAAATTCTGGCCAGCCAGCATTTCATAAGCATCGAAAGATATCTAAAGAACAGCACCGTAAAGGGGATTCTGATAACCGGAGGGCTGACTGGTAAAAAAAGGGCTGAGCTTCTAAAACAAATAAAAAATGGAGCAATTGACATTGTTGTCGGAACGGTTGCATTATTGCAAACAGATGTAGAATTCCACAAGCTCGGCTTGGTGGTGATTGATGAGCAGCACAAGTTTGGAGTTCATCAAAGGGCCAAACTGCGCAAACAGACGGCACCGCATTGTCTTGTTATGACAGCTACACCCATCCCAAGAACCCTGGCAATGACCGCCTTCGGCGATTTGGACGTCTCTGTTATAAAGCGCTCCCCGCCCGGCAGAGGCACCGTCATAACACACTTTGTCGAGCCGCACAACCGCCAAAAAGCCTACGACTTTATACGCGAGCGCCTAAAGGCAAAGAAGCAGGCGTATTTTGTATGTCCACGGATTACAGCAGTTGAAGAAAGTGGTGACATTAAAGCGGCAACAGATGAATGGAAAAAGCTTTCCGAACATGTTTTTCGGGAATTTACCGTTGAGCTTCTGCATGGCCGCATGCCTTCCGAAAAAAAACAGAAGACTATGACGGATTTCAGAAGGGGAAAAATCGACGTCCTCGTCTCGACCGTCGTCATAGAGGTCGGCGTCGATGTCCCCAACGCGACCGTAATGGTTATAGAAGGGGCCGACAGGTTTGGCCTGGCCCAGCTGCATCAGTTGAGAGGGCGTATTGGAAGAGGCCAGGCAAAGTCGTATTGTTTCCTGCTTGCCGATACTGAAGCCCAAGTCGCAAAAAACAGACTCGAAATAATGACCAGAACCAACGATGGATTCCAGATAGCCGAACATGACTTGCGACTGCGAGGACCCGGAGAGCTGTTTAGCACACGCCAGCACGGATTGCCCGACTTGAAAATAGCAAACATTATCGATGATTATGAGCTGCTGGTCATGGCAAGGAAAAACGCCTTTGAGTCGGTCTCGAGCGACCCGATGCTGGCAAAAGAAAAACACAAAAACCTCCGCCACGCGTTGCTTGCCAAGTTCGGCGATTCACTCGGACTCGCCGACGTAGCCTAAAAAGCAGCGCACGGATATACCCGATTTCGCCTTTCCGCTCGGCATTTGGAGTTTGACAATTCTTCTTCTCCGCTATACCCTATACGCCGAACTATACTTATGCAGATACGTTACAAAAACAAACCGCTGGAGAAAGTCTTAATCGGCGTCAACGCTTTAACTGCGGCGCTGGTCGCATTCACTTTTGCCATGCTCTTCGGATTTCACCAGCCGGTCCTGCCCGTCGCCCTCTTGTACACCGCCCAGATTGTACTACTTTGTGTCTTTATTGCAGAAAAAGTAATCCGGCTGTTTAATGCCGTTTCAAAGGGCGAATTCCTTCGCGCAAACTGGTTTGAAATACCGCTTTTCCTTGCCCTCGTAGCAGCTATGTTCGCAGCAGGCCGCTGGGCTTACCACGCCGACCCCGCAATAGTCCGGCGGTTCGCCGTCGGCATTTATCTTATCTTACAGGTAGTTGCAAAGCTTTGCAAAACCAGCATAAACCTCGCCGCATCCGGCAAAAATCCCACCAGAACGTTAATCACAAGTTTTATGGTATTAATTGTCTCGGGCGCCGCCTTGCTAATGCTCCCAAAGGCCTCCGCTACCGAAAACGTCGGTTTTGTTGATGCACTCTTTACTGCTACCAGTGCCACCTGCGTTACCGGCCTCATCGTAAAGGATACCGGAACCGATTTTAGTCTCATGGGGCAGTTGATTATTCTCTCACTGATTCAGCTCGGGGGTCTGGGAATAGTGGTCTTCGGTGCTGTCTTTGCCTTGCTCCTTCGCCAGGCCCTTAGCTTGCGAGAACAGGTCGCTATGCAGGACCTGCTCAGCGCGCGAACGCTCGGACGAATAGGAAACATGATAGTATTCATCTTTGCCGGAACCTTTCTTATCGAAGCTTTAGGGGCCCTCAGCCTGTTCGGAATGTGGAACGATGCTCCGGGCTGGATCGGCAACGTACGACAACAATGGTTCTGCAGTATATTTCATTCCATCAGTGCTTTTTGTAACGCGGGATTCAGCCTCTTTGGTGACAGCTTCGGCGGATACAACCGAGCCTGGCAGCTTTACCTGGTGGTCTGTCCACTCATAATCCTTGGTGGCCTCGGCTTCGGTGTGCTCTATGACCTCTCAAGCATTTTAACCGAAAGAGTAAAACGCCTCCTCACCAGCTTGTTCAGTAAGCAGCGAAGCCTTTCCACAGAGGCCCCCAGAAGAATGCGCCTCCAGACAAAAATTGTCCTTACCGTAAGCGCCGCTCTTATAGTGCTCGGTACCCTCGCTGTCCTTCTCTTCGAACGCTACGCAGCGCCAAACCCCTCTGCCGAAAATACCGGCGTCCTCGGTGCGCTCTTTCAGTCGATTACCGCCAGGACCGCCGGCTTTAACACCGTCGATATCTCGGCATTGTCCACTTCCAGCAAGTTTATTCTCATTCTGCTTATGTTCATCGGCGGCTCACCCGGCTCCACCGCCGGTGGAATAAAAACCGTAACTTTGGCAGTCGTGGTCGTGACCGCCGTCGCGGCCCTTAGAAAAAGGCAGGAAGTCGAAATGTTTAAACGCTCCGTCCGCATTGTTGTCGTCGGAAGAGCAATCACCGTTACTCTGCTTTTTGTTGCCGTCTTGTTCACCGCTGCACTGACCCTCAGCATCACCGAAAACGCAAGCCAATTCGCTATGTCGGATATCTTCTTCGAGGCGGCCTCCGCCCTGGGAACAGTAGGACTGACCACAGGAATAACGCCCTTTTTGACAACCGCTGGAAAATTGATTATTATTGCTGTAATGCTTATTGGAAGACTGGGACCGCTGACATTGTTGGCCGCCCTGACCTTTAATTTAAAGCCGGCCCGGTACAACTATCCCGGTGAAGCCATAATCGTCGGATAACACTATGACAAATACGCCGGGCCTGAGCTAAATCAAAAAAACAAAACACCATGGATACTTACGACTTGCCGGATAATATGTAAAAGATACGGAGTTTATTATGAAGCGCTTTGCGGTTATCGGTTTGGGACGTTTCGGCAAAAAACTGGCCATTGCCCTGGCAATGAGCGGCGCCGAAGTTATCGCAATTGACAAAAACAGAGAAGAAATAGAGCTCATTCGAGACCAGGTAAGTCTCGCCGTCAGGCTCGACAGCACCGATGAAGAGGCACTAAAAGCCCAGGGCATCGACAAGGTCGACGTCGCCATCGTCGGCATAGGACAGGGCACAGGCCGCGGCTTCGAGTCTGCTATTCTTACCGTCGTAAATCTAAAACAGATGGGAGTAAATCAGATTTACGCCAGGGCCGAGGACCTGATTGCCGGTGAGGTCTTTTCCAAGGTCGGAGCCACCGATGCCATTTACCCCGAAATCGAATCGGCGCAGAGATGGGCATACAAACTTATCGCTCCGCAAATTGGAGAAAAAATAGATTTCGCGCCTGGTTACAGCCTCGCCCGAATAAAAGCACCGGCCAGCTTCAATGGAAAAACTGTTATGGACCTTCAGCTCAGGCAAAAGTACAACGTAAATCTCGTCGCCATAAAACGCAGCGAGCACAGCAAAAGCAAAAAAAGCGAAAAGGGCGCCATCATAAATGTACCCATGCCCAATACCGTAATCTACATTGATGATATCCTCATGGTCGCTGGTTCCGACGCCGACCTCGCCAAGCTGCCCCCGGAATAATCAGGCTCAATCTTGCTGGAAGACTGTGTTATCCGCCGACAAGCCGTCGGACTGCCTTTTAACTCTTTCGATATTTTCGCAGCATATCGAGCAGATTCCGCATGTCTTCCGGCAGCGGAGCTTCGAACTTTACTATTTGCCCTGTCGTTGGATGTTTGAACGCCAGCGTATGGGCGTGCAGCGCGCAGCGGCTTATAACCGGCTCCTCCATAGCAGGCTCGGCGTCCCGAAGCTGCCACGGATAAACCACTTTGCCCCCGTACATATCATCACCCACAATCGGATGCTTTATATACGACATGTGCACTCGTATCTGATGCGTTCGCCCGGTCTTTGGGGTCAGCTTCAACAGGCAAAAACCACGAAAGCTCTCGACAACTTCGTATAAAGTGGTCGCTTCTTTGCCGGTTTCAGGCCGGATTGCGTACTTCTCTCGTGTCCGCGGGTGAACACCTAACTGCACGCTTATACGGTCCGCTTGCAATTCGCAATTGCCGTGCACTACAGCAAAATAGCTCTTTTCAACCCGACGTTCTTCAAATTGCTTCGCCACTTTCCACTGCGCTTTGTCGTTTTTCGTAACTACCATGACCCCTGTCGTGTTCTTGTCGAGCCGATGGATTATGCCGGGCCTGAACTCGCCCAGACCGCTTGACAGCTTGTCACTGTAGTACACCAGAGCGTTCACCAGTGTCCCGCTCCTGTTCCCCCGTGCAGGATGAACAATCATATCAGCCTGTTTATTCAGCACAATCAAATCGTCGTCCTCGTAAATAATGTCCAGCGCAATCTCCTGAGCCAGAATCTCTTTCGAGGGAAGCTCCGGTAGCGTCAGTTCGATTTTGTCCCCCGGACTAAGCTTAAAGCTCGGCTTGACAACCCTGCCGTTGACCTTAACCGCCCCAGCTCCGATTTGCTTCTGTATCATAGCCCGGCTAAAATTACTGAACCGCCCATGAAGGTATTTGTCTATCCGCCGCTCTTTAATTGAGCTGCCGACACAAAGTACCTCCATCTCACCATCCCTATGCTCGTCGGCACCCCCTGTGTCTTTGCGCTTCTCGGCTTCCGCTCGTCCCTGCCGCTGGGCTTGGTTTTGCTCTCGCTCCATGGCGCCTGTCGAAATTATTCTATCGCAGGAGTGTTCGGAACCTCTTCTGTTATATTCGGCACCTCCCAAACCGGTTCCCATTCCTGGTTCACAGCCTCTGGCAATCCAAACTCATACCCCATTGCCTCGTTTGGCACTTCCAGCCCTAAATTGACCCCCGGCCCGATTAGTTGTATCTGTGATTCTAAGATATCCGTCTCATTCGGCCCCGGCTTCGGTGCTGGTCTAAAAACTACCCTCTCCTCATAAACGGCCAGGGTCTCGAGACGCTGCCTTGCCTGCGCCGACCCTACCGTCCCCTCCAGACCCACATCTGCGATTATGTCATTGTATATCTGCCCTGCCTGTTCGAAGTTGCCGACCTCTTCTTCGCAAAGCCCCAGCCCCAATTTGGCCATCGCCGTCAGCGAAGAATTCGACGGGGCCTTCCCCAGCGCCTCGGTATAACTGGCTTTAGCCCGCTTCATTGCCGCCGCGGCATCCCGCTCGCTCACACTCCCAAACCGATAGTGTAACTCGGTCCGCAGGGCTTCGCCTCGTTTAATCAGCGCCAAAGCCGCCATATCAGGCTCTTTCGCACTCTCGGCAACCCCCTGAAGACTGTCCGCCGTCTGGATCATAAGATAAGATATATCCATCCCCCTGGCCTGGGCCTGTAGGATTTGCGGCTTGCCCTGTATCAGCTCGTTGATAAGGTTCGTAAATACAAGCTCCCGTCGCGCCCTCTCTATGTTCTTCTTGTACCAGTGATAAGAGGCCGAACCCATAACTAACACAGCTACTACTGAAACAAAGATAATAGTTCTCAAATTCTTTTTCGCCCACTGGGGAAAGTTCACTATCCACTCAGCCAGCACGTTCGTTTTAAGCTCGTGACGATGTTTTGCCTTCATCTCTTTCTCCGTTCCGTTAATACTATGTAATTAATTGTTCCAACACGCACATCATGCCTGAAGATACATTGTACCAAAAATTGTTTTATCTTGCAATCAACTCCCCTGAAGACTAAAATCTTAATTCACTGTCAAGTGAAAGGTTGTAAATGTCCAGAACTCTTGTAACACCACATATGCAAATTCTGCTTTGCCTCGTGCTTTTCGCCACCGCCTTCTGCGCAGCTTCCCAACAGCCGCATAATTCCGACCTCGATAAAACCAAATATATCTCCATCGATGAAATTCAGCCTGGAATGGACGCATATTGCCTGACTACGTATAAGGGTACCAAAATCGAAAAATTTCCCCTCGATGTGCTCAGCGTGGCACGAAATGTAAGACCCGCAAGGGATATGATTCTCGTCCAGGGCACAGATGAACGCTTCATCCACACCGGACCGGTGGCTGGCTGTAGCGGCTCGCCCGTCTATATCGAAGGCAGATTGGCCGGAGCGCTTGCCTACGCCTGGTTCTTCAGCAAGGACCCGCTTTACGGCGTAACACCTATTGAAGAGATGCTTGAAGTCGGCAAGGCCGCCTCTCGGGGCCACAAAACCCTCCCGGGGCCTGCCTTCGGATTTGACTTCTCCAGACCTCTCGATTTTGCGCAAATCTACGAACAGGTTCTAAACTACCCGGTTCGAAACTATAGCCCTGCCGGCATGACCGTTCTACCTTGTCCATTGATAACTTCCGGCTTGCCTGCTCAAGCTGTTGAGCAGTTGGACCAGTCTCTCCGCCCCTTTGGCTTCTTTGCTGTCTCCGGCATCGCCGCCCTTCCCAATACCAAACACGCTAATGACGCTAAACTGCTCCCAGGTGCTTCTCTTGTTGTTCCGCTTGTCCGCGGTGATATAAGAATTGAGGCCGTTGGAACTGTTACTGAAATCGTCGGCGACGAGGTTTACGCCTTTGGACACAGCTTTCTCGGCTACGGGCCGATAGATTTGCCAATGGCTACCGGTCAGGTACATACCGTTGTATCAAGCAGAATGCGCTCCTTTAAGCTTGTCACCTCCCTTGAAGTGGTAGGTGCACTGAGAACCGATGAAGCCGCCGCAGTACGCGGAAAAATCGGTGATGACGCCACAATGATACCGCTGACTATAAACGTCGACCGCTACAACGACCCCAATAAACGCCAATACAACTGTCTTATCGCTGACAATCGGCTGCTTACACCTGCCGTGCTTCGCCCCGCACTGATAGGAGCAGCACTTATGTTCGGCAGCTTGCCTCCCGACCATATGATTGAGTATAAAGTCCGAATTGGCATCGCCGGTGCCGGCCCCCTCACATTTGAAAATATCTCAACGCGTATCGGCTTGCAGGAATTGCTCACCGAAGCCGTCGCCTCCGTTGCGTTGCTCATGAATAATCCCTACGAAAAAATCAAATTGGAATCAATCGATTTCGACATCTCCATACTGCCTAAAGATGTCTCCGCAAGAATATGGTCGGTCGATTTGTCCGATTCAACTCTAAGACCAGGCCAAAACCTCGATGTCACTGTCGTCGTCCAATCCTTCTTGGCCCAAAAGAAAAAATACCGCTTCAGCTACACAATCCCCGATGAATTGTCACCCGGAAAGTACGATTTGATTGTCTGCGGCGGCTACGATTACTTAAAGTTCCTCAGAAGAGCTATGCCACATAGGTTCGTCTCGCAAAACCTGACTACTCTGCTTGAAGCAATGAATAAGATTCTCACTGTCAGCAGGAACAAATTGTATTGTCTGCTCGTCCTGCCACCCGCTGGCCTTACCATCGCTGAAGCTGAGCTGCCCGACTTGCCTGCCACAAAGGCCCTTGTCCTGCAGCATCCGAAAAGAACAATCCAAACACAACCCTATCAACACTGGCTCCAGAGCAGTCGCACAACATCTGTCGTTGTCCTCGACAAAAAGACCACGCATATAACGGTCCAGGAGCAATAGGATCGCAAAATGAAGAATATAAAATCAAAACCTCGAACACAATATCCCGAAACTTGCACTTCCCTGCTGTGCTTTTGTGTTTTTTGTTCTTCGCTCCTGCTTTTCTTGACTTGCCCGCCCTCACTGGCCGTAACCAGTAAGGTTACTCGCCACACCACCAGTGCGGATTTGCTGAAGGGCAGAACTGACAATGTCGTCGTCAGTTCCGAGGGGAGCATTCGGCTCGGCCGGGCTGCACAGACGCTTGTTGAGGATTTCACTGACAATGTTTGGGCCATAAACGCTCTGGTCGTAAACGGCAGAACAGTTTTTCTCGGAACAAGTCCCGACGGTGCAATTTACAAATACAGCCTCGAAAAGCTAACAAAGATTTATCCGCCCAAATTACATGAGAATGAAAACAAAAAAAATACCAGCACCGACCCCAACGACGCAAACGTGGTCGAGGCCGAAAGATACCTGGCCAACAAGCACGTTTTCGCAATGGCAGCCGACCTGGCCGGAAGGCTCCTCGCCGGAATAAGCGGCGAAAAATGCTCCCTTATTCGTTTTGAAGCCGACAAATTGACCGAACCTAAAACCCTCTTTGAACCCAACGACGCTAAATATATCTTCGCTATAACCCTTGATGACGCCGGCGATATCTATCTGGCCACCGGCCCCGAGGGCAAAGTCTATAAGCTCAACTCTTTTGGCAAAAACCCCAGCCTGATTTACGACAGCCGCGACAAGAACATACTTTCACTCACAAGCCGGGATGGCTTCATCTACGCCGGCAGCGACGAGAGAGGCCTCGTTTACAAAATAAACCCCCGCGACAACACCGCTACCGTCCTGTACGATAGCGACCAGCCGGAAGTAACTGCCTTGCTCTTTGCTCGAGACGGTGACCTCTACGCCGCCGCTACCTCGGCTAAAATCACTGAAAAGCAGCCAAAACTCGCCCCGGAGCTGTCCTTGTCCGGTCGGCCCGAAACTCAGGCACAACCCCTGAAAACCCCCGACGACGCTCAAAACCTCTTGCAGCTCAATATCGCAAATACCAAGCAAAACGACGATAAAAAAGCCGCCCAAATACAAGCCGCTTCCCCAAAGCCGCCCAAGCCCACCGACGCCAGCTACATATACAAAATAACCGAAGATGGGTACGTTACCGATGTATTCAGCGAAACCACCGTCTTCTTCTGCCTGGCCGCGCACCAGCAAAAGCTGCTCCTCGGAACCGGAAACAGCGGAAAAACTTTCACCCTCGACCTCGACTCCGAGCAGCACGCGCTCATCTACCAGGACGACCAGGCCTCCCAGGTAATCGCAATCGCCGTCGCACAGAACGATATTTATCTCGGCACCGCGAATCCACCAAAGCTGATAAAACTCGCCCAGACTTTTGCTCACGAGGGAACTTATACTTCCGACCTTATCGATGCAGGCCAGCCCGCAAAATGGGGTAAGCTCCAAATCGAAGCCGACATCCCGCAGACCTGCACCGTAATGGTCGCTTCTCGCAGTGGAAACGTCAAAGACATAAATGACCCGACCTTTTCCGCCTGGACCGACCCCACCGAAGTGACCGGACCCATACAGCTACAATGCCCGCCGGGAAGGTTCTGCCAGTATAAACTGCTCCTAAAAAGCCGGGACGGCAAAGAAACCCCTCTCGTCAGGGAAATCGCAGTTGCCAGTACCGTGCCTAATCTTGCCCCAAAAGTCGAATCCGTCAGCGCAAGCCGACTCGCTGAACCAGATAAAACAGGTATCTTCAAAATCAGCTATAGCGCCAAAGACGACAATGCCGACAAGCTGATTTATAAAATAGATTTTAGAAAAATCCCAAGAACAAACTGGATCCAGGTCGAAGACGAAATCGAAAAAGACACCTTCGAATGGGACAGCAAAACCGTCGAAGACGGACGCTACGAAATAAGAGTAACCACAAGTGACCAGCGAGCCAATACCCCCGAATCAGCCCTGACCGCCAGTAGAATAAGCGAACCCATCGTCGTCGATAACACCGGCCCGGTCATCGAAAGCGCAAGCATCGACACCGCCAAAAAAACCGTGACTTTGAAATTGAAAGTATCCGACCAGCTAAGCGCCATCGGAAAGGTAGATTATACCGTCGACAGCAACACCGACTTCATTACGGCCTTGCCCGAGGACCTTGTCTACGATACCATGCAGGAGAATTTCACCATCGTCATCGAGCAGCTCGATGACGGTGACCACATAATCGCGGTCAGAGTCACCGATGACGTCGCAAATACGACATATAAAACTTTCGAAGTAAATGTGACGGACAACTAATTACCGTGAGGTACATAGACTCTCAAAAAGTCACTGATACCGTCAAGTCGCTCTGTATACAGGCCGCTCATGACTTGCCCCACGATGTTTTGGCTGCCCTCGAAAAAGCGGCACAAACCGAATCCAATCCCCATGCCCAACAAATCCTAAATCAGCTCATCGAGAACGCCCGCATAGCAAAGGCCGAATCAATCCCCCTCTGTCAGGATACAGGCCTGGCGGTCGTCTTCGTCGAGCAGGGCTCTGACATAGCCGTGACCCCGCCTGCCAACCGACCCCAGGCTACACTGTTTGACGCAATAAACACCGGTGTCGAAGCCGCCTTCAAGGAAGGTTACCTGCGAAAAAGTGTCGTCGCTGACTCCCTAAACCAGCGAAAAAACACCGGCTCAAATCCCCCCCCCATAATTCACCACTCCATAGTCCCCGGTGATAAACTAAAAATATCCGTAATAACAAAAGGCGGCGGCTGTGAAAACAAAAGCCAATTCAGAATGTTCGAACCCACCGCTGAAAAAGACCGCATAATTGATTGGGTCCTCGATGTCGTAACCCAGGCCGGTGCCGACGCCTGTCCGCCCTTTGTCATCGGCATAGGTATCGGCGGCAATTTCGAGCTAAGTTGCCTGCTTAGTAAAAAAGCCCTCCTGAGAAATATCAACCACAAAAACGACGACGAATTTTACGCCGCCTTAGAAGCGGACTTGCTCGCCCGCATTAATGCCCTCGACCTCGGCCCGCAGGGACTCGGCGGCGACACCACCGCACTGGCTTGCCTGATAGAAACTGCTCCCTGCCACATCGCCTCCCTCCCCGTCGCCGTCAACATCGAATGCCACTCACACCGACACAAGTCCGCCACCCTTTAGCTCCCCTGTTAAAAAACGCCCTGAAATCACTTGCCCAACGTTCGCTGCTCACAGCACAAATTCGAAATGGTGATATAATTGTCCGCCGAAAGCTGCGCAGGACGCAGACTCGCATCTACAAAGGAATCCTCAAAAATCTGCGACCAGTTGTGGATTTTCACCAGCTTGCCAGCCGCAAATTTCACACAGCCCTTCAGCATCTTGCGCCGGTGCTGCATAAAAAGACGGACCACCTCCCTGAAAAATTCCATATCGTGGATTCGACCTGCCTTCTCCTCGTCTCGAATAAAACTGATCATTGCCGACTCGACCTGCGGCGCCGGCCAGAAGACCGTCGGCTTCAATCGACGCTCGATTTTCGCCTCTCCCGCCGCAGCTAAAAAAATGCTCAAAGTCCCGTAATCAGCCCCGCCAGGCTCCGCTGTCATCCTGTCGGCAACCTCCTTTTGAACCGTAATATGCATCGCATCCGCTCTTATCTCACCGGTAATGAAATTCACCATTACCGCTGAGCTGGCTCCGTAAGGAAGGTTCGCAACCAGCAAAAACCGGCCGCCATATTTCTGCCGAGCCGATTCGATCGCACGCACTACCAGCGCGTTGATTGTGTGCTTGTCCTCTAAAATGTCGCCACTGAGAATCTCCACGTTTTCAAAATCCTCCAGCTCTCTCGCTGCGATTTCGGCCAATCCCGCGTCCATCTCAACGCCGATACACCAGCCTGCTCTCTCGGCTATCGCCTCCGTCAATGAACCTGTCCCGCAGCCGACATCTAACACAACGTCTGCCTTGCTTATCTTTGCAGTATCCACCAGAACCATTATCAGGTTCAGGTCGATCAGAAAATTCTGACCCAGCCGCTTGCTCGGCCAAACACCAGCCGAACTAAGCAAACCCTCGATGTGCTGCTTAGTCTGCATTTGCCTTAGCCGCACGCTCCGCTAACCGACAGTTCCGCGTCACCGCCATCTCAATTGCAATCCTTATAGCTGATTTCATGCTCGTCGCCTTCGCTGAGTTCTTACCCGCTATATCAAACGCCGTTCCATGCGCAGGGCTCGTCCTTATTATCGGAAGACCGATTGTGATGTTCACCGCATTCTCGAACGCCAGCAGCTTCACAGGGATCATCCCCTGGTCGTGATACATCGCAACCACTCCGTCAAATTCACCCTGTGCCGCACGCAGAAATAGCGTATCTGCCGGAAAAGGCCCACAGCAGTTTATACCTTGTTCCTGCGCCAGTAGAAGCGCCGGCGATATGATTCGCTCCTCTTCATCACCAAATTGTCCACCCTCACCCGCATGCGGGTTCAGCGCCGCAACTCCGATCCTCGGACTCTCAATATCGAAGTACTCCTTCAACGCCGTGTTTAACAAATCTATAGGCTCAAAAACACAGCCTATGGTAAACTTGTGCCGAACCTCAAACAACGCCTCGTGAATCGTCGCAAGGGCGACCTTCAGCGGCCCGGCTACAAACATCATCGCCTTCCGAGCCGATTTACACCTCGCCGCGAACATCTCAGTGTGCCCGGGCCAGCCCGCACCCGCCAGCTTCCAGCTCCTCTTGCTTATAGGCCCCGTCACTACAGCGTCTATAATCCCCCTCTGTGCTGCCTCAATCGCGTCCAGACAGAACTTCACAGATGCCTCCCCCGCAGCCACGCTCGGCCCCCTCACCCACGGGGCAATAGCGTACTCGTCGTAATCGGCTACCAGCACCTTGTGCGGAAAATCCCTGCCGATCTTTTCATGCTGTACCCGCCCCCAGAACGGTTCAATCTCCACACTGTCAGCCGCGTAGCACAACTGCTCGTCCATACCGAATATAATGAATCTCGCAGCACGCCGTATCTCGGGCTCAGCCAAAGCCTTGACCACAACCTCCGGACCGATACCGCCCGCGTCACCCATCGTTATACCTATAACCAGTTGCTCAGCTATCGAATTGTTATACTCTACTCTATCCATGTTTGTCTTGACTGGCGTCGCTCAAAAGCCTAATTCCTTTAATTGCTCCACCGTCAGCCTGCCCTCACTTGGCAAAATCCTCTCAAGTTGTCTTTTCACTGTCTTTACGATTACATCCGTCTCAATATTTACTGCGTCGCTGACCTTCGCCACGCCCAGTGTCGTCCTCTTAAGCGTCTCCGGTATTAGCGTCACGTCGAAACCGCCCTCATCCAAATCCACTATCGTCAGGCTTATCCCGTCTACCGCCACCGAACCTTTAACCACCATATGCCCAAGCATCTCAGCACCGGCCGTGAACCTCATATCGGTAAATCGCCCTTTTCTCTCGATTGACTTGATCGTCGCCACCCCGTCAACATGCCCCTGAACAATATGTCCGCCGAACCGTGCCCCCGCCTTCATCGCTAATTCCACGTTCACCATCGAGCCAGACCTCAATCTGCCTAACGTCGACCTCGACAGCGTCTCGGCGCTGACGTCAAACCTGACCGCTTGCCCCTCAAGCCCCGCCACTGTCAGACAGACGCCGTTTATCGATACGCTGTCCCCGACCTTGTTTTCATCTGACCGCTCGCCCAAATCTACCCCGAGCTCCAGCCCGCCGCCTCTTCTGACAACCGACTTTACCGGACAAACCGCCTCTATCAGCCCTGTGAACATAAAAACCTGCTAAATTGATTGTTGATTGCTAATTGCTGATTCTCTATAATTGATTTTAGCATTTGGCTTTCTTTTTATCAATAATCAATTGAAAAGACCTGGACACCAGTTATGAACACGTTCTGGCTGAAAATAGCGGCACTGGCGGTTTTGGTCGTAGGCCTGATTATTCTCGTCACTGTACTTTCCCCCTCCGAATCCCAGCCTGAACCCGAGCCGAAACCTGAGCCCAAAACCTTCTACGATGTCGTCGAACAGGACGACAAAAGATTGCGAGCCGAGCCAAGCTTTGAAGACGTAAAACAAAAAATCGAAGAGCCTACCCAGCCGACGACCGCCCAGCCCAAGCCCCAGCAAGCCGCCGCAGAACCACCACCTGAGCCAAAATTCATACAGCTCGCAGAAATAGAACACATCGAAGCCGAAAGATTGTTCGAGTTCGCCATTCAGCAGCGAAAAATAGGCAGACTGCCCGTTACAGGATACAAAGCTATGGTTGACCCCTGCAGACACATTATTCAAAAATTCCCCGGAAGCGAGTTCGACTACAAAGCCAGAAGAATGCTCGCCGATATCCCCGAAAGATACAGAGAAAGATACAAAATAACCGACGCTGAAATTGACCTCACAAGATTTTATAAGTAACAAATTCTCTTCACGGAGCAATAAATGACCACCGTCGGCATACCCGTAATTTCTATAACTGCTGAATGTCTGCCCGAAGCCTGGGAAAAGGCCGTATTGGCCGTCTGGGACAAAGGCATCGAAATAAGAACTCAATATGACGGGCCCGAGGACCGACCCAGCAAAGACGCAACGGTAGTGGTTACCGTTAATAACCCGCTGGCAGAACCAAGAATCCACAAGAATTTCCCCGGCGGCCCCGCTGAGCTCGAAGCTTACCGCCAGGAGGTCGTCAATGGTATTCACGACCACTGGATTGACCCCGCCGCAGGAAAATGGACCTATACTTACCATGAAAGGCTGTTTGCTTATTGTCCCGTCGGAAATATTCGTGACCCGAATGCACCAAAACCTTTTAAAAAAATCGACCAAATCCAGTACATTATCGACAAGCTGTCCCAAACACCCCATACCCGAAGGGCACAGGCCATTACCTGGATGCCGACCGCCGACCCGCCCACCGAAGACCCGCCGTGTCTCCAGAGGATATGGTGCAGACTCGTCTCTGGTAATTCAGGCCCGCTTGTGCTGAATATGAACACACACTGGAGAAGCCGTGACCTTTACAAAGCATGGTTCATGAATGTCTATGCTATCACCGACCTTCAGAGAATCATCGCCGAGAAAATATCACAAAAAATCAGCCGACCGGTCGTCGTCGGAAGATATGTCGATATCGTTGATTCACTGCATATATACGGCAGCTATCTCGACGAGGCCACACCCGAAATAGAGAAAATGCGAAAGACGCCCTTTACAGAAAGGGCCTGGCAAACATCACACCCAGCTTTTGAAATGATGACCAAAGAGGCCAGAGAAAACCTCGCCAAAGACCCCGACTGCTATGCAAAGGCAAAAGGATAACTGTGACTTTAGTCGTCAACGGCCAGAAAATCGATGATACGCTCGTTCAGCGGGAAATAGAAAACTTAAAGCCACATCACGAACGGGCCTTTGAAAACCTAAACCCCGCCGAAAGAGACGCCCAGCTGCGCCAGTGGTCCAGAGAAAATGTCATTGAAAGGGTCCTTTTAAACCAGCACGCTACAAAATGCGGCGACAAAATCCCCGCCGCTCAAATCCAAAAAGCCTTCAACGAAATTAA
>SDBT01005321.1_pt1 | contig 21622 bp, 21 predicted proteins | sample 2277101 | NCBI WGS metagenome assembly SDBT01 (sample SAMN10404973, study PRJNA504765) | marine sediment metagenome | isolation source: marine sediment core GS10_PC15, 103 cmbsf | place: Arctic Ocean: Southern Knipovich Ridge | collected 2010
GGAGCACTCCCAGACCTTTCGCTCCGTTGCGCTTATGCTCCAGGACAACAAAGACAGCATCGGCGACGTGAAAAGGCAGCCCGTAATCGCCTGCATGATGGCGACCTACGACAAAGTGCCGCGGATGGCCGGCCAGTTCTGGGGTCCCGTCATCACCGGTCTTGACCTCACCAACAAGACCGATGCCAGGTGGAGACTCAGGAAGTATCTGGCTGACCACACCACTGGCGCCACATACCGGGTCAACATGAAAAAGTCCGCGCCTCCGGAAGTGATGTACCGTGTGTGCATCAACTGCTGGAACAAGTGGCGCAAGGGCGATCCGATGAGCATGACGCCCAAGGCGACCAAACTTCGCGTGAGGGCGCAGTAGTTAATTGCCTGTCCAAGACGGTCGATATTGGGTTCAAACCTCGGTATCGGCCGTCTTTTCTGTTGATAGTCTGTGGATAACTACTCCCGAGGCAGGACCCACAACACTAGGAGGACTCAAAAGTTGGAAGCCTTAACGTCAAGCAGCCTCATGTATTGGTCGGCTATCTGCACCGCGGGTGGATTTGTGTTGCTCGTCGTCAGCATGACGATCGTGGCAAAGGGGAAAGGAGAATCCGAAGATTTCGTAATCTTATTCGCAGCTATCGCATTGATCTGGACGGTCCTTTCGTTTCTCCTGCTCGTGACCGGTCTTCTCTGGCACATCGTCCTGTCGATCATCGGCGCATTCAAGTGAGGATAACATGGACAACCGAGTACCGAGGGTAAAATCAGAAGACTACAAAAAGGAAGATGACAGCGAAGACTGGCCTGCATACAGGAAGGCCAGGATCGAGAACGGAGAGATCTGCCACGTCTGCCAGAGCGACTTCAGCATGTTCCCGAAAGGGAGGAAGTGGAAGTGCGGTGAATGCAAGAGACTGGAGGAAGATCAGGGCGAGGTCACCAGCAGGCAATTCGTCAGGTGTCCGAAGTGCGGACTCCAATGGAACCCCTATCACTCCGAGGAGTATGATCTATTCGAGGACGGAGATCACGATTCGTCATGCGAGTGCGGATGTGACTTCCGGGTATCGACGAACGTGACCCACGCATTCACAAGTCCTCCGCGGATTCAAGAGGAAGGCGGCAAAGAACCTGAGGAAGACGAGGCGGAGGAGTAGCCATGACCATCCCAGAAGGACACAGAAACAACTTTGAGACGCTCCGTCGGGCCTGCAAGGACGACAGTCTCGCCCTGATGGAATGTGCGGATGCGAAGACCGGGGATACCGTTTTCGTTATCTGCGCCTCAAACATGAGCCTGGACAAGAATAACGAGGTCGTGTACGACTTCGTTCCTATCGCCAGGATGTTCGATGGAAACCCCTACGAGGAGGTCAACCCTCCGGAGTCAGAGTTCGAATCGTCGGAAGGAGACAGGTATGCCCGCGGCAAAGACAAAGAAGAAAAAGAAGAAGGGTCGCCAGCCGATGCCGAAACTGAATCGCTGGGAGAAGAAGGGGGCGATCCAGTGGGATGATAGTGTCAAGTTCAAAACGAACCTATTGATCGGCGCCAGGAGTTACAACAGGTGGGTAGACAAGCAAATGCCCATGCTCACAGAGATGAAAACTTCGGACGATGCCGCTAAATGCGAAGAGATCTCCATCGGCCAGTGCAGACTCTACCGTAGGATTTTCCACACCCACAGATGGGACTCGATGTGGGATTATTCGTTCCTGGCCGCGCCCTCCAGCTTCAACTGGATCCGTAACGGCCTCCAGATTGCCCAGGGGGGCACCAAACGGGGGATGGTATACTTTACCGGCCCCGTGAACGTCCCGGTCTTGAGCAGGGAAAGAGGCGGCACCTGGATGAGTCTGTCGCCCAACGAAATCATGACACTCAGGCCTGGCATCAGGAAGGCCAAGGGCAACGTAGTCATTGCCGGGCTCGGAATGGGATGGATGGCGCGGAAGGTGTGCGAGAAGAAGAGCGTCAAGTCCGTGACGGTCGTGGAGATCAACCCGTGCATCGCCGCATATTTCGGAGAGATCTTGAAGAAAGACTTCCCGGACGTGAAGATCGTGATCTCAAATGTATGGGACTATCTCAAGGGAAGATCAAAAAAGTTCGACTCGCACCTGTTCGACATTTGGGAGAGGCACGGGCACGAGTGCGAGAAGTTCAAGGAGTTCCAGAAGAAACATCCCGGAGCATGGGCTTGGGGATATTATCCTCTGTGGTGATGGGTAAAGAAATGGGGCTCTCGCCCTTTTTCTTTAGCTAGGGGCGGAAGAAAGTCCCGGATTCATTTCCCGGAAACTTTCTTCTAACGCTTTAGATCTTCAGGTCTTAAGAGTCTTTCTATTGCACGATCTCTCCGCTCAAGCGCGGTCTTACGCTTCTCCCAATCCTTCGGCCTAATTGCCTTCTCTTTCTTTTTTGATCTTGCCATTCTTTCTCCCCCATTCGATCCACCGTTCTACCATGAGCTCGACGTTACCTCGTTCTTTCTCTGGAACAGGATCTTCATCTGTGATGAGCTTGAGGGCCCAAAACCAATGGGTCGGGCCCTCGTCTGTTTCTAATCCACTGGCCATGTCATCGAGAAGGATGGGGATAACGTCCTTACCCATCTCGACGATTTTCCGATGGTTCTCATTAAAGAACCTCTCGGTTCCAGATATGTTTTTGGTCTCTTTGATCCACTGTTCCGCATGATCGAGGAACCTTTCGAGCACCGAGAGTTCGTCAGCTCTCATAATGCTCCCTCCATAGTTTTGGCTATTATAGCCAGTTGCGACCATCATAGATAGCTCCTTGTCTCCGCCCATTTAATGTAGTCCTCCGGCGATCCCCCCTGCGGCTTAGGTTCGGGCGTCATGGTTCCCCACAGGCGCTCGATGACGAACGAGAATGGCCACGTGCGGCAATCCTCATTCACTCCGTTCGTTGATATTTCATAGTTCAGGGCTCGCAGGAAGAAGAAGAAGGCGCTGTAGTCCCACTCGAAATTGATGAATAGCGAGTACTTGAATGATGCTGTGTCGAAATCGCCCCAAGTCCACCCGCTATCGTATTTAGGTATATTCCTCCGGATGTTTTTGAACATATATTCTAGAAGCTGAAAGTAGGTAGATGATTCGCCCAGGAAGGCGAAGATCTTCTTTCCAAGCGTCATAGGTAGTTCCTCTTTATAGCCCACTTGAACCAATTATTCAAGCAATGGTCCCCTTTCTTCGTTTTCATACTCCGGATGTAGAATCCAGATATGTTTGCGTGTATGCGAAGGACTTCGAGAAGCTCCATGTGCCCCCATGCCTCCTGCTCTATCTCTGGGGAGAAATAGAGGTAGTTTTGATTGAGCCATCTTATCAGCGAGCCAGTCCAGGACACTTTTCTTCTAGCCAGCGTCTTCAGAACGATCCTGATGGCGACCGTGGGCATCCGGGACAGAGGATTGACGAACCTGCTGTTGACTATCTTGTCTCGCAACTCCGGGCTGATGGGAGTCCGGCCATATCCAGATACACCCATCGTGTAGACCGCTCTTGCCACAATCCGCCTGAACTCTGGCGTATCGTGCCAGAAATCCATGATCATCTCGCCTAGGCTCATAGGGCGCTCCGGTTCATCGAAACGGCGTATCCGTACCATTTCAGGGCCAGGTCGCCCAAGGTTCCTTGCGGCCTACACTTTGCTCCCTGGATCAACTCGATGAGCCAGATGTAAATCAGCAACTGCTGTTCGGAGGCCGGAGTTTGCGGTTCCGATTTTTTCGCATCTAACCGCCATACGGCTCTCGCGGCAGTTAGTCCCCCGCAAACGACCTTCAGCACAAAATCCCTGCTGGCGTCTCGCATTATCTTTTTGTACCAGAACGTCTTCATGGTTCCTTTTTTCCACTCAGACCATACGTCGCCCAGGTCGACGACTCTGCTCTGGCTGTATGGGGTTAGATTCATCCCGATGATTACGAGCATCCTGACGCATTTCCATGTGTCATTATCGCCCATGCCCTCCTCGTGCATGAACTTTGAAATCTCCCAGCCGATACTAATCTTTTTCTTTTTACTCATGGGGTTTCCTTTTAGAAGTAACAGCCGGACGGCGGGGTGCCCCTTGCAATCGTCTCCTCTGCGGACTTCCTCTCTTTAATCCAATTCTTATACGTATTGCCGAGAGTCTCCTTGTACTCGGCCCGAAGATCAGGACAGGAAAGGTATCCCAGTTCGTGGCCGATCAAGATCCACCTGACTGTTTCTCTCGCCGCCGCCTGGGCAACAGCCTTGGGCCGCGTAGTTTCCAGGAGGTACTCCTGCCTAAGAAGCAAAAGGTGGACAATGATAATGGGAAAGATAGTCTCTCTGGAGACTGATGTATATCTAAAATACATCTCGCGAATGATGATGCGGAATGCGACTATCCTACTAACTTCGTTCATGAGATTTCGGAATGACGGGCAGTCCTTTATCTCTATGACGACTTGCTTGATTGGTGTGTTCTCAAGTTCACAAATCTCCGCGTGGAACAAATCGATCTCTTGGAGAATCCTGTGGACCTTTTCTCCGTACATAACGTCCTGAACGAGCAATCCCATATTCATGGGGAGCCTCCCGGGTTGCTCATCTTATACCGTTAGAAGTACAGGAAATTCAGAATTCTATAGCCAAGGTCGGGCGGGTCTGAAATCTTTCCACAGTTCGATATGATTTTATCGTACTCGGTATTGGTGAGGGTTCGCTCATCAATAAATCGCCTGGCCTGCCTCATCTGGTCATCGTAGGCCGCGCTTTCGACAATGGAAATGGCCGTTGCCATCACTGGGCTAAAAACCATTGGCTTGGCGAATACGCCAGTCATAACCTCTTCGCCCCGATCACTTTCTTTCTATTGGTCCTGGTCCTGGGCATCCCGCGCCGGCCGAGAATAAGTCCAAGACTGTCGCGGCGTTTCTTTTTCTTCTTTTTACTTGGAGCAGGAAAGAGATCTTTATCCCAAACGAATAACAGCAGACGGGTTCCGAACGTGTCTCTGAATTGGAGCTGAGCCACTAAAACCAACCTCCTAGACTCGGCTATGTGAGGAGAGTAAGGGGAGCCCCTGATTTTGCGCATCCTCGAAAGGCTATTCATATAGCTATTTTTTCTCCCACCTGGCGCAACAGCCGAGGGCTTCGACGGTGGCGAGCTTGCCGGCTGACCCGGACTCGCCAACGCCAACCTGCACGACAAGGCAGGTTCCTTTGCCGTCATCGATCTTGCGGTAATACTCGCAGATGTTGCAGCTTGTTCCGCCCTTGACTTCGGCCAACCCGCTGTGCTTCGGGTCCACGGCGTCCAGGTGTTCGCCGTCTGGCTGATGCATCCTCTTGGCGTGCGCCTTTCCGTAGACATGGTAGCCGCAGGTCATATCCTTCGTAACGACTATGTTCACGTCGTGGATTTCGCACTGCTTTTCTCCAGAGATGAACATCATGCAATTATCGCATTTCTTGCGGGATCCGTCCGGGTTCGGATGTACATACAGGACGCCCCAGGTCTTCGGAAGGGAACCCTTGAGGTTCTTCTTCGCCCCGATGGCGTCGGCAGTCTTCTCTGTATATGCAACTTCGTGTATCTTAGCCATTAGGGATCTTCCTGCTCAATGATCGTCAAGGTCCACATGACCTTGAGCTTCCTCCCCGTTGGCGCAACCTGCTCCGCTGGGATCGTGAGCGTAAGCGTATTTTCAGCCGCAGGAAGCGAAGCATCGCCCTTGAGGGTGATCTCCTTGTCCTTCTTCTTCTGGCTGGTCTGGGTTCCTACGACTGCCATTTTAGTCTCCGCTAGAACTGGGCTCCGCTATAGTGTTCGTGGCGTCGACGACATGTAGTCCCATCATCTTGCCAAACAAATTTTTGAGCGCCCCTCCAGCAGTGGTGTTCGTCACCGTCGCATCTGGCACGGGCGCGTTTGTTAAAGATTGCGCAGGTACATTCATAGGCGCCGGATGAAATAGCGGCACATTGACAGACCCATTGGCAGGATTGGTTGCGTCCGGAAAGCTCAGGAGCTGCCGCGAAAATTCGGATGCCCTGTCTTCTTTGGTCTCAATCCTGTCGACCGACTCCATGTCATCCATCAGAGTACATAGGGCGTAGTTGATGAGCTGGATGGCCTTGGTCTTCGTATTGTTGAGGCTCTCCATGATGACCTTGGAGCACATCTCTGCGCCCACCAATAGATCAATCATCATGTCGTCAATCTGATCTACAATCTTCCGGTGCCGGCGGATAATGTCTATCAGTTCAGACTCCTCTTTCCCGGACAGACTATCGGACAGGTCGCTGTGGTTGTAGTCGAATGTACTCATAGAACTAAACCCCCCTGAGAAGACGGCCTCGTCCTCTCCGTCTGCAACAATCGAGCTGAAACCTATGTTCGTCCGTCGCGTTGAGCTCGCCGGGTAATATTCCCCCGTTGCCATTCTAGTTCCCCTTTATCGTCTTCAGGTCGCGGACAACCATCGCCATGTTGTTCATGGCGGTCTTCACGGCGTCCTCCTCGATCTGCAACCCAACTCGGGAGGCAACCAGAAGGTCGGCCAGATGGCTGACCACTTCCTCGAACTGAGGGACGAATTCAGCATATTTGCTGATGTTCTGCTTGTTGACGAACTTGAGGCTAAGGACGTTATCAACCAGGCCTGAGTCCTGCAACGATGCCGCGATCTTGTCGAATCCCTGCGTCAGGAGCTGGATGCGCTTGGCGACTGCTTCCGGATCGGTGAGGACAACGCCATCTTCATGGAACTCTACAGCGTGGTCTTCTGCCGTCTTTGCGAATTCCGGCACCGGAATGGCAACGTGGATCGTGGACGCTTTGCCGGGATCTCCCTGCTTGGCGCGCTCGATGATCTTCTCTGATGCCTCCTTGGTCCATGTCTTCTCCAGGAAATCCTGGGCCTCGTCCTGGGACACGCCGGCCTGGAGCTCATAGCCACTGACGCTCGTGCCCTGGAAGCCGAACAGGCCCTCGTGATGGCGGATCTCAAGGTCATTGACGCCGTAGTCGGCCATGGCAGCCTTCTTGATCATGCCCGGGTCTTCCTTGAGCGTGATCGGCGTGGTCATGCGGCAGAAGACCATCGATGATGGGATGTAGACGACCTTCCCGTCCCTCTTAATGTCAATCGTGTTGGGGGACTTGATGATGGTGATCGTTCCGCCGAGATCGGTCTTGCAGTGGTACTTCGTAATATCGTAGTTCGTCTTGATCTCGACGCGCTTGCTGTAGTCCTCGTTCTCCTTCTTCGTCTCGTGTTGCTCACGGGTCTTACTCACCGCCAGAACCGTGACCGGGATCAGGGCGATAGCGGCGTCGGCCCTTTCCTTCACAAAGAAACCGCGGTCGTTCGAGTGCGGGTGGTCATCATAGACCTTATCGTTCACGGGGATGCTGATGCCTGCGATCGTGGCCTGGAGAGACGAGCAGCTCTTGCTTCCGCTCGGGTAGTCGTTGTTCTTGTACTTGTCCCGGTCGGGAATCCATCGGCCCTTGAACAGCGTCATGGACTGCCGGTTCAGGTCGAAGTCATACACGTGCGGGAAGACGTGGCCTTCGTAGCGCTCGCCGGACCTTCCCTCAACGATGTAGTGGCCGAACTTGGTCACGGCCTCAGGAGAGCCCGTGTTCATGTCCTCTTTGATCACGGCATCCGGGATATGGGTATCGCCGCAATGCATTCCCTGCTTCTCCCAGTCCGCCGCAACCTTCTCGAAGTCGTCGTGGATCCACCCCCTGAGGACTGACACGTCGGTCCCGTTCATGTGCATCCCTGCAATCACGGATTCCGACAATGATTCTATGGCCGCCTTCTTCTCCATCTCGTCCATGGGAATCGCGGAAAGGACGGAGACATACTGTCTCCTGACGTTGTCGTCGACCTCGAAATCTTTGCCTGCCGCGGCGTAGACGTACTTACCATCGTAGGGCGGATAGGTCCTGCTGTAGATCAGTGAATCCACGTAGCCGGCAGTCTGGGGCTTTATGACTTTGCCCAGCGTGGTCTTCTGGGTGGCCGACTTGATGGCGTCCTCGTCCAGGACCTGGGCCTTCCCATCGTTGTCGAGCCACACGTCGAGGGGGCTCATCTGGTACTGGTTCACAATGATCGGGACCTTGATATTATCGCCGATCTTGAGGAAGCCATATCCGTAGCCGCGAAGCGCGTCCTGCTTCTTGATGACCACCTCGGCTTCGCTCTCGGCCAGATAGGGGTGCTCCTCATGGAGGTGCTGCGTGATCTCCAGAGGCCACTGACTCACGTCCTCTGACAGTTTCACCGCGGACACCTTGATGAATTCGGGTGCCTCTATGAACAGATCCTGTACCATCGTTGGGCTCCTATCCCTGTAGCCTTCCATGAACGAAAGGTTTTCTCTACCCACCCTTTAGTTTCGTTGTTCCATCAGTTGCATCGAGACTGACCAGCGGCGCCCCCGTGGGCGTCCCCTGGTTTCCGATGTGAGTGTGCGCGTTGTACTTCGTGAGTAGCGACGTAAGCTTCACTAGGAAGTCGGCGCTGCCCTCTCCAACCGTGATTGACGGGGCTTCGACAACGGCAGAGACTGCCGACTCGACCCTGACGGGCCCCTTCGCGTCAACATTGACGCTTCCGCTTGCCGTAATATTGTATTCGCCAGACGGCTTCTGTTCAACCTCTACGCCAGAAGTATTCGGGTCCCCAACCGTCCAGACGGCTTCGCCCGAATCCTTGATCCTAAACAGGAAGTTTTTGGTTTTCCCGTCTGTGGCGAAGACTGTGAACTCGTAGATTTCGTCTGTACCCACAAACCCCTGCTTAACCTGGAGCCTTGGTTTCTTTTCGCTAGACAGCTTGCGAACCTGGGTAGTCGACAAAACCCGCTGGGTGACCTCGTCAGTATCTATGGAGTGCTGGAATCCTGGCGTCAAGAGGTTGTAGCTAGTACAAATATCAATGATCGTATTCTTGAGTTTTGACATGATCCTCTGGCATAAAGAAGATGATTCGAACAGAATATTCCCATTCGTAAACCATTTGATCTTGTTGCCGGCGATGGTTTTAACGCACCCGTCTCCGGGGATCATGTCTCCCTCGCGACCGGACCGGAACGAGTGCCTGCCAGGAGGGCCCTCCTTCTGCTTCTTCTTGTTGGCGATATTCTTTTTGATGGCCGCTACTTGCCCTAGGAACTGATCGTTAAGGTTCTGGGTGCCAGTAGATGCATCGTCTCCCTCATTACCCAGGGTTGCGTCTATGTCGGACGGAGGCAGGAATCCAACGACGATCCAGTCGGACTGAGTCCTCGTAACTACGCACATACTGCCAACTTCTGGGATCTGGAATATTCCATGGCCCCTACGGAACGAATAATAGGGGGCCATGACGCGCACGTCTTGAAGGGACTGCTCCAGTCCGATGGTGCGCACGTCCACGGTCCACTTGTTCGAGTCTACAGCAATGATAATCCCCTCGTAATGAGAGGTTGCGGACTCGTTGTAGAAATCCTCGGAAGGCCTGTCCTGGCCGAATCTTTGGGCTACGCTCAGCAGTGTGTCCATACGCCGATTCTACCCTCTGTACTACATTTGTCAACGCACGTTTATGGTATAAGAAGCATGCGCCTTGCAGCCAGACGGCGGGCCCGCCACTTTAGGCACCAAGGGGCGCCGTCAACTTCTTCCTTATCGCAGGGTGTACTTTCTTGGGATCCCTGAGGGTCGGCTTGAGCTTCTTCCCGATCATCTTCCTGAAGAGGTTTGCGATCCTCCTGCGCTCGACATGCCCCAATCCCCCAAGGGCCCTGACCGCCGCAATCTTCTCAATCATCATCATTTCTTTATCTCCAGTATCATCGGTCCCACTTATTTTTCCACTGCGCCACCCGTTTCTTTTCTGTTTCACTTGCCATATGCCTTTCGGAACTACGGGCCAAGGCCCCCAATCCCAGCGCTCCCAGGCCCACCCCAATGGCGGCTCCCCTCCCCGCTCCAGTTCTAATGATCCTGTTGATCGCGGACTGGGCGCTCGTTAGCCCACGCGGAGACACCTTTTTGATCTTGAGCAAGGCAGCTCCAATCCTGGAACGGATGTTAGGAGGCTGCTTCATCAACCTTCGTCTCGCAAATTCTGCTGCGGATTGACCTCCTACTACGGCGCCGCCTGTATACCCAAGAACCCCGCCCCAGATTCCGCCGGCCGCCGCACCGGCTATGCCGGCACGCTTTTTCTTTTCCGGGAACTCGGCCTGGGTTTTCTTTTCTCTTGCCAGAGCCTGCTGGTATGTAGGCTTGGCGACCTTCTCAATCATCTTCATTTCTTAATCTCCGGTATTAGGCGCGGGTCGTTCTTGTCGAGATGCCACTCTTTGAATGATGGCGCCCGGATTGCGCCGGACGGATGCTGCTCCAGCCCCTCTACTTTAGCTATCAGCCCGACGAAGTCTTCAGGGTGTTCTGCCATGGCTCTCCGGAGCTTGTGGCTGAATCCTGTGCCGACTCTGGGCCTGCGATTGACCGGGGACCCATCTACACGGTCGTAGGTGAATCCGCCGGCCTGGCCCTTGGCTCTCGTCTTGGCCTTCGAGAAGATCGCAGAGATGCGAACATCCCACTCCGGCTTGAACTTGACCTTTGTCATCGTCCCGCCGGGGCTATGGATTATGATGCCTTCCTTGGTCTGTTTCAACTCGCCGCGCTGGATCTTCTCGAACAGCTTCTTCTTGGCCGACTCCGACGTGGCCGATCTTGGCTTGTGGAAGATCCCTTTTAGATCAGGGCGTTTGATGATCTCGTCGATCAGCCTGCGCTTCTCTTCGGTTCCGAGATCTTGAACGTCTTTGCCCTTGTATTGGACAATATCAAAGATGGCGTTGCGTAGAGACCCCTTGGTCTTCTGGGCCTTCCTCGACTTGAGGACAGCGGAGTTCAGGAGCCCACCGAGCTCGCTGGACGCGATGGCCTTTCCATCTGGCTTGGCCGCCCAAACCTCTCCCCGAAGGATCGTCCGCTTCAGCTTCCTGGGCGACTTCTTGCCGCGGAGCTGGGGGATCCTGAACGTGTGCTGGATGAGGGCCTCGCCGCGTACACTGGGCCGATATGAGAATGCCCTGATCGGCTTCCCGTCATCGATCACGTAGTTGGAATTTCCGACCAGGACAGTGCTCACGACGAACGTGTGATTCCCTTCCACTTCTAAATTATAGACATGATCGTATTGAGAACTATCCGGAGAATTGTAAGGCTCCACCTTTACTATGGGACAATAAATGATCTTGGACACGTGAGGATCTTTGACCAATATTTCTGTGCCGAATGCGTCCATGATGGAATGGTCGTATTTGTAGTAATCTGTCCCCATTTTGTACCGAAAACATTCGAGAATATGTGGAGATACTATCGACAGAAATCTCATTCCTGCGGCAGCGCCCATGCCGATGTATGGCCTCCTCTCCTGATCATAACACTTCCTTGCCTTAATTCCATATTTGTCATTGAACCAAGAAACCGCTAAGTCAGTATCCTCCTCGCGGAAACCCTCTGTGTGGAGAGATACGAATAATTGACGATCGTCACCATATTTATTCCCGGCAACGCTTGCGTGGCCATCGTCCATGTACCAGTACGCTAGGGAGACGGGTGTCAATAGGTCCAGAATTTCTTTTGTGATTCTCTTCTCGCCATCTGGATAAAAAAGATCGCGGATCGACTTAAAGCACGGTAGAGATCTCGTACTAAACCTTAGCTTCTTTTTGCCGAAAGAATTCTTCGAGTCCTCCTCCCTAATCTTTTGCCGGCAAAATGAGTCTAGCAGATCTCTCTTGTGCCGTATGTAAATTTCCTGAGAAGGGCCATGAGTAAAGCTGATTCTTGGCCAATTCGAGCGTCCGGCTACATGGGAGCTTGAGTCACCAAGCATCATTCCCACGATGGCATTCTGGAGAGTTTTAGAAGGAGCTATCTGCTCCGTTGCAACCATTTCTCCCACCGCGAGATTCCGAGCCTGCACCTTTCCTTTATCTGTTACGATCTCATGGCCGAGCGTGCATTTTATTCTTCTAGTTTTTTCTGACGCTACTGAAATCCGCAATAGTTCTCTCGGGGCCGCGCTCCTATACTTCCTCGTTACTCTTTTCCACTCAACATCTCCGCCACTGGCGGGAGCCGACCTTACATGGGACTCCAGGTCTTGGTTCACCAAGACAGAGATTCGCATCCTTCCATACTCTAGTGTCTTAATGTACGTATCAAATGTGAAACAGTGGGCCCCATCGATCTTCGCATCCCATCTTCCTGGTTTCGATGGGTCGACTTGTTCGGGCTTGATCTCTCTATATTTCGGTTTCGATTCGGGCATTGGATGCGACTTGATTGTCGGCGTCCTATTGATCAGGAGCCAGTTTTTCCCTTTCATGCGCCTGAGAATGTACTCGTGGGTATCCCGGCCCTGGTATCTGTTGAAGATGATCTTGTCCTTAGATGCTTCAAGGACTTCTGTTTCGAGAAGGCTATGGCGCCTTACTTCGCCGGCCCCATATCCAGGACCAATAGTTCCCGTGAATTTGAAGTATGCAAGTGTATGATCCGGCTGCTGGATGGCCAGAGCTTTCTCACCAGGGCCGGGAAGCTTCCTCAATGCCCACGAATGACCGATCTTGGTTTTTGGATCTCCTATCCGTAGGTCAAAATGTTTTCCTGCGCGCCTAGCGTCGTGAGTTTGAATGATACTGTCAAGCCATACTTCTGGTTTCGTGATCCGACGAGGGTTCGTGACCTTCTTCTTTGAGGGAATGCCGGGCGCAAACTCCCTGGCTATTTTTTCGATGAACCTCATACCGCTACTTCCTCTTTTGCATCTCGTCAAGCCTTTGGAGCAATGCCTTCATCCCCGCCGCCTTCTCTTCTTTTTTCTTGTTGATAATATCAGATAGGCGCCGTCTTTGGCTCCTATTAAATCTGGATACTCCATGAATATATCCAGGTATTATTTCTCTCAATTCGTCTTCTTCACCTGTTACTCTTCTCATATATCGCATTAGATCTTTAACCTTGGCGCGCTTGGGGCCAAGAGCGGATAAACGACTGCTTTCATCCAGAAGTACCGCTGGCGTCACATGTGACCGAAACATTGGTCCCCTTAGTTTCTTCCTCGCCCCCATTCTGACTTCCGCGAGTTCATGAGCGCCTATGACTGATCTCAAAACTCTAACATCTCCCTTCGAGAGTGCTTGTACTTTCCTGGTCATTGCCGACCTTTCCCCACCACTGATCCCCTCTCTTAAGGATTTGAGAAATTCAGGCATTCCTCCGATTGGCGCCATAGTTTTTCCGGTCATGGTTTTCATTACTTTTAATTGGGCAGTCGTAAAGCCTTTCAATGCCTCAGCCGTAACCGGTTTTGCCAATGGTGATTTTTGCGCCCAATCTAATATTCTTTCCCTTGCCTTTTGCTGTGTTGCAATCAGATCCTTCTTAAAAGCTTTAGAAAGGGCTCCAAAAGAAGGATGCGCAGAACCCATTATCTCACGTAATGTAGCAACAGGGACAAGCCTCTTCGTAAACTCCCTGGATACCGCCCGCTGAGCGGCTCTTCCAAAGACGGCTATCTTCTCAATCATAATTCCCATCACTCGATCCTGATCTTGTATATTCCCACCCTCAGACCAATGTCGCCCTCTTCGCTGCCAACGTGAAAGCTGATGCCGTTGACCCTCCAGAGATTCCCGCCTGCCTCAACTATCTCGCCTATCGCCGGGAGATCTTCATCCATATTCACGTTCGTCAGAATCACGAACGATCCGTCCACCTCCCTGATCGTGCACTTTCCGATCTTTCTAATAGCCAACTCTCACGGGCCCCTCTTTATTTTCGTTAGGGCCAAGCGCCCCCTCCGTCTTTGGCGTAAATGCCATCCTGGCCTTCTCTTTTCCTGTGAGGCTGGATTTCCGGCGCTTGCTCCATTTCCCGGGAAGCCTGCTCTGCGTCTTGTTATGCGGAAGAACCTGGCTCGCGTCCATCGCCGGTTCGCTTATAAGGTTCGAAGTCCCGTTCCCGCCAATGAGCCTGACCTCGTGTTCGTCAAACGACCCCCTGGCATTGAGATAGCCGCCATTCCCAGAGAACTTCTCCATGGCGGACTTTCTCATCTCCACGCCCTGCGGCTTTACTGTCTTCATCGGCTTTACCAACTTTTCTGGCTTCTGCGGTTTTAGAACCTCTGGCTTTTTTAGCTTCTCGATTTTCGGCTTCGGCGGTCTTGCGAACAGACTCAGCGCCCTTGAATAAGATGGGTCTGACTCCGCTCTCCGCTGCTGTGCCCTGAGGCCTATCTCTTTTAACTGGTCCACGAGCGCCTTCTTCTTGGCGGCAATCGTATAGATCGACTTGTCGATCGAGAACCCCTTGCTCGGCACGGAAATGTAGCGCCGAACAATAACTCGCCTCTGGCTTGGCGGCAGATGCTTCTGTCCCCCACGCCGGATGCCTCGGGCCTCTTGTTGCGTGATGCGCTCGGGATTGTAATGGGGGTCCATTGTCATATGCATGGTTGTGTTCGGGAGGTCCAGGCCTTCTGCGCCTGCCCCAGTCATGATCATGATCTTCACTTTGCCGGCGCGATAGTCCTTGATGGCTTTCTGTCGAGTCTCCGACGTGACTCCTTTTTGCCCCTTGCCATAGTAGGTTCCGTATGAGATCCCCTTCTGCTTTAGGAGGGCCTCTATCATCTTTGCGCCAGACCCTACGAAGTTTGAAGCGATGATGATCTTAGCGTCCGGCCTGGAGCCAAGATGTTCCTCAACATCATTCATCATCCGCAGTATCTTCGGAGTCTGCGCTGCCGCGGCAACGTCGGGGGCTCCTTCGACCCACTTGGCGTTGTTCGACAACTGACGAATAGCCATGGCCTTGTTTAGGATCTTAACCATCTCTCTGTCGGGATACAGTTTGCCCTCTTCGAGGACGCGACGCTCTCTGGTAGTCAGTTTCTTCTTTAGGATCGCGTGATAATTCGCCTCCTGCGATGCTGTCATCGGGGTCTCTACTATCTCAAGCTCCTTGGACGGCGTGTTGGCTGAACTTGGAGCAGCGAAATGGAACGATTTCGTCAGAAGTTTGGCCAGCTCCTCCTTTTTCTTGAACCCGGTGATTTCTCCCTTGAGTTCCCCGCCGAACCATCCCTGCACGCGGTTCCAGAAATCCTCCGGAGCCCTCTGTATGAACTTCTTCGTGAACTTCTCTTCGCTGAGCCTCTCTCCGGGCTGGCTGATCGCGTTGCGAAGTTCGATGGCCTCGAACGGCTTGTTCATGGCCGGAGTGGCCGTGGCGCCGATGAAGTTCTTGACCTTTTGCCCAACTTTCTCAATCACGTCATTCAGGACAGACTGCGGATCTTTGATCCGCTGCATCTCGTCCATGATGATCGTGTCGGCGCCGGTCTTTTCCAGATAATAGTCTGGGTTCGCCCTGAACAGGTCGTGGGACACGATATAGAAGTCCTTGTCCCCCATCCTTTCAATATCCATCTCGGGTATCGCCTTGGACTCCTGTCGAGTCCCGATAATCCCGTATGTTCCTGTCGTAAATTTAGCGACTCCGCCCTCGGCGAAGTTGACTCTGAGAGATGCGGGTACGAGAACGATCGCCTTTCCAGCCCTTCCCTCCTTCCGAAGATTCATGTAGGCCGCGATGGCACCGAGCGTTTTCCCGGATCCAGGCTTCCATGCCGCCACGCCGATTCCTTCTCTGTCGGAAATAAATTTGGTGAACTGGTTCTGAGATTCCGTCAGCTTAACCCCCTCTTTCAGAAATGGGCCAAGCTGCTCTGGGTTCGGAACAACATCTTGCGGGGGCTGAATATCCTTGGTCCGCACCCTGGCTTCCTTGAGTTCGGCCATTTGCCCAACGACTGAAGACGCAGCGATCTTGTCCATGATCGTGTCGGACAGCATCGAGATTATTTTCTGAAGGTCGTTAGACACTCTCAGTCTCTTCCAGTTCTTCTTCGCCGACCTCTTCGGCGTTCTTCTCTCTGCCTATCTCAGGACCGTAAGCGTATGCGGCCAACGGTGCCGAGACCGATGAAATGTCCGTCTTCCAGCCCTGCGAAGGACCTTCTATGAGAGTGTCCTTCAGGCGCTGAAAGTTCAGGCGCGTCAGCCAGTCCTGGCTCATAAGCGGAGCCGTGTTGATTCCGCGAATGATCTCCTCGTAAGTGACCTGGCCCTTCTCGTTCTTGTCCTGATTGTAGGCTTGCAGCTTGGTAAGCGGGGCAAAGTCTCCCGGAACATAAGTTGGGTGGCCTCCAGGATGCAGGATCCTTGCCGTATTTGTTAGCGGGCGAACCACGGTCTCCAGTATCCTCCGCTTAACCTGAATTCCCTGCCCTGAATATTCATTCTTCAGAGAATCAACGAGATAGTCTTGCGTGGCGCGCATTCCCCTCAACTCAAGGATCTCCTGAGGCTTTATGGGGCCGTCGCTGAGTCTATCGCCCTTGCCTATCTTGTTGCCTTTTTTGACCAGGAGATTTCTGGCAGCCGGAACATAGTGCTCTTCTCCTCCGACCATGACGGTCCAACCGCCGATGGGAGATTCTCCGATCGAGTCTACCGTCCCCTTGACCCTGGAAATCGTAGCTTTCCCCTTCAAGATCCGGGGCATCTTTAGCAGATTCGATACTCGGGTGAATCCTGAGACTACGCCGCCGGCGACGCCGGCTGCACCTCCAGTATGGAACGTGCGCATAGTCATCTGGGTCGCCGGCTCAGCGATAGCCTGTCCTGCCTCAACCCCGACGTTATGTCCAATACTTGGAACCATGCCATTGACAGACAGGCCATAGCACTTCTGACACACTCCCTTATCAGCCTCGCACGTCAGCGGACTTCTCACCAAGAGGGTCTTGAGGCCCCTCAGACGGGCCTTCTTGACCGCGAAGTGAGTGACGATCGAGTTTCTCCGTCCAACTCCCTTCTCGCCGCGAGCGAGGAATCGGTCGACAATATCCGAGTCGGTAATTGATACGTCGATGCCTTTTTTTGTCCCGCAATCTACCTCCGTGACTACGTGATTGACTGTAACATTGAGAAGCTCTTTGGAAAAGGCTCCAGGGATCGAAGTCTGCAAAGATCTGTCGATCATGCCTTTTCGAGCACCCGACATGGACGACCAGTAATCCGCCAAGTCCAGGCCTTCGGCATAAGAGTTCTTAATCGGAACCGGGACTATATTGTCGTTCACGTCCTTTACCAAGACGGGCGACGCTAGGATCTGCCTGATTTGTACAATATTTCCTTTTGCGCCAGATCTGGACATTATCATGAGCGAGTTAGCCTTCAGTCTCTTGTCGGCTATAAGGTTCGCGTCGAGCTTCTTCGCAGCTTCAGAATACGCATCGATGATGGCCTGTAGTTTGTCCCCTTTCGTCTTCTTAATCTTACTCTCGGCCTCGCTGAAAATCTGGTCTCTGGCCTTGTAATTCATCTTGAGATCTTCGAGTCCGATCGAGAACCCGGAATCATATGAGAACCTGTTCCCAATGTCTTTCATCGCATTGACGATCTTGGTAAACTGGTTCGGGTGCTCCTTCGAGATCCTGGTCAGAAGGTCCGTCATCCGCTTGCCGGTCAAGGGCTTCTTGATGTGAAACTTGGGGTCGGGCATGATTTTGTTTAGCGCATTACGGCCCTTGGAAGACTGGGTAAATAGATACAGTCCTGTGATGGCCTCCTGTGTCGGGTAATTCATTAGTTCTCCGCTTCGCGGATTGAACAGGTTCCGGCTCGGAAGCATCTTGAATGATTCGACCCTGGCCTCCTCTGTGATCGGCACGTGGACTGCGGCAGTATCGCCGTCGAAGTCCATGTTGAATCCCTTCACGATGAGCGGATTGACTTTGATGGCCTTGCCGGTCGTCAGCGACGGAAGGAATGACATGATGCTGAACTTATGGAGGGACGGGGCCCGATTGATCATCACCGGGCGATCCTCCATGGCGATCTGAAGGGCTCTTTTGGCCAGCGGGGTGCGGTTTTCCATTTCGCCCCGCGCCTCTAAAGCGTTATCCTTGTACCCCTGCTTGACAAGCTCTCTCACGATAAATGGCCGGTAGATCTTCCAGGCCATTTCTTCTGGTATTGATACTTCGTCGAGGCCCAGGGCAGGTTCGGGGACGACTGTAGATCGTCCAGAGAACTCTTGGCGCCGACTCATCACCCGATTCTGGAAGAACCCCTCCTTGTTCGTGTTGCCTTTGATCTGCTCGATCAGCCCCTTGTATCCGCGGCCTCCGAGGTGATCGTGGAGTCCGGCAATGGCTTTCATGCCCTTGTAGACGTTTTCCCGAAGGGGACGCATCTCATCGTCAGGCATATCGATCTCGATGAAATCTTTCGTCTGGTCTGTAAGATCGATCAGGTCTTTGTATAGATGGTTCACCTCTGTGACATTGAGACTTCCATCTGGCAGGGGATATACTGGCCGGAGACGCGCAGGGATTACAGGAACATTCTTCACTACGTAATCCGTGGGCTTGAGTTTATGCGTCTTGAGCGCTTGCAGGTACCGAATTGTCTTGTTGATCTTGTCGAGGTCCGATCCTTTTTTCCCTTTGGCCTGGGAATTGAGGCTTTCTATCTTCTTATCCACGTCGATCTTGGATAGGAGAAGCTTGATTCCGGGACCGCTTGTCTCTGAATCGTCCGTCTCATCAACGGTAATCTTTCCCTCTTTAGACACGTATCTTCGGCCCGAGATTATGTCGTCGTAAACCGACTGCGTGATGCCGAGAATCGCCTTTATCGCGTTCTCAAAGATCGGATTCGGCATCTCCTCGGCGAGCTCGATATGGTTCCACTTGTCTCCGGCAATCCCGCCAGTAATCATCGGATCGAATAGTCCGCCCTTCTCTGGCCGCAGGTCTTTTCCTCGAACGACTTTCGAGTTCTTGATGGCGCCAGAGCTGAACTCCTTCACCTGCTTGCTGGTCATCGGCGCCAGTATCAGCGTATTCCCGTCTTTCTTTACGTCTACGCCAAGCCCCTTGATCATCGATATGAACTTATCGAATGCAAACGGGACGGCAGGGGCGGGGAGTCCCTGGCCTAGCTGTAAGGCGCGCCACACTTCATCGTTGCGCGAACTTTTGTACGTGGCCATCTCGCGAAGATTTGCTTTTGCTCCATGCGATAGCATTGAGTATAGCGTAAGGGCGTCCATGGACTGTCCGCCTTCGTGTTTGCCACGCGAAGGCTGCATGTCGGCGGTGTAACCGCCCTGTGCACGAGCAGAAAACTTCTTCCTCGTCGGGTGGTCTAGCTTCAGCATGTACTGTCGCCCGACGAGAACGCCAGGTATCTTCTGGTTCGTGACGGGGTCGGTCAGGTCCTCCTTGTCCTGGACGCCAGCCTTCTTCGCGGCAGTCTCAACATCTTCCAGATAGTTGCGCCCGGTGAAATTACGAACATCGAATGGCCGCCCCTGCTTCATGGCTACTTTGCCGGCGACAGTTTCGAGAATCTGGCTGGGATTTATACGGCTCGGAACTGAATGAGGATTCAGGACCACCTCGACGACGTTCCCGCTTGCGTCGTATGGCATCTCGTTGTCGGGAATGATGGCAGTCAGCGTGCCCTTGTTCCCGTACCTGCCAGCAATCTTGTCGCCGATCTTGGCGGGTTCTGCGGTTTTGATGTGAACCTCAATCTTCTTGGAGGTCTTGACAACATTTACGACGGTGCCTTCGTCCTCCTCGTCCCAAGTTACCGATCTATCCTTGTAGGGCTTGATGAATGCCCGGTGAAGCTTACCCAGGATCACGTCTTCCGGTCCCTTTTCTTCCTTCTTGAGGACGGCCATGACAAGGTCGCCAAACTTAACCGTCTCTCCTTCCTCGATGACTCCATCTTCGTCCAGCTTGGCCGCGGCAGAAACGTCGATCGCTTCTGGGTAGTAGGCCCTGAACTTCTTCAGGTTCATCACGGTGATTTTGTCGAGTGGGACGGACAACTTATACAAATGTGACGACGTAAACTTCTTCGAGAACCCTTCGCTTATCACGACGCCGTCTTCGAAGTTGTAGCCCTTGAACGGCAGATAGGCAACATTGGCGTTGACTCCGAGAGAAAGCTCCCCGCCCCTAGTGAAATTCGTGTCGGCAATCAACTGGCCCTTCTTTACTTTGTCGCCTTTTTTGACCGTCAGGATCGCATCGATGAACGAGGTCTTTGAGTTGAGCGGGAAGTTGTCGTAGATGGATACCGCGTGTTCCTTTCCGCTCTTGTCCTTGATCACAACCTCGCCCTTCACGGCTTTTATCACCGTACCAGAGACCGGGGACTTGTGGCTGAATCCGTCCCCAACGACGCTTTCAAATGTCGTGTCTTTGCCTGCAACTACCCTAACCAAAGGCTTTTCTCGGTAGATGAGCGGGAGCGCCTGGGCCATCATCTTCCCCGCAGTCATGGCCCGATTGCCCTGCGTGTTTTGTAAGAATGGGATCATGTTCGTAGTAACGTCGAATATTCCCTGGGCCGAAGGGAAGACATAATCCACCTCCGAGGCCGGAATCATGGTGATCTTGCCCTTGGCCGACGCTTTAACACTCCTCCCTTTGGGCCTGAGCTTGCCGTTCTTCTCTACGTACTGATCGCGGAACGATATGACCGACGCCGCCGAATCTTGCGGTGTAATGTCTTTGATCTTTCCGGACTTCACGTCATAGACGGCTGTCATAATATCGTTCCCCCTCTTCTTGATCCCAAGAGGAAGGTGGAGTGTCGTGCCGATTTTGTCACTTTCCGGGGTATGTATTGGATCTATAAATCCGAGGCTTGACGGGTGAATCGCTCGCGCCTCGACCGTGACGGCGTGTGGGTTCGTAATGCCTCCGGCGCCAGTCAGGATTGCCTTCGTTGTCTCGGAAACCATGTGGAGTGGATTGGTCTGCTCAGGCGTTCCGGACAGGCCCGTGCTCCCGCCGAATGTCTGGCCGCCTCCCGTAAAGAAGCTCTCTACAGGATGATTGAATGTAGACAGGCCAACGATCTCGCGGATCTTGACCCTTCGATCAATATTGAATCGCATCTTGTATTTTATCTTGGATGCGTTCTTTTCTATGCGCTCCTTCAGAAAATCGTCGACGGACAAAAGCTGCTTGAACTCAAGAGAGTCCCGGTCGTCAGCCTTGGCCTGCCCCCTCGACACCGACAAGATCCTTCCAGATGTGCGGAGAAGGAGATCTGGAGAAACGCTGTTAAATGCCTTTCCCAGCGTTAATTTTGTGGTTTTCTTGTCGATCACATTTCCGGCAAAGTAGGACTCCAAGTCTGCCACGGACTGCGCATGGTCGGGCTGGGCTTCTCGGAAGATTACCTTGTATGCCTTGGCGACTTCGCTATCCGCGCTGCCGCGAGAAGCGTTCTTCTCGGTTAACTCTTTCCCCCAAACGCTTTCGATCTTGCTTCGTGCTATCCCGAATGCCACGAGTATGTGGTACAGCCCGACATTGGTAGTGCCGAGCTCCATAAAAAAAATGCCGGACTTCGGATTCAATCGGATCTTGAAGTTCATTCCCTTTGCGAGGTTGACCTGAGACTCCAGCTCTCCATTCTCTTGAATTC
>SDBT01005323.1_pt1 | contig 21615 bp, 25 predicted proteins | sample 2277101 | NCBI WGS metagenome assembly SDBT01 (sample SAMN10404973, study PRJNA504765) | marine sediment metagenome | isolation source: marine sediment core GS10_PC15, 103 cmbsf | place: Arctic Ocean: Southern Knipovich Ridge | collected 2010
GATTTCCTGCAGGCCATGGAGGTGTTCAAATCCGAAGTATTCGTTAAGACCTTCCTGTGTTCTAATTGATTCCGGTGCGCCCTGCTTAATCCATTCGTCGAGCGTGTCTGCCCAGCAGCGGTGAAACCAGTCCATGACCATGAAATCGCCCAACCTCTCTCCGCGACAGATAGCCTTAAAGCGCTCACGATTGGTCATTTTTCACCTACCCTAATAGCATTAATACAAAAAAATAGCAACTATAGTTCACCCTGCACCAGGGTTTCCGTGTCCTGGACGCCCTGAATGCCGCGGATTTCACCGATAATTATTCGAGAAAGCTCGAAAAGGCTCTTCGCCTCGGTGGTGGCAATGGCATCCCACTGTCCGAAAACAAGGTCGACTTCAGTTACACCGGGAATAGCGCGAATTTGTGATAGGGCATCAGACTCCAGGCCGGGGACAAGTTTTATGAGCAAGTACCCTTTTATCATCACTGTGCCATTATACTCCCGAGATATGGCATTGGCAAGCACTATTCGCCCAAACGGTTACCTAGCGCGAGGCCCGATTGGACAATGAAGTCGGCGGCGGCTATCTTTGGCGAGCCTTTGGGCTGTACCCGTTTGATGAGTATGGCACCATCCGGGGCCGCCACCAGAAATCCCGATTCCGTAATCTCGATTACCTCGCCCGGTGCTCCCTTCACGTCGCCGGTGCACAGCTCTGAGTCAAAGACCTTGAACTGGGTATCACCGAGTCTCGTTGTAGCGCCTGGCTGGGGATTGGTGCCGCGGATGAGGTTGTAGATTTTCGGTGCTGTCTCGCTCCAGTCTATTTCCGCCTGTGTACAGAGGCCTTCATAGGTGGCCTGCGATTCGTCCTGTGGTATCCGGGGTGCCTTGCCCTGTTTGATGAGCTCAATGCTCTCCTTTATGGCCTCGATGCCCAGAGGGAAGAGCCTGTTGAAATAGAGAGAACCCACCGTATCGTCGGGGCCAATATCAACCTCTTTCTGCAGCAGAATCGGGCCAGTGTCAATACCTTTGTCCACCCACATGATGGTGAGGCCGGTCCTGGCCTCGCCGTTGATGACCGCCCAGTTGATGGCGCTGCCGCCGCGGTGCTTTGGCAACAGCGAAGGGTGGTACTGTATGGTGCCGAGCTTGGGGTAATTCAGGATGGACTCGGGCATAATGTCGGTAACGAAGGCCATCACGTTTAAATCTGGTTTTAACCGGGTATATTCTTCAAAGACTTCCGGGGCACGCATGTTTTCCGGCTGAAAGACCGGAATGTTGAGCTGAAGTGCCCGCTGCTTGAGAGGGTTTTCCCTGCCGGGGATATCAGGGGTGGTGTAAACGCTGACCACCTCCTCCCCCATGTCTACCAATGCCTCTAGGGTTTTTTCCCCAAAAGCTGCCTGACCGATAAGGACAATGCGCATTTGCTAATCTCCCCCGATAATAACTAGGCTTAATTTAGCTCACGTCTGGGGATGTGTCAAATCAAGATTGAATCTTGTTTCATACAGCGGTATAATGCGGCGGATAAAAGAAAGTACAGCCAGGTGAGGATAAAAAAATGAACGGACCGATACAGTTGAACAAAGGGGCGATGTCAGAGCTGGTGGAGACTGGAAAATTAAAACGCGCCGATATCCTGGTTACGCGCTCCAAGGGCAGCCTGCTGGGCTGGCTCATCCGCTTTGGTACGAAGAGCTACTGGAACCATGCGGCGATGGTCTATGTTATCAGGAACCCGGAACTCGGCTATGACAGCACTTTTATCATCGAATCAGGGGGTGGGGGCATTGACATCCATAATATCGGGCACTATTTTGCGCGCCCGAAGAAGTACGACGTCGGCATCAAGCGCTTGGAGAAGGACTGGTTCCAGGATGACAGCGAGGACGGCGGGCTCCGGTTCCGGCGAAGGGTGAGAGGTTTTGCCCTTGAGGAAATTGATGATAAGTACAATCACCGGCTTATTCTGGACATTGCCCGGAAAATACTGCGTCAGATTATCTTGGCGTTTATTTTCCCCTGGCTGCGTCGAAAAGAAACTTCACAGAGAAGGGTGAGAATGCCGGGGATTGTCCGGAGACTGGACGTAAATGCCTATATCTGCAGCGGTTTCGTCCAGTGGGCATACTATCGGGGAGTGGGAAAGGTGCAGGAGGAAACCGGCGATGCCGATAGCCTGAAGCTGCCGGACGTTATCTTCAATCCTGAAGTCAGTCAGGATGACAGTGAAGAGGCATTGCTGTCAACGACCCCGGCTGACCTGGCCAATAGCGATAAACTGACCTGGAAATACATCGTAAAAGACGGAATCGTGTGGGAAGTGGGCAGTCGGGACGATGTTGACTCTATCCTAAGACAGAGTTAGCCAAACCCGGCAGTTCTGGTGTAAAATTAGGGCGGTTATAACTTCAGAGAATAGCGGAGTCGTCTTTTTGGGAATTCAAAAAGCAAACAGCATGCTTCCTCCAGGAAGCTACTACTTTTCCGGGGATGAGGCGGTGGCCGAGGGTGCCATCGCGGCGCGATGCGGCTACTGCGCCGGCTACCCGATTACACCGGCTACCGAGACGCTGGAGCGACTTTCCATCAGGTTCGGTGAGGTGGGGGCGGTATTCATGCAGATGGAGGACGAGATTGCCTCTATCTGTTCCTGCATCGGGGCATCATGGGCGGGAGCCAAGGCGATGACCATTACCTCCGGACCCGGTTTCAGCCTCATGCAGGAAGCGATTGGCTACGCCGTCTTCACCGAAACACCGCTCGTCATCGTTGATGCGCAGCGGTCTGGCCCCAGCACCGGTCAGGCGACCAGGGTGGGCAGCGGGGATATCATGCAGGCCAAGTGGGGCTCGCATGGCGACTACCAGGTCATCGCCCTTTCGCCGTGGTCGGTGCAGGAACTGTACGACCAGACCATCAGCGCCTTCAACCTTGCCGAGCGCTTTAGAGTCCCTGTTTTCGTCATGGCGGAAGAGGCAACCGCCCACCTGCACGAACGAATAGAGGTCGGTGCTGAGGTTGAACTGTTCAGCCGTGAAAAAAAGCCGGGCGCACCCCCCTTTGATACAAAAGAGGAAGATGGTATTCCGCCAATGCCCGCCTTCGGTGATGGTGAGAAATTGCTCATTACCGGCTCCACCCATGATGAGTGGGGCGTGAGGAAAATAACCCATCCGGAAATCCACCGCAAACTGGTGACCAGACTGCACAAGAAAATCCTGAATCGCAGCCAGGAAATCATCCAGTACGATGGTTATTATCTGGACGATGCTCAGGTAGTAGTAATTTGCTATGGTTTCACCGCCAGAAGCGCCCTGTTCGCTGTGGAACAATTGCGCGCGGAAGGTAAAAAAATCGGTGTGCTGCGCCTGAAAACGCTCTGGCCCTTTGCCGGTGAATTGATTGCAGACATCGGGTCCAGGGTGGATAAAATCTTTATTCCGGAAATGAATATGGGTCAGGTAGCCGGTGAGGTCAAAAAATACGCTGCCTGTGAGGTACTGTCTTATGGCCAGGTCACGGGTGAGGTCATCCATCCGCAAACGATTATGGAGCAGTTGAGGAGGCTCGTGTAGTGGTCAGGGAACTGGAGAAGTATCTGCGCCCCGGTATCGGCATAACCACCTACTGTCCCGGCTGCGGTGAAGCGATTTTGCAGGGGCTTATTTTGAGGGCGATAGACGAGCTCAAGCTCAATATGGATGAAATGCTGTTTGTCTCGGGCATAGGCTGTGCCGCCTGGATACCGAGCCCGTACTTTAATGCCGATTCGCTGCATACGCTGCACGGTCGGACTATCGCCTTTGCCACCGGTGCCAAAATGGTCAACCCGAAATTGAAAGTAATGGTGATATCCGGCGATGGCGACCTCGCCGATATCGGCGGAAACCACCTCATTCATGGTGCGCGCCGCAACATGGATATGACCGTTATCTGCGCCAATAACCAGAACTACGGCATGACCGGCGGGCAGGTCTGTGCCACCACACCGCAGGGAGCGCTCACCATGACCACCCATCAGGGCAACCCCTTCCGTCCTTTTGACCTCTGTCGGCTGGTAAAGGCGGCTGGAGCAGTCTACGTGGCCCGCTATGCTGTCACTCAGCCCATGGCGATGATACGGGGCATCAAGAAGGCCCTGCAAACGGAGGGCTTCACCTTCATTGAGGCGCTAACCCCCTGTCCGGTGCAGTTCGGTCGCCGGAACAGATTGGGAAATCCGGCGGAGATGCTCAAAGACCTGATGTCCAGGTGTGTTTCTGAGGAAAAAGCGGAAACGCTGTCTGCTGAAGAATTAAAGGACAAAATAATCACCGGAGAACTCTAGATGGGTGGAATCAAACAGGCATTGATATGTGGCTATGGCGGCCAGGGGATTGTCCTCGCCGGCACGATTCTCGGCCGGGCCGCTTTCAACGACGGGAAATGGGTGGGGGGCACTAACTCCTATGGCGCTGCCTCGAGGGGTGGGGCCTGCCGTGCCGAGGTGGTCATCTCCGACCTGCCAATTAGCTATCCATACGTCATTGAAGCCGATGTATTAATCGCTATGTACCAGACAGCCTACAGCCGATACATTGGGCAGGTAAGAGGTGAGGGAGGCATCGTGGTTTACGATGACCGCTTCGTATCTCCCGGTGAAGTCGATGGCCTGAAACAGGTGCCGATTCCGGCAGCGAGGATAGCGATAGAAGAGTTTAAAAGCGAAATCGTGGCTAACATGGTTATGCTGGGGGCCGCGGTGGAGATAACCGGCCTGGTAACGAAAGACGCCCTGCGTTCGGCGGTTGCCGAGACGGTGACGGAGAAACTCAGAGAGCTCGATTTGAAAGCGGTGGAGGCGGGTTTCAGGCTGGGAAGCGTGAAACCCGTTTAAAGACCATTATCGTGAAAGGTGATAAACAGGCATGCCGGTAGAAGGCAGAACACATATGCCGATTATAGAGCACGGTAAGTGTAACCAGTGCCGGATGTGCCGACTTCTCTGTCCTGACCTGGCCATGACCCTTAATGAAGAAACAGGCCAGATTGAAATCGACCTTGATTTCTGCAAAGGTTGCAGCATTTGCGTGGCTTTTTGCCCCAAAGAGGCAATCGAGATGAAACTGGAAAAATAGTCGGAGGTGGAAATGGCTTTCAAAACAGTCATGGTGGTGGCCAACCCGATGATTCCGCATGATGACGCGGACTACCGCAGAATCGGGGTGGAATTCATCACCAGTCCGTGCCAGACGGAAGAAGAAATCATAGAAGCCGCCAGGGATGCTGATTTCGTCCTCACCTTCAAAAAACCGTTTACCGGCAAGGTCATGGAACAACTGACAAGGTGTCGGATGGTCTACAACATCGGTACCGGCTACGAGACGATTGACCTGGAAGCGGCGACCGAGCACGGCATCTGCGTTTCCTATCCCGATGCCTACTGCAGTGAAGAAGTCGCCGAACATGCCATGGCGCTCATCCTCGCCTGTGCCCGCAAACTGGTGCGCCTGGACCGGGCGGTGAGAGAAGGGAAATGGGAATCGTATGAGAAACGTGAAATACGGTTCAATATTCTGCCTCCGATGTTCCCCATTCGAGGGCAGACACTGGGGCTCATCGGCTTCGGCAGGATTGCCCGCAAACTCGTCCCCAAAGCCGGGGGGTTTGATATGCGGGTGCTCGCCTTCGACCCGTATATCCCCGCCAGCGTATTTGATGAGTATGGCGTGGAAGCGGTTGCTTTGCCGTACCTTATAGAGAACTCAGACTTTATTTCAGTACACGCCGCGTTTACCCCCGATGCCAGGCACATGCTTGGTGCGGAACAGTTCCGGAAAATGAAACCGACCGCTTACGTTATTAACTGCGCCCGCGGTGACTTTATCGACGAGGCAGCGCTGTACGATGCCGTCACTCGAGGAGAGATTGCCGGTGCCGCGCTGGATGTGATTCAGGAAGAAAGCATGCCATCGAGCCATCCCCTGCTCAAACCGGATAACATCATCATCACGCCGCACACTGCTTATTACTCTGAGGAATCCCTGGGCCGGCTCAGGAAGCGGCCGTTTGAAGAAATCGCCAGAATGGTAAACGGCCAGTGGCCGCAGTGGCTGCTCAATACTGAGGTAAAGAAAAAATTCGAGCAAAGATGGGGAAAACAGTCTGCATAAAGAGGTGAGTGGCAATGAAATTCCAGGGCGTTGACTATTATCAGATTGACGAACTGCTTTCCGAGGAAGAAAAGATGACCCGGACGCTGGTCAGGGAATTCCTTGAAAATGAAGTAGAGACACTGGTGGTCGATGCTTTCCACGAAGAGAAACCGCTGGACCTGGGTGTAATTGCGCCCAGGATGGGAGAGCTGGGCATGATTGGTTCTTTTCTCCCCGAGGAATACGGGTGCGCCGGCACCAACTATGTCACTTTCGGCCTGGTGTGCCAGGAAGTGGAAAGAGTTGACAGTGCCCTGCGAACTTTCATTGCGGTGGAATCGGCGCTGGTGATGTACCCCATATGGCGCTACGGTTCCGAGGAACAGAAGCGGAAATGGCTGCCGCTGGTTGCCCGGGGGGAAAAGATAGGTTGTTATGGCCTGACCGAGCCGAATCGCGGCTCGGACGTCGCGTCAATGGAAACGGTGGCCAAAAAAGTGGCTGACGGCTGGGTGATTAACGGGACGAAGCAGTGGATTAGTGAGGCGTCCGTGGCTGATTTCGCCGTGGTCTGGGCGCAGACCGATGAAGGCATCAAGGGCTTTGTTGTGGAGAGAGGTACTGAGGGATTCACGCAGACCTTTCAGGCGCGTAAAGGCTCGATGCGGGCCAGTGATGTCGGCGAGCTTGGCTTTTCCGATTGCCGGGTGCCATCTGAAAGCATGCTGCCGGAGGCGAAAGGTCTGCGGGCGCCCTTCAGCTGCCTCAACCAGGCCCGGTATGGCATCTCCTGGGGTGCCATCGGTGCTGCTATGGACTGTTATGAGACGGCATTAAACTACACCAAGGAGCGGGAGCAGTTTGGCGCCCCGATTGCTGCCTATCAGCTGGTGCAGGAAAAGCTGGTCACCATGTTGATTGAGATTACCAAAGCGCAACTGCTGTCTTACCGGCTGGGCAGGCTGATGGACGATGGCAAAGCGAACCATGCCCAGATATCCATGGCCAAGAAGAATAACGTTGCCACCGCCCGCATGTGCGCCCGACTGGCGCGCGAACTGCTGGGGGCCAATGGCATTTCTCTGGACTATTCCCCCATGAGACATATGGCTAATATAGAGTCGGTTTATACCTATGAAGGTACTGATGATATCCATACCCTGATTCTGGGGCAGGATATCACCGGAATATCGGCGTTTCGCAGGGAACTATAGGGAGGTCAGGTTGAAAATACTGGCTATTGTCGGCAGTCCCCGGCTGAATGGGAACACCAACTTTCTGGTCGACCGGGCGCTTGATGAGGCGGCGAAACTAGGGGCGGAAACGGAAAAGATAGTCATCAGCCAGCATACCGTAACCCCCTGTCTAGGTCACGACAATTGCGCTTCTCTTGATTCCTGCACTCAGAAGGATGATGCCGGATGGATTCTGGACAGGTTCCGCGAGGCAGACGGGGTTATCCTGGCAAGCCCGGTTTATTACTATAATGTGTCCGCCCAGATGAAAGCTTTTATCGACCGCAACTACTTCATCTACAAACATGACCAGAAATACGGGGCCAGAGCAGTGGGTATCATCATAGTGGCCGAGCAGATAGGTATTGAGGATACCCTGCACACCTTGAGGCAATTCATTGCTGACTTCAATGTTGAGGAGAACAAGATTTTCATCGCCAGCGGCTATGCTAACATGACCGGAGAGGTAAAGGATAACCTGCCCCTGGTGGAAGAAGCCCGGGAGCTGGGCCGGAAAATGGCGGCAAGCCTGAAGTAGGAGTTGCGGATTGAAAATCGGTGTGATTTCAGATACACATGCCCAGACTATGGAAGATATCCCGTGGTCAATCTTGAATGCGCTGGAAGATGTTGACCTCATCATCCACGCCGGGGATTTTGCGGAAAGAGTGGTGCTGGAGGGGCTCAGGGAGATTGCGGAGGTAAAGGCAGTTTACGGCAACTTGGACTCCGGCGAGTTGAAGCGGATGCTGCCCGATAAGCGGACTATTGACGTTGCGGGGAGACAGATCGGGCTTTTCCATGGCTCCGGAGGGCCGTGGGGTATAGCGGAAAGAGTGCGGCCACTGTTTGGCGATATTGACATTATCATCTTCGGGCATTCTCATTTATCGTTTAACGAGTATATACGGGGAACGCTCATGTTCAATCCGGGGCGTGCCCGAGATTCCTATGGCATTGTGACCATAGAGAAAGAGATAAAGGCTGAGATAGTAAGGGTTTGAGTCGCAAAGAAACGGGTTCTACAAAACCTTCACGGCAGGATATAATAGTATCTGCCGAAAAGGGTGGTGTGGACAGGAGACCGCGCTTTTTTTATGGCTGGGTCATTGTCGGCATTACCATAATCGGCATGATTCTGGTTTACGGCACGCGTCACTCCTTCTCCGTTTTTTTCCCGCCCATTCTCGATGAGTTTGGCTGGAGCCGTGGCAGCACGGCGCTCATGCTTTCTCTGAATATTCTCGTGTACGGTTTAACGGCACCGATTGCAGGAAGTTTGTGCGACCGCTGGAAGCCCAACCGGGTCATTATAATCGGCGCTACCGTGCTGGGACTGGCAACGGCCGGCTGCGCTTTTGCCCGTGAACTGTGGCATTTTTACCTGTTATTCGGCTTTTTAATGCCCATAGGAACGGCATTCAGCGGCTGGCCACTGCTCGGGCCGACGCTGACCAACTGGTTTGCCAAGAGACGGGGCATGGTCATAGGCCTGGCGCAGGTGGGCGGCGGACTCAGCTTTACCTACGGCATGTTTGTTGAGTTCGTTATCGTTCAGGTAGGCTGGCGTTACACGTACTTCGTTATCGCCGGCATTGTCATTGCCGTTCTCGTTCCCCTTTACTTCTTTTTCTACCATTATCGTCCGGAGAATAAAGGTCTTAAACCATACGGGGCGGATGACCAGTGGATACCGGTTGAACTGAACGGCAGTACCACGGAAGACCAAAAGTCTGTGCCTGGTGGCTGGACACTGCGGAAAGCATTGCGGACATATCAGTTGTGGTTCATGCTGGCATCTCAATCGCTTTACTGGGGCGTTGGTGCTTATATGGTGCTGGGCCATCAGGTCAAGTTTGCCGAAGACATTGGCTACAGCAGCACCTTCGCGGCATCGGTCTTCGCCCTCTTCGGTATTTTCGTGGCCGTGGGACAACTGTCCGCAGGCCTGTCCGACTGGATAGGGAGGGAGAAAACGGTGACACTCGCCGTCATTCTGACCCTGGTGGCGCTCACCGCTCTGATTTCGGTGCGCGACACGTCGCAGCCCTGGCTTCTCTACCTGTATGCGATTTGCTTTGGCTATGGTGCCGGGCTGTGCGCGCCGGCCATCTATGCCGGGCTGGCGGATATCTTTCATGGCCGGAATTTTGGCGTCCTATCCGGGCTGCTGATGACCGGCTTCGGCATCGGTGGGGTAATCGGGCCATGGCTGGGTGGCTTTATCTATGATGTTACCGGCAGCTATACCAATGCCTTTCTTCTGGCCATGGTGAGTTTCGCTCTTTCCGGCATTACCTTCTGGATTGCCGCACCGAGGAAAGCGGAAAAGCTGCGAGCTCAATTATGAGCTTTTCAAAGTTGAGTACCCCCCTGGGGGTATTAATATCCCTGTTCCGTTCTCCAGGCGGCAATCTGTGCGGCGTGTTCCCGGTAATGGCCGATGGCATCAAGGCGAAGTCGCTTGGTAAAACGAGGGCTGGCAAATGCGCTTTCCGGAACGTTCTCCAGAAATTGAATTAGCTTATGATGTGTGGCGAGCAGCTCGACTTTTACTCGTTTCAGGGGCAGGTGTTGCTTATGCTCCTGCTCTCTGGCGTTGAAAGCATCAATGCCCATGTAGCGTGGGAGCGACTTGCCTTCCAGAATGAGAGGCAGAGCTTTCAGAGCTTCATTTTCCCAGGTGGTAATATGGGCCATAACGTCGCGCGTTGACCAGTGACCCACTGCACCCGGTAGAAGGAGAACATCTTCCGGCAAATCTTCCCATAGCTGAAAGAGTGCCTGCCATTCCCGTTCCAGTTTGCTCAACGTCCGTGCTTTTTTCACCGTCGTTAACTTGCCTAACTGACTAAACCCTGCAGTATATTGCGCGCGGCGCTCCGTAATATGCTGGTCGTGTTCAGGCAGAAGAACCGGGCGCCCTGCTGCATAAATTCCTTTATCTGTTCCGGACGGTCAGCGTTGACCGCCCCCACCCCCACCACCTTGCCCGCAGCACACCCCTCGCTGATGATACGGTTAACAGCATCTTGAATTTTCGGGTCGTCCAGTTTACCCGGCACGCCTGAGGAGATGGAGAAATCAAGTCGGCCGATCCAGAGTACATCGAGACCCTCCACGGTGAGGATATCGTGGAGATTGTCCAGCGCTTCCATTTCCTCAATCATGGTGATTACCATGGTCTCCCGGTTGGCTTCCCGGATATAGTCAGCAACGGGCATACCGCTCAGGTTCATTGAGCGGCCACCGGCGCCGCGCTCGCCTTCCGGCGGATATTTGACCGCTCTGACGGCGGCTTCGGCATCCTTTTTGGTATTGCAGTGGGGGAAGATAATGCCCATGGCCCCGGAATCGAGGAAGCGATTGGTAATCCCGGGGTCGCTGTTCGGCACACGTACTATGGGAGTCAACCCGGCAAGCTCGGCGGCCCGTATCATTTCCTGGCAGGACTCCTCGCTGGATGGCCCGTGTTCAAGGTCGAAGTAGACGAAATCGAAACCGAGGCCTGTCAGGTTTTCCGCGATGTGCGGCGAGGTAAAGTCCATGCGGACACCGATAGCTGTATTACCGGCCTTGAGCTTCGCTTTGGTGGCATTTTTCATCAGCACTCTCCTTTTTTTCTCCCTGGCTAATCGCTGCACTTCAGCAGCACTTTCATAAAATTGGCCCCGCGTTCAATCTCCTCAAAGGTCTCCTGTATCCTTTCCAGCGGACGTACGTCGGAAATCAATCGTTCGAAGGGAACGGCCCTGGCTGCAACCAATGGAATTGCCGTCTCAAAGTCTTCCGGCTCATACAGCCTGACTCCCCGAAGCCTGAGTTCCCGTAAAAAGATCTGTCCCAGGCTTACAGGGGCCGGCTCGGCAAAGATGCCGACAACGACAATGCGTCCCCTCGTTCTGGCCAGTTTGGTCATCATTTCGGCACCGGGTGCCAGTCCGGTTACTTCGAAGACAACATCGGCCCCAGCCCCGCCGGTTTTCTCAGCTACGTATGCCGGCAGGTCGGTCTCCAGTGGATTGACCACCTCCAGGCCGAATTCCCGGGCCAGTTTACTGCGAAAGGGATTGATTTCGGAGACGATAACGTGTGCTCCCTTTAGTCTGGATTCCAGCGCCACCAGTATGCCGATGGGTCCGGCGCCAATGACAGCCACATGCTCATTTTCGGCGACCTGCCCGGTACGGACGGCATGTGCGCCCACCGCCACCGGTTCAATCAGCGCCGCCAGTTTGATGTCGATGTCATCCGGCAGGCGGTGCAATATTTCCGCCGGCACCGTCCAGCTGCCCTGGAAACACCCCGGCGTGTCCACGCCGAGCACATTTATCTGATGACAGATGTTGTAGTGGCCCGTCTTACAGGCCGGGCAGCGACCGCAGGATACCACTGGCCTGACCACTACTTTGTCGCCGAGCTTGAATTCGGCGACGCCCTGGCCGACTTCGGCAACCGTGCCGGACATCTCGTGGCCGATGACCTGCGGCAGCGTGGTGCGGTGGTCCATGTGCCCCAGATAGATGTGGACGTCCGTTCCGCAGATGCCGCCATAGGCGATATTCAGTCTGACCTCTCCGGGCCCCGGTGGCCGGGGAGGGGAATCACCAACATAGAAGCTTTTATTACCCTGATAGAACGCGCCTTTCATAGTTACTCCCCCATCATTAATTCTTATCAGGTACAGTTACGGGTATGCAGACCGCTGTGGACACTAATATAGCATATAGAAAAACCCTGCCCGTAATTATAGCATAAATTGAAGATTTACCTGGGAGGGAAGAAGGGCTGCGTTGAAGATGTTGAATGAACTTTTACGGATAAAAAAGATATGATTTCAGGGAGTCAGGTTAGCCGGGTGTCAAAATGATTTATCTCTTAATCGTAGCTGTAGGTTAGAGGGTACAGCTCGCTGCCGGGCAGGTCGGCACGGCCATGCAGTTTTTCAGAATACCATATGTAACTGTTATCCACGAAGACATTGACACCGCCGGCAGCGCCATATAACTCTACGTTGTTTAATATTACATTACCATTGGGAGCAAATAGCACTGTCTCAGCAACGCCGGGCCCGTCTACCGTGATATCCTGGTAAATAGAGGTGATGACGGGGATAAATTCAGAACCAAAATAAGCGCCGCCGGTTATAGTAACAGAACCCTCAGAGAGAACATGCTCATTACCAATCATGACACCGTTGTTGACTGTAACGTTGCCATCAACGTATAGGGGACCTTCCAGTGTCACCACCGTCCAGGCATCCACCATCAGGTCACCGGTAATGTATAGGGGTCCCACGTTATAAGAACCGCCACCGCTATACGTTAGGTCACCTACGTGGGTGCCGCCTTCCTGGGCTATGGTCTTATACAGCTCGGCATTGGTAGTGGGGAAAGTCAGGTTATCGCTGTATTCCTCAGCCTCAAACCCGTCAGCAAGGTAGTCCTCCCAATCAGGAATCGTGCCCACAGCGGAAGCTTCGCCGTATATCAATCTAGTACTTTTTTTGGGGCCTGACATAGCTATATTGTTATTAGCATGTATAGGTGCTCCCACACCCAGTTCAGGGTATGTATCCACATTTGCATTGCTGATAGTAAGGTCTCCCTTCGCGGCCAGAGCGTAAGCAAAGGAACCGTGACTCAGGTTAACAAATGACCTGATTGTGGTGCTGCCGCAGGGGCCGCCGCTGGCGGTGGAGTTTATGGAATAGAGACCGCCGCCCCCATATGCGGCGTTCACGTTTACCGTTCGGCCGTTAATGGTAAAGTTCTCCGAAAATGGTGTAATGGTATAATAGCCGGGGTCATTGTATATCAGGCAGGTGGCATACTGGAGGCCGGCGTCTGCCGAGTAATCATTTAACGTTCGGCACTCGATTGTCTGATTGTAATTCAGGTTGGTGAAAGTATTGGTCAATACGGGGAGCACCAGCAGGCCGCCGACGGCCAGCAAGGCGAGGGCCATAATTAAGGTCTGCCCGGATTCTGACTTCCTGAACATTTTTACCACTCATTAAATATGATACTACATGCAACCCGATTAATGAAGATTCAAACCATAAAAGTAATCATAACCTATTAAATCAGCTTGGATAATCTCTGGGCGTACGGAATATGGTTATGGTCAGAATAAAAAGAGCCCAAGCTTTGACCTGGGCTCTCTTAAACTTGCTCTTAAGTAACTCTACTTCACTTTAGCTTTGTGCCACTGTATGTTACCCTTTCCCACTTGACCTTTATAGTCCATACCAGTAGTAGGTTTCGTAGGAGGCGTTTTGCCAATCCAGATGTCTATTTTATCGAAACCCGGTTCGGCACTTTCCAGGATTAACACATAAAGAGGTTGAGAAGCTCCCCCATCTATGGAACCTACTAACATTACTCCGTAGCCAGAAACACTGTAGCTAGTGAAACTGCCGCTTAGCTTCATTTTCTCATCATGGTTAATAAGCTGAAATTTACCGTCAGCTGCGCCATCATCCAGGAGATATGTCTGAAGATTAAATGAGACCTTATCCCCCACGTACGGGCTGACGCCGCTTATATTAGTAAATCTTCCCCCACCGGTTATTTTGTCTCCGGAGCCAGCGTTCACGCTGTATCCGGTACCAGTCATAACCAGTGCCACCATTAATAGACTGACCAGAATATATTTCGCTTTCATTTTTCGCACCTCCTGGTTAGATGTATTGATGTATTTGTACCTTAATTCTAATTTTTGTGCACCGTCCAGTCAAGAAAAAACGTGCCCAAAATATTACAGTAGTGTTACAACTAGTTAAAATGTATTAAGACTAAAGTACTACTTATGAAGCAATGGCCTTGGGCTTGTATTATACTTTTAGTGTATAGACTTCATTAGTTTACTTATCTAACTCTAGCCTCTGGTTTATATCGTAAACCCTGGTTACTGCTTCTCCTCCACGGGAGGCACGTACTGTAAGCCGGTAGTAACCTGAAGTAGCATTAATTGAACTGAAAGTGGTATAGTCCGTGTCAATATAGTCGGCTATCATAGTTTCGGCAATCAAATTATTCGAAGAATCATAAAGCTCGCGTTTCAGCTTACCGCTATCGAATACATATTCAATTCGGTTATCATTGGCTTCGTCAATGTCAGTCGGGATTTTCAGGGAGATGGGAAAACCATTGGAAACGCCTGCGGTAATGTTTCTTGATGTCTGGACATCGCGCGTAATCCAGAACCCGGCGTTCTGCACGTTGGGCAGAGCCGTATTCTGCCCTGCCGCCTGCCCGTAGTTCAGGAACAGGGTGATTAAGCTGGCGGCAATTGCCCCGACCACCACCGCCATTATGGCCGAGCCGATAACCAGTTCAAGCAGGGTGAACCCTTTTTGTCTTTTACTCATTGCTTTAGCCGCTACCCCGATATATTGATATTTGCAATTTCTGCTGATTATTGCGCCTGACGGTTATAGTTACGCCTTGCAGCTCGAATCCGCCTTCAAGTTCACTGATAACTTCTTCTGGTATGCTGATATTAACCGAATAGCCGGCGGCGGCCAGGTCGGGGGGGATGGTGATGAGCTCATAGCTGGTTGCCGGGTAATCAGGGTTGTAGTCAGCGACCCTGATGTAGTCCTGGACCTTGATGTATTCTATCTGTGATTTGGCCAGGCTCTCTGCGGCCACCTTTTCCTGGCTTATACCTATGGCTTTGAAGGTGCTGGTCATGCCGTTCATATAGGCGACGGCAATTACCCCAAGTATAGCCAGCCCGACGAGGATTTCAAGGAGCATCACGCCTTTCTGCCCCAGGTTAATGCCGCCTACCCTGCCTGGTATCCACCGCATGATACTGTTCCTCCACCGCAACTTGTTATTCCCCCACCTCTAAAAAATAACCTTTTGTCTGTTAATATGTAAACTCAACAATAATAATATATGAGCTAGCCTGCGATTACAACCTTCAACTATAAAGCGAAATGCTTTTGTAATAATTTTGTAAGGGATTTGGCCCGGCTGGGCAAATGTGAACAGGGAAGCTGGAAAACAGGCCATCTAATCGGTGGAAAGGTCGCAAATCCTGGCGGCAGTCAACCGGGCGATATCCGAACTCTTTAACTTGACCAGTTTGGACCGGGCGCCGCCGCCACACCAGACGTAATCACATTGCATGACCCTCTGGTCAATGTATACCGGTATTCTCTTTTTATGCCCCACCGGAGGTATACCGCCAGTGGGGTAACCGGTGGCGGCCTTGGCAGCAACATCGGAAGCCAGCCGCACCGACTTCGAACCGGAGCAGCGTTCCAGCCTGTGACGGCTCACATCGACATCGGCAAGTACCACCGCCAGCAGCGGTCTGGCGTCCTGGTCGACGAAAACGATGGACTTGACAATCTCGCTCAAAGGCACGCCGCTGGCCTCAGCCGCCTCCGCGGCGTGATGGGTGGCCCTTTTCTCCATGAATTCGAATTCAATCTTGTTGCTGACCAGAAAGGCGGCCAGGTTCATCAGACTGCTCACAGCTAGCATTTTTACATAGCAAAGATAACTTTTGCAATACGTTTCCGGGCAATATGGTTCGTCGGCGCTTGACAAATGCGGCAAGGCTCAATAAACTGCGCTTACCGATGTTTTAAATAGTCAGGAGGAAATCCAATGGCAAAAGCTGATTGTGTCATCAGGGGAGGTTTGGTCGTCAGTGGGAAAGGGATAACCAGAGCGGATATTCTGGTGGGAAACGGGGTAATCCAGCAGGTGGGGGAAAACCTCGAAGCACCCAAGGCGATTGATGCTTCCGGCAAGTATGTGTTTCCCGGCATCCTGGATGTCCACAACCATCCCGTCTACGCCGACAAAATGGACACCTTTTCCATATCGGCGGCCCATGGTGGAATCACTACCATAATCCCGTTTTCTGGCAACCTGGCGGCGTGGGGCACACCCGGGAAGACCTCTGAGATAATTAAAAAGATGATTGAAGAAAGTGAGCGAATATCCTATCTCGATTTCGCCGTACATGCTGCGTTCTTTGCCGAAGATGATGTCAAAACGGAAGTCCCGAAGTTGCTCAAGATGGGAGTGCCCTCCTTCAAGATGTTCATGACGTATCCCAAAAGGGGCATGATGATGCCCGACGAAAAAATGCTGGCAGCCATGGCGGTGGCGGCCGCCGACGGCGGCCTGGCTATGGTGCATGCCGAGAACGGTTATGCTATCGACTACCTCGTGGAAAAGTTCATTGCTGAAGGCAAAGTTTCCCGGGAGTATTTCATGCCGTCGCAGCCAAATATTCTGGAGGTGGACGCGGTTCAAAAGGCGGCCACCTATGCCGCTCTCACCGACTGTCCTCTCTACTTTGTGCACCTTAGCGCCCGTGAGGTTCCCGAAATAATCACCGGCATGAAGCAGGAGGGGAGGCGCATTTACGGCGAGACCTGCCCGCAATACCTGTCCTTGACCAACCAGTCTGTGCTGGAGAAGGGGGCCCTGGGCAAAGTAGGCCCGCCCCTGAGGGAAAAAGAGGACAACGAGGCAATCTGGCGGGGGCTGGCCAGCCATACCATCGATACCGTGGCCAGCGATTCGTGTAATATCAAAATGGAGCAAAAAGAATGGGGCGGGGCTTCCAAGAATTTAATCACTGGTCCGGGGGCCAAGCCAAGGCCGGGCAATATCTTTGAGGCGCGCTTTGGCATGCCCTCTGTGGAGTCGATGCTCCAGGTGGTGTACCACGATGGCGTGAACAGCGGACGCATCACCCTGCCGCGTCTGGTACAGACCATGTGTGAAAATCCGGCAAAGATATTCGGACTCTATCCGAAAAAGGGCGTAATCCAGGAAGGCTCCGATGCTGATATAGTCGTGTTTGACCCGTCGATACCGTCTACTCTCAGCGCGGAGAAAATGCACAGCAATGCCGACTACACACTCTTTGAGGGCAAGGAGGTTATGGGTGCCCCCGTCTTCTCCATGCAACGCGGCGAGGTGATAATCGAAGACGGTCAGCTCAGGCGGAAGCAGGGCAGTGCCAGGTTCTTACCCGGGAACCGTGACCTGGCCGCCTATGCCAAGAATGGATTCCCGGTAGAATAAATTTGAACCGGCGATGTGTCAGGGCTTGCTTAACGGCATGTTTTACAGCGCTTTAGTATAGATGTCCTTGACATCATCTTCAGTCAGATTTCTCGGGTTGGGCACGAAGAGCCGGCTCAGTTTCATGCCGCCTTCCACCAGTGCTGGAATATCGGCTTTGGTAATACCATAATCGCTCAACCTGGCTGGAATGTTAACGATATCAAGCAGCCGGAATATATGCGCCACGAGCTTATCGACTGCTTCATAAGGCGTATCTTTTTCCGTGTTTTCCCCCATGGCCTGGGCAAGGGCAGCGTATTTCCTTAAACTGCCGATCTTGTTGCAATCAACGACCCACGGCAGCATAACTGCGTTGGCTCTGCCATGGGTCAGGTGATATTTGATACCCAGTATATTGGATAGCGCGTGAACCGCTCCCAGATTACTGCTGGTGAAGGCCATACCGGCCAGGGTTGCGGCCAGGGACATATGGTATTTGGCTTCAATATTTTCTGCCTTGGCATACGCCGCTGGCAGGTATGCGGCGATTAAACGAGCTGCCTCGAGGGATAAAATATCGGAGAAGGGCGTGGCAAGCGCCGAAACATATGATTCTACGGCGTGAACCAGGGCATCGACGCCGGTATCGGCGGTTACCTTGGGTGGCATTGATAACGTGAGCATGGGGTCTACGATGGCAACATCGGCCAGGTTCATACGACTGTGGATCGCCGCTTTCAGGTTCTGTGCCTCATCAACGACCACAATAACTCGGGTGACCTCGCTGCCAGTCCCGGCCGTGGTCGGAATCAGTATCTTGGGGAGCCCTTTCCGGGGAACCAGCTCGAGTCCGGCATAATCGAGTATCTTACCTTTGTTCTTAACCACGATGGAAATACCCTTGGCAACATCCAGGGAGCTACCCCCGCCGACGCCGATAACGATGTCAACCCCGTTTTCTACCGCTATCCTGGCACCATCATCAACATTGCGGGCCGGCGGTTCGGCCTCCACCTGGTCGAAAATATCGAAGGCTATCTTCTGGGCCTTAAGCGAATCCTTTACGTCCGTTAGAAGGTCGGCTTTCACCACTCCTTTATCGGTAACAATGAGCGCTTTTTTCGCGTTTAACTGTTCTGCTTCCTTTCCCACCTGGCTGACGGTACCGTTCCCGAATATGACCTTATTTGGCGACAGGAAAGTGTTCACTTTATTCATCATGGAAATACCTCTCTTTCTTTCATCGAAATTGGTACACCGCAACCATTTTAGTACGCCAAGCGCCAAGTATCAATAATGCTGCGTGGGAAAATTTAATATATGGAGACAGGCAGAAGAAAAAATAATTATCGAATCGGAAACGAATAGGAAATCTTATGTGTACAATGGACCTGGGAATTGTGCTATTCGATGTATTTCAGGCTGTCTTCTATTTGTTCAAGGTGGTAGACCATGGTGGGAGAGGCAGCATCGATGCCGACAATACCATCGCCGTCAACGGTATATTTAAACTGGCTGTAACGCTTGGTGAGATAGTGAGGATAAAGGCTGTGCTCTGCCGAGGGAAAATTCGCCATGTCATTTGTGGCCAGGGTAACGGCCGGAACCGCTTTCACTCCTTCGATTATCCTCATTGCCTGGAGGGCGGATGATATAACGTTATGCTCATAGAGTGCTGATACATCCTGTGCTTTTCCTATCAGACTTGAAGACAGGGCTGGCGATTCAGCAATTGACATCTTTGAATTCAAAAAGCTGAATTCCATGCCGTTATCCGGCTGGGCGAATGTGAAATGGCTGCTTCCCAGTATTAAAGAGAAGAGGGAAATGATGACGATAAACACCACACGCGGTACATTGATGAAAAGAACTCTCATGCCACCCGACTACCTCGCATCATTTCCCTCAAGCATATGTATATAATTTAATACGCGAAGCGCCGCTTGTGAATCACCCGTTCTTATGATTCCCCGTACTCTAACGGGTGATTAAGTGATTAGTTAGAAAGGAGGATATAGGGCAATGAGCGGAAGAGTCGAGACTGGGGAACGTGAAGTCGGGTAAAGTCCATCTGCGGGACGATAGCTATTGAATACGCTAGTCCGTTGGCTTCACCATACGGGGATGGATGGCCATCAACCCGCCATCGACAATTATCACCTGTCCTGTGATGTAATCTGATTCCGAAGAAGCGAGGAAAAGGACAACATTGGCGATATCCTCCGGTTCTGCCGCCCTTCTCAAAGGTATTCTATCCATACCTTCGAGGAAATCAGGGCGGTCTTTGACCGTCGACTTAATCAGGTCGGTCAAGGTCAGGCCAGGGCTGACCGCATTTACCATAATATTGTATTTCCCCAACTCCACAGCCAATGCCTTGGTGAGCTGGACAACACCTCCCTTACTGGCCCCGTATGCTGCCAGTCCCGGTGCACCGATATGGGCGGCCAGTGAGGCAATGTTGACAATCTTCCCCCTTTCCTGCTTTATCATATGCGCGATAACCGCCTTGCTGCATAAGAACTGCCCTTTAATGTTGATGTTCATGGTTCTGTCCCACTCGGCCTCAGTCAGCTCCAGCAATCGCGTCATTTTGGCCACACCGGCATTGTTTACGAGTATGTCTACCCTTTTATAACTATCAAGCGTTTTCTCGACTAAATTATTTACCTCATCTCCTACGGAGACGTCAGCCTGTACCGGCAACGCTTGACCTCCCTGGGCACTGACCTCCTCAGCTACCTTCTCCGCTTTTTCCAGGTCAATGTCATTTACCACAACCGTGGCGCCTTCTCTGGCCAGCGTGAGGGCAATGGCCCGCCCGATTCCCTGACCGGCTCCGGTTACTATGGCTACCTGTTTTTTCAACCTCATTTCGATTCATCCCTTGTTGCTTCACATAAGATGAGTTATATTATAAACCCATTTAAGCCGTTGTCAATAGACAAAGGTTCAAAATAATAATGCAGTGATAGCGGAGTGAGAAGTTTGTACTGGCTATTCGGAGCTAATAATAATGCGCTGACCATCGAAGTACGGCACAATATCATATATATCTTTCCGGCTGGCATACTCAAGGTCATCGGCAAAGCCGATACTCTGCAGGTAGCGGCCATGTTCGCTGGTAGCGAGCACAGCAAGCGGGTTCTCCACGTTCATTCTGGAATACTCAGCAGCCAGTATAGCCGCATCGCCTGGCTCGGGAGATATTCCGTATTTAGCTAATCCGGACTGCAAGCGCGACACAATCAGTCCGGCGCAGTATGTGTCCTCCAGCGATGCTCTGCCTTGACGTCCCGCACAGATAAGAAAAATCTTTTTTAAGGCATTATTGGTAGCTGCTCTTATAATTGCGGAGGACACGGCGGACATATTGACCAGCGCCGCGAGGTACACGGGCCTGGCACTGCCTTTATAAGCCCTTCGCAGAGCCGGTGTGCCATTGGTGGTTGAGAAGTAAACCACCCTGCCGGAAATTTTGCTGGAGTCAAGATATTCGGCAGGTGAGTTCCCCAGATGAAATCCTGGAATGCGCAGCCCTCTTCTTTCACCGCCGAGAAGGAAGGGGATGTCATTTTCTGATTTCGCGCTGCGCCTGGCCTCCGCCGCAGTAATGCAGGGGCGCACTTCGCTGGCACCGTTCGCCAGTGCGGCAACTATGGTGGTGGTGGCGCGGAGGACATCGATAACCACACATAGTGCGTCTTCAAAACGAGGTGGCAGCAAATGAGGAGTTAAAACAACGTCTATTTTCATTCTCTACACTAAAAATGGTCATGAATCAGGCTCAGGCGGTAACAGTATATCATATAGCGCAGCGGAGACATAAGTTACTTTGAGTCACGGCTGGGCGGGCAGTCGATAATAAATCTGGCTAGTGATGTATAAAAAGAGAGGCGGGCTCAGTACAAGACTGTCCCGCCTCCTTTATTTATCTCTTCTATACGTTCAATCTATCATCAGCCCGGGGAGCCAGGTGATTATCTGCGGGAAAAAGACCAGCAACACAAGAACAACCAGGACTATGAGAACGTAGGGGATGACACCTCGTATTATGTCCATCACCACTACACCCAGAGATGGGTCGGCCGCACCGCGGCAGATGTAAATCCCCATGGCGAATGGCGGCGTCATGAAGGAGGTCTGGAGGTTGACGCAGACCATGATGGCTGCCCAGATCGGGTCAAAGCCCAGC
>SDBT01005324.1_pt1 | contig 21613 bp, 24 predicted proteins | sample 2277101 | NCBI WGS metagenome assembly SDBT01 (sample SAMN10404973, study PRJNA504765) | marine sediment metagenome | isolation source: marine sediment core GS10_PC15, 103 cmbsf | place: Arctic Ocean: Southern Knipovich Ridge | collected 2010
GAATATTACTTTGATATTTATTTGCATCTACAATTGATCCAATACTAGATCTAATAGCATTAATTACAGCCCCTGCAACTTCATTTTGAGTTCCATTACCATTAATATTATATACCTGATATTTCATTTCTTTATCAAGAAGCCAATCATTATGCTTCTTATGCAAATGAATTAAATACTCTGGCACCATCTCATTCTCCTCCAACCTTGCTCTTGATGTTTTTCTTTTCAAACACTCTTCTGGACTTGTATTGATGTATAAAAATGTTACATCATGAACATCAATCATCATTGGCTTAATAACTGACATAAATGTATTATACCAATCTTCATAGATTATCCATTCCATATCAGTCATATTATTGTTATCATAAAGATTAGGAGCAAAGACATGAAAATCTGTAAATAAAGATCTCTCAAGGACAACTACATCACTATTATGAGCCAGAGCTTCCACCAATCTCTTAAATCGAGTTGTCATGATAGCAACTTCTGTTTGGAACGACCATCTCTCCATATTCTCATAAAATAGTTTGAGAATATTATCCCCATTTTTCTCAACGTACTTTGCTGTCCAAATATCCAAAGGCTCATCAAATACGGTATATCCTGCCTTTTCACATGCTTTTAGAACTGTTGTTTTTGAACTCGAAATATTTCCTTCTATAAAGAATAACTTCTTTTTCTTTTCTGTTGTTGATCCATTCATTTTCACGACTTTATTTTAGTCTAGAAATATTTTATCATCTCATTTTATCTATTTGAAACGTCCCTCATCTTCTAAATATTATAGATAATCATCTTTAGTTTTACCAGTTAATTTACATAACCACTCCATAAATTCATGATCTGTTACAATTCTATGCTTCTTTTGATTTGCACAACAAATACACTCGATATATTCATAACAATCAATTCAGACCCATTTTATGATTGTTTAACAGTAATTATCTTTTTCATTTTGATTGAAAAGATAATCTTAGAAAGATAGTTTATATAAATGGACTCCAAAAACAGATATATATTGATAGTCATAATCATAATCATAATTATCATCTTACTATGCATCATTGTAAAAAGAAAGACGAAAGACAAAAAGAATGATGATGAACCGAAAGTTCATGTCTTAGATGCAATCAAAACTGTTTCAAAGACAAAAAAGAAGACATCATCTGTATCTAAAATAGATGAATCTACTCCTCAAAAGAAGACTTCGGATGAAGTCAAACCTCCTACAAATGGAAATGTAAGTGTTGATGGAAGTTCAATTTTTGCTTATTGGCCTGATGTTGAAGGTGTAGATACATATACTATCTATTATTCAGACAAACCAGATTTTACAAAAGACAATGCACGTATAATTTCAAATATTGATAAAGGTGATTTTGTAATTAACAAAGTTCCTCAGGGAACCTATTATATACGAATATCATCCACAAAGTTTGTCAAAAAAGGAACTCTTGATCCAAGAAGAGAAGAGGTTGAATCTGAAATGTCTGACATGCACACTGTCAAGGTCGATAAATGTAATCTACCTTCAACTCCAACAAATGTCAACCGTGAACTTATCGTTTCACCATCCAATAATCATCAAAACGATGATAATCATTTTGATGTGTTCATCTCATGGGATCCAGATACTACTGTAGATGCTTATCTCATTCATCTAAATCATACAGAACATCCTTCAAGTAACGATTCAGACTTTTCAGTTATTAGAGTTGACGATGTAAATTCCACTGGTCACGAACTCAATGGATTAGATATCACTAAAAAATGGTATGCTACAGTATCCGCTTTTATTGATCATTGTGGACCCAGTGAACCTTCCGCAATTATCAATCTTAATTGATCATTCTCCTTTTATTAAAGAGTAGAAAAGAAGTAGAATAAAGTGATTTAAAATTTTTTCAGTTAAACATAGATAAACCGAAAGAGATATGGATATTGAAAGATGTATTGCAATAAAAAGAGATGCTTATCAGTGTACTCGTAATGCGGTTGTATTATATGGTGATATGTGTACTCAACATGGAAAGCAAAGATATGCTGCGCATGTCATACATGTAGGTCCTTCTATATGTGCAGCAGATGTACCTGTAGGTGCAACAGATGCACCTGTAGTACATCGCAGTAATAGTACGGAACATATCCCAAAAGCTGAGAAGATAATACCTTCAGAGACTGAAGAAATCAAAGAGAAGATAACAAAAATGGGCATTAATTGTCCTGTTTGTATGGAACTAGTAGAAGACGATGATGACTGTGGATTGATATGCGGACATGATTTGCATATTATTTGTTCAAAAGGTCTAGTTGATAACAAGTGTCCAGTATGTCGTACAAAAATTAACAGCTCATCAAATCTATCAGATGATCAGTTGAGAAGGATAAAAAAGAACAAAGCAAATTATAGAGAAGAAATGGATAATGAAGAAGATGATGTTTCTATGGGCTTTATTAGAGATCAGTTTGGTGTCGGCCTTGTTCAAGGCCAATACCAAAATAATGAAATGGTAGAAATTATGGTTCCACAAAATATTATTGTTGATGCTGTTCAAGGATACTTAAATCGTCAACGTCATGCAGTTCCAGATCCTCTGCTTTTATCTCCAGAATACAATGATATGATTGCTCAAATTTGCGATATATACATTTCTAATCCAGATTTTCAAGCAGATCCTGCAAGTCTTCATAAACACTTACATACTTTATATCCATACTCATGTGAATTTCTGGATGGCATGATTGACAAAGCTATCGATATTATGTCATAGTGTATGATGTACTACATCATACATTATATCATACAATACAAGACTCATAAGAGTCTTGTATATCTATTTAATTCGAGCTAATATCATAATTGCAATGATTGCTACTACTGTTGCTATTGTTGCATATATTACTCGAGGTTTTAAACTATCTCCATTTGCATCTTCCGGATAATATCTTTCAAATGCTTCTTTTGCTGCATCTCTCCATGCGAATGCCGCAATATATCCAAGAACCACTACTACAATTATAATTATTGTATCCATAGGTTTGCCAGTGTATTTTGTAGCTTTAGCCAACCTAGATTTAGGCGGTTTAGGCGGTTTTTGATATTTAACATTATCACTCATTTATTCAATCCCTATTTCAATGTCTATTTAGACATTGAAACTATTTCTTCTTCTTTTTGGTTTTTGAATCTATAAGAGTACCAATGTATTTTGATAAATCTTCTCCTCCAGGAAGTTCTTTCTTGTAAAGAAAATTCAGTACATGCCTTGCAATATAAAAATATACTATACTTGATCCAAATGCAAATATAAATCCTACAAGATCATTTGATGCACAGCCCATCATTCCCTTTTCATCACAATTAGCATATGCAAGATAAAGTAAATGACCAATCACCCACCATCCAAAAGTCCATGCAAAGTGTGTAATCGCAACTATAATCTCAGGCGTCAAGCTACTGATACCCATCTTTTAACAGACAGAACGTAAAATTATTATTATCCATTTTCAAGTTATCATTCTAAATTAAATAGTCAACATATTAATAAACAATATTAATGTTTATTAAATGCCTATATTTAATAGGAATTTGATCTATATTTATTGTTTGCAGTCTATTCTCTTCAGGAATAAGTTTAACAATATCAGGATTCATTTGTACCACATTGATACCTATTAGATATTTATCTAATGGTATTTTATTAGTAAAAATAATTTCAGAATACAATGGGTTATGTTTCTTTAAGAAAACATCTAATTCAGATGGTGGAAGTGATGAATTTTGTTTACCGTAAGCCCATTCATAATTAAGAAAGTAATCTTTGCGATCTTTAAGTAAATCAAAAGATAATACTAACTGTATCCCTATTCTTCCGACACCCGGAAGTTCTGAATTTAAACTTACATATATAAAATTTCCACTTTCTCTATGATTATATTGGGATGATAAACCAACTGAAGCATTAGTATCAGTTCTAGAACTGATATAACCAGAATTTAATATATTATAAAGACCATCTATTGATGTTAAATGATATATTTTGTTTTGATGCATAGGTTCAACAATTATTTTATAACCCATTTTCAAATGATAATTACATTGATAGTACAGTTCAAAATTTACATGTGAATCTTCTGGAGTAAACTCTAGTATGCCTTGTTCAACAGCTTTTCCTAAAATATCTCCTTCCATTTTATGTGTGCCTCCCATAGCATGTATCGTAATATAAAATGGATGTCCCTTCGTATCAATATTGAATTGATATGTGATACCAACTTTTAAATATAGTCTTGGAGATTCAATGCCATCGACAACATAAACACTCCCATGTCCAGATGATGCAGATGCTACTTGAACTTTGAAATTATGATTTGACATTTTCTTGATCCTTTTAGATCGTAATTAGAATATATCTTTTTGAATATTATCATTTAACGAATGATCCTCCTAATCTATCCGAAACCAGAACAAGTTTATATCTTAATGCAAGACGTTTTACAAATGGAGTAATATTTTCTCTTGATAAGTGTACACTCATTAATTCTCAGCGAGAAACTCTTTCGAAAGTTTCTTTGAAAGTATAAAAATCTTCAAGTTCTTGTTTATACGTTTTCATAAACGTATCATTTGACATATTAATTGATCTTGGATCATCGACTAATTGGGAGAATATTTGGTAATCGCTCATTTTAAGATGTTTGAGTGAGGTTGATTATATAAGATTCATATTTTGATCTTTTAGATCTTGATCCTTTTAGATCTTGATCCTTTTAGATCGTGATTAGAATATATCATGATGTATATAAAGCTTGAAATTCGCATTATTCTGAATGCAATCTGCAAGCTTAAGCAGCTTATCCTTATGCTCTTTAGATAACTTTCTTGATTGAATAACCTTATCCCGAAATTCAGATTTAGTATAACCTTTCATAGCTACAATGTAATTCTTTGCAGCATCCCATTGTATATATGCATATGAGTCTTCATCTCCGTCTCCAACCCTAAAACATGTGTCTCCAGAATCATATTGATCATTATATAGCGTAGAACGACTGAATCCAGGTTTGATTTCTGCATATTTAAAGAAGCTATCAACTTCAAGTTGTAATGGAGTATTATCATCCATTTTACCAGACTGACTTGTAAAATATTTGATGTCATTTCATATCAAACATGAATCAAAAATGGTATGTCTTTGAATTGGATGGATATGATCAATTATTTGATATCCTTATATTTGAAAATGTTAATCTGCTTGATGAGATTGAAAAGATGCTCTTCGGAAGAGATGATCCAATCTTGAAACCTTATACAATTAGAAGTATTAAAGCTGAAGTTGCATGTTTTGGATGTCGAAATGAGAAAGGTGGTCAAAAAGATCATATGGAAAAGGGCGGAGGATGTCTTTATACATCATCAGCATCTTCATCATCTGCTTCATCTTCATTCCAATGATCACGATGTTATTATATTGTGATCTATTTAGATTTTAAATATCTAAATGAATTCAAATGCAATGTTAAATGAGAAGAGCATATATAATTGCGATTATCATCATCATAGTAATTATTTTGATAATTTGCTGGAAACGAAAATCAAAAAAGGTTAATGATAATCCTCAAAATGAAGATCGCCAAGTCTTTGAAGCATCAATTTTGAAGGGTATGTTTGATAAAGCTTCTGAAAATCTAAAAATTAGAGATAAGATTCGTGCAGAATTGACAAAAGATGGAAACTTCACAAATCAACAAGCAGACGCATTCATTGATGCCTTAAATGAGGCAAGATCCGGACTTCGTGCTTAATCATGATCTATATAGATCTAGATTTATTTGATGTAGATTCAAATACTATTTGAGCCATGACGACGTTTGCATTTGTGATCCTTGCAAAACTTACCTTCGCAACAATCACAATCTTCAAAGCAGAAATCATCAGGTATGTCAACACAAAGTCCATTCAGACACATTTCTCCCTCGTGACAATCATGTTTTGTACTGCACTGAGGGTCACTGGGTACCACATGACGTTTTGACTTATCATTGCTTCCGTTTGAGTCAGATCTCATAACAAGCCAGATGATCACAAGAATGATGATGATTCCAACAATGATTGCAATCCAAGGAATTTTTCCTGATTCCATATAGGAATCCGATCCTGGTGAGTTTCCATTTCTGTTGCTCATTTTAATGATAAGAAGAAATTTAAAAGAATTATATGCAAGACTTTCAAAGTCATGTATAAAATTGAATGAATGATATCAAATAGATGAGATGATATCATTCCATCCATTCTGATTCTTGAAGAGCACGTGCATATATTTCATCATTACCTGTCATCTGCATGACATGGTTCAAATTTATTCGATCATCGCATTCATCAAGGTGTTGATAATGTTTGAGACCATATGGAAGCTTATCTTTGAAGATTGCAAAGCATGTTAGATTGATTCGAGCATCTTTGATTGAAGTCTGTTTTGAAATGCCATGTGTATAATTTTCATTCATGTGCGGATCGAATATGATCACATCTCCTTCTTCAAGATCATATTTTTGATCATCCGATCCTAGATTTGACCCCTTGAAGCTGAATGATCGTGTTGCTCCAAAACTTAGTGAGATGACATGAAGCTTCACTCCATTTGCATCATATTGATCTCTGTGATATGGAAGATAATCTTCTCCGCTTCGATAATGATTTCCAAAGACATCAACAATTTGAATCCTACAATCATATATTCTATAATCCACTGTACTATTTCGTTTCCAACCTGAGTCATTTGTACGCTTTGACAACAAAGTCTAGGTAAATAGCGACCTTGTTTCCACATAATTTTCTGCCATTGAACTTGATCTTTGAGCTTTTGAAATACTTCAGAAGCCTTTGGAATTATCTTTTTAATATGAAGAACATGTTTGGAAGGATTTAGATCTTCCATGTTACTTTTTGATAAATATTCAAACAAGAAAATTGTATGTCAATTTTTATCTTTCCATTCATGAAAAGAATATAATGGAGATGGAATTAGACAGGTCTTCAATTCATATTGATAGAGAGGTAATTCGAAAAGTATTAACATATGATATGTATTGTAGAAAAATAAGACATTGGCCATTAATCAAGTATACAGATGGAATGGCTTATACTATGTCAAAAATGGATGTTGATATTGCCAATGATATTATTAGTATGCATGTTAACCGTAATATGGATCATCAAAAAGTAGATCATGCACATTTTCTGATAAGAATTCCAGACATGTATAAAAGGTTAGATGTACTTTTACGTAAATTTAGAGGTGAAATATATGTTTGCGGAGGATTTGTTAGTAGAATAATTAATAACGCTTTTTTTTCATATAGCGGTGATGCAGATATATTCTTTGTTGGAGTTTCAGAACAAAGAGCTGAATATATACTGCAACAATGTTTAGATTTGATTCAATTAAATGAATCAAATAATAGAAGTAATTATAGACATTGTGATTGTTGCGATCAACAATATAATGACGATAGTAACGATGATGATAACAATTATCATTATACAATAATGAGAAACGAATATGTTACTACTATAAAAACGCCAGAAAATGCAAAATATCAGTTTATTCATAGAATATATGATAGATTGGATTTAGTACTTGGGGGTTTTGATATTCCATATGCATCAATAGCATGGGATGGTGAAGATATATGGATGATTCCAACGGCTGTATTTTGTCAGATGACAAATAGTGTTATTATTGATGTTTCAAGACGAAGTACAACATATGAATCAAGAATTGTTAAATATGCTAAGACATATAATATTTATATATTATTTCCAGGAACATCAAAAGAATTCATAAGTTCTGTATGTCCTGAAATTATGTGTCGACATCATGGTATACAATTTCCATTTCTAACAATAACCATGCATAGGCATAATTTTTATCCTCACGATAATGATCATTATCATAAGTATAGCATGATTAGCAGGTCAGCGGCTGCTCAGAAGGGAACAATGCTAGTAAAAGAAGTAAATGATGATACTGAATTAACACAGCATCATGATTATGGCGATGATGGTGGATCTACAGAGAAATATACACAAAAGAGGATTACTATAAAATACATATTGTCTGGAAAACTGGATTATGTATCAACATTTTCTTACATATCATCTGATATGTTAAATCATACAGTTCTCAAATTAGATGCATGGAAGAAGAAAGATTTAATATATGCATTTGAGAGATGGCCATATCATACATGTTGTCGAATGTTCGGAAAGAAATTTGTAGATGAAGTTATTCATTTGATTGCAACAGATACATTAGATACTCAAGTTGAAAAATATCTTGCTGTTATTAATATCAAAATTAAACGTGGACATGAATTAGTATCTTCTAATAGAAGACAGATTAAATGGAGGACACAGAATCCTGGTACTCAATGGACAAGTTCAATTAATCCAGTCATGACTAACCCTCGTGATTGGTATGGAAGATTCTATGAAAGTTTCTGGATTGGAATACCTGAACACATAGAAACATATATTAGATTAGCACATTTGAAACGTATCAATGTTTTAGGTACGTTACCCAAGGATATTTTGAGGTTAATATTGAGATGTGTTGCAGAGATGTATGCAGATGAGGGATTGGATGTATGTTTGTCTGGAAATCAAAAAATAGAATTTGAAGAGCCTTCATATGAATATTCAAATGAATATCCAAATGAGGATGTCGTCGTTACAAAACTTGAACAGAAACAAACTGAAATTGTGATGCAGTTTAATGAATTTTTGAGGAGGAATCCAGAACTAATTAATGTCTTAAAGGATCATCTTAAATGAGCATTCGAAACAAGTCTCAAAAGAGATAAGTTTTATGTAAAAGCAAAACCTGTATGCTATAAATAATGTCAAGTCTTCAAAAATTACAACAGATCATCAAAGATCATCAAAAATCTCAAGGTGAAGACTTTGCCATTGAACGAGTTCTTCCAGATGTGATTTCAGATGATATATTTGGTACCCTAATGCTTGCAACTGACCCAGATCCCGCTAACGAAATGTATAGAGTTTTGAAATCGGATGAAGTTCTTATTGAAGGTGTTGAAGAAACTATTGAAAGAGGACCAGAATTTTTTCAAATAGCAGGATTGGCTCTTAGAAATGAGGCGTCAGCAAATCTTTATGTTACTGTTAATATTACGGATGATGAAGGGTTAGAAAATATAACTGTAGTTCATATTTTGGCGTATGCATGGTTTATATATTTGGACAGAGGAGAAGATTATCGTTTGTTACTTTCAATTATTGCATTGTTGTGTGCTGCAGGAGCAGATGCCAAACTTCCGGTTACCGATGCGAAAATATTAATGGAGAGAAGAAGAAATCGTGCAAGAGATTCTAGAAAAATTTCTCCTGCTGATGTTATCAATCAAGTTGGAACACCGAGATCAATATTAGCAGTCATGGCAGCTTCAATGAACACTGAAAATGATGAGTTAGTTTCTGCTGGAGACTATGATGTGCATCTTTCAGATCTAATGTTGAAGTATATTGCAATCTTTACTGCATTCCGAGGATCACTTGGAGATATCTACAATACCATTAATGTTGAACAATTTACTTCAGGAGATCTTGAATTGACTGTTCCAATCAGACAAGAAGATCGTGAAGATGCGGCAGATCTTGCTATGCAGATTGGAGAAGCATTAGATGATCCGAATCATATGGGAGGTGGTGAAGGATGGGAAAAGTTGGCAAGTTGCTTAAATGTTCATGCAAACAAATGTGCTGCTAAGATTCTTGCATCAAACACTATTACTATTGAACAAGCTGAAAATGGTTTCCTTGAAGCTATTGATGCTTATAACGGTAAAGGTGTCATTTTAATGCTTGATAATGGTTTGGTGCCTCGTTATAACCATGTTGATCGTATTATTTTCGTTGCAGCTGAAAAGAAATCTCAAAATCTGCCTATTTCAGCAGAAATTTTAACAGGTATTCTTATTGCTATGTCAGAAAGAGGTGTTAGTTTGGATAATGAACAAATGAGAGAAATTGGATTTGTTTCCGAATCTAGTTTTCGAGAGCTAAGTGTTGTTGAACTTGATCCTTATTGGGTTCGTACATGCCGGGTACCTGGAGGTCATATTAGAGGTGATTTACGTCAATTGGCAAGAGAACTTGATCTTGATCCTGGCATGGATAAGAATGGTTTGTGTCAAGAGTTAAATAATATTTCATCTGTAACAACTGAAAGTCTTTCATCAGCATCTCAAAGACTTAGATCAACTGGTATAAATGCCAATGGGTCGACTTTAGGTGATATTGTTAAAGGAAGAACTCTTCCTTCTGTACCTAGAGATGGAGATGGAAATTCTCTTGCTAACGGACCATCGCCATCAGATGGGTTCTTCTGTGCAAATGCAGATCAGTTGGGAATTGATCCATCCAAAGTTGCTAAGATAGATATTCATCGTGTTCGAGATCATTCAGATGGTAAAACGTATTGCTTCAAGGCAGTTGATTATCCGACATTACTGAGAACAGGAGTGAATCAATATACTCGTGCTCCGTTGAGTATCATGGATATAGAAGCTATTGATGCGAAATATAGAACATTACGGACATTAGGACTACCACTTGAAAGTACATTGATCGAAGATGCTATCCAGAAGGTGAAGGGACCAGGAAATCATCATGACTACGAGTTGTATGTGAGATCACAAAGAGATATGTTTCTTAAATTGATTAATAGTGAAGAGATAGGAATGCCAACTAGATATTTTCTGAATGAGGCTGAAGATGGTGGTTTTGAAATCGAAGAGATGGAGGAAATATTGAGAAATATCACAAATAATAACAATATCAGACTAACTCCTATTAATAATCGCGAACATGCAATTAGGACGTTTGCTATGACTTTCATGGAGCTCTTAGAAGAGGCTAGATCCTATTTTTCTACTACAAAATCGACTGAGGAAACAAATTTTCTTATTGATGATTTGATATCTAGCGTTGAAAGTATGGCAAAGCGAGTTGGAATATAATCTATTAGATTGATAATCTGATATCAATTTATATGAATCAATATGATTCTTGTAATTTTTTAGTTCATTATCAGAAAGAAACACAATGAGTTTGACTTATGAAAAAACATCATTGTCAGTGAGAAGAGAGATCATTTCAATGGTATTTGGAGACACAAATGAGGATCAAGAAGAGATCTTGAAATTGTTTACCAATTCAAAACTCAGATCTAGGCTTCCAAACAAAAAAGTAGTTTGGAAAAGAGGGGTAGCGCGATATCCCGAAATTAATCATTTTACTGGAGCAGTAACTTTGTATAACAATTTTTTAGTTTGGAAACTAGCATTGAATACTAAAATTATTAGCGCCCTGACCACTAAATATAGTAAAAATGGAGTTGATAATACTTTAGAGTTAGGGATGTATCAGGGTCCTCCAACATTACTAGTTAAACCTTCTGGATCAGGAGTATCATCACCATTTATGTATATGTTTGGAAAGTATAGTGATCAAATTAAGTATACGGGATTATTGTGTATAAGTCAGAATGTAAAAGTTAATTCTGGAGGAGTTGAATTATTACAATGTTTTGAAGAGTATTATAATATTTTAAATCTGTTTTATGATTTTGAAAGTCATTCTAAAGGAAAAGATATATTATATTTGGAGAACAAATGGTTTAATTTAGATGAAGCAAATCGTATTATAGAAGATTATACATCTCTATATAATTATTATATAAGAGGTATTTCATGTACATTAGAAAGGACAATTCCAGTTGAAATCGCATTATTGTATGAAAAACATAAGTTTGAAGTGAAGGAAATTTATACGCCAATGACGTGGGAAACTGTATCTTCCCATGAAGGAAGTTTGCATATTTTTTCTTCAAGACAAGTATTAAGAACATCATCAAGCAGAGATAATTCAGCACGAATCTACATTCAAATTTCTATTGAACCTAAGCCTATTGGATGGGATAGTTCTCAAGATAAGTTAGATATGATTGAGTCATACAAGACTGGAAAATTTGGTAATTGGTCTAAGCCAGGTTTAAGACGATATTTGAGAGAAAATTCAACTGAATATAATTGGAGACTATCAACTGAACCCAAAGAAGAAAAGGAAAAGAAATTACAGTTTGTTAAACAACATGCTAGTTTTTTAGGTGTAACATGATACACTGCGTGTTAACGCTTAGTATCAATGGAGCAATAAATTGCTCAAGTAATAATTTTGTCGCTTAACCAAATATCTAATTTGGTCCGTTAATAATAAACATAATCTATGTGAATCATATTCATTTGAGAATTTGTTTATTAAGTTCATCTGTTGATAGAATAGCATCAATAATATAAACATCAACTGCTTCCATATAGCCTGGTAATTCGTATCTCATATTTGCTATTATTTTAATAGGAGTTTCTTCATGTAAAGTGTAAATGACCTTATCATCGACATCTACATAATAAATAGCATCCTTGATATTACTAAATGCTTTAAATTTATCCATCATTGATCTTTTTCCTGAAGTTGATATTTTAGTAAATATCAAATAGTTAGTCCAAAATAAGGTTCTTCCAAGACTATCTTCACTCATGTTTTTTGAAAGTAAACCTGGTTTTAAAGACTTAGTTATATATTTAAGGAAACTGTCATTAGATACAATAAAAGCATTACCACTTTTTATATTATTCCATATGAAATGGACATCTTGTTCTTTATATGCTTCCCAATATGAAGCCCAAGTCCTTGCACCATTATCAGCCATAAACTTCTGAATATCTGTAATAAACTTAAGTCTTTTCATATAATCTTTAGTAGATTCACCATTAGGATAGATGTTAGGTTCTGGAGAAGATTTTGGTGATGGTTGCTTGGGAGAAGCAGGTCTAGTTGGTTTCCAGTTAGGATATAGACCTTTACGAACAAAAAGATTATCAACAAGATGTATACGAATTGTATATTTGTCCATGGTTACTTCTCTTGCTGCTACTATACTACCAACATAATTTTGTCCTCGTGGCCCTGATATAGAATGAATTTCGTCCCATTTAAATTCAAACTTATGTTTAACAACATTATATGTTGTTAGATCATTACGTTCAACTAATACATTATCCCAAACAAGTTGGTGAAATGGAGAATTAAGAACACGTAATTCATGCAAAAGATCATCTTTAGATTGTCCATTCTTTTTAGAATTCATGAATGTATCAAATGCTTGTATTGTTGGCATTAAAATATGAAATGTTGAAAACACAGAGTCAACTCTAGGAAAATCTTTTCTTACAAATCCACTACCATTGTCTACTAACCATGTCCATGCTTTTAACCAAGTAGATGCTCCCATGAGAAATGGATCTCTCACGTCATTTAGAGTAAGCTCTATTAAACCATTAATCATACGATCAGAAAATTGCTCGATTTCATGATTTGTATAATACTCCTCTTCTTTTGGCTGTGCTTTTGGAAGATCTACTTCACGAGCAAAAACCTGGTCAACTACAATAAAAGTAACAGTATGATCATTGCCTAAAAGCAGTTCTTTTCTTTGTAGTATTTTACTTTTATAAGATGTCTTTCCTGTTACTTTAGTAACCGTATCTTTAATTATATGAAATACTTCTCTACCATCTACTATTGACATATAATGATTAGATCTCGTTTTTTTACTTTCAAGAATATGACCTAATACAATATTATTTTCTAAAGTATAATATATATTACTCTTAAACTGTGTATTACGTTCGAACTCTGTTAAATTCATTGAATGTTTTGCCAGAAATTCTTCTAAAATATCTAATGTAGGTACAAGTACATAATGATCAGATGGTACGGATTTCTTAAAATAATCTCTACCAAATATTTGATTCGTCACTATCATCCGATTAATAATTCTAAACCATACATCATTATTTAATTTAACTAATTCAGACATCAACTTAGCTTGAAAATTATGAATATCTTGATCATTATACTCAGCTCCGGGTTGAGGTTGTGGACTAGGCTGAAAAAATTGAGGTTTTGGTTTTGGTCTTTTAATAATTGGTTTCTCTGTTACTGTACTATTAGTATGAAAATCATTCAATACATCTTCATCAAGATTATCAAGATGATCTAGTTCATTTTTGAACTTAATCTTGAATAATTCCCTGTATGCTCTATAGACACAGATCAAACATCTTCGTGTAACATCAGAAATGGATTCATATGTTCCATCCGAATTTTTAATAGAATGTTTTCGCATTCCTTCAAGTAAATTCGATTGAGACTTAGGGACTCCGTAACTATCCAAATGAGATTTAACAATGAGTCTACATTGTTTAGTAGTACAATAGAAACCTTCTCGAGCAGCAATCTTTTCAATATAGCCACTTTTCTTCAAATAGCTTAAAACATCCCATTTGGAGATATCAGCTTGCATTTACTATACATTTTTTTGCTTTAAAATTATCATCACAAGACAAAATAAATATGATAGGAAATTGAATTAAAAAAATATGATATTTATACAGTTATAAACGAAATAGATTTAACTATGACTGATAGTGGTGGAGGCCTTGATTTTGGGGCCTTATTACCAAAATCATGGTTGTATCGATATTGCCTAGTCATGCAACCAAGATATGTTTTCCAATTGATGGTCTCAAAGAGATTGCGAAAGATTCTATCTTGCAATGCTGGATGGTTATCCCATTGCAGATGTTTGGCTGCAGCAGCTGATTTCACACAAGAAGAACTAACAATGCTCAAAAACGAGAAGTTCTGGATGAACTTCTATATTGATCATTGCCAAAGAAAGATACCATTGAAACCTCCACGTTTAATTAAGTCGAGTCCACACGGCTATGAATGTATCAACGAGGTTCCCCAGATTGGGTCTTTAGTACGAAAGATAGACATGGTACCAATGTTTGGTGCTATTCCTACAAACCTTTATGTCATTACTAATGTAGTTTTACACAAGTCAGGTAAAGATGAAGGTTTGCCTTCTCATGTTATCATTTCACTTGTACTGGATGATTTTGATACATGCGTAAAGAAGAGATACTCAATTCATTTAAAGGTGAATGAGTATAGAGTAAAGCGTAGAAGCGCCGGAAACTATGCTATTGATCTAACAATCATCCCACCAGCCGATTATCCGTGCCTGAATCGACAATGAAAACCAACTTACGAGTCCCAATTGGGACCAGTAATATATTTAATTATCATCTAACTTTAGCTTGTACTAGATCTATGATATCATCACATACTTTATTCCTTTCTTTTGTAGTCATAACATTAATTCTAGTGAAACGTAAAACTCCTGAACCATTAGTCATAATACCATTTTTAATACATCGTTCTTGTTTAGAAATAACATATTTATAACCAAAACACATTCCTAGATGATACAATGATTTTCTAGTTCGTGATCTTTCTCCGTTATTGAATACCACAATATTAAATCAATTATAATTCATCCTGCTTATGAGAAGAAGTAGTTACAGCATCCAGATCAACGTAATATTGACGTCTACATATATCATTAGCACAAAAACATGATGCTATAGAAAATGCTATTATCAAGGTAAGAGCGCTAGAGGCAAATATAGTTAAATAAATACCAATATTTGTAAAGTAAACTTGTGATTGAATAAAATTAACAGTAGGAATATCTAAAAAACACGATGCGAAAAATACACATGCTATATCTCCATCTACATTAGGATATGCTATATAATCTTTAGTATTACATAAACAATCAATAAGAGTGTTTAGTGGGTAATCATTCAATTGATCTTGCGAGTGTAGTTGATTTATAGATGCAGTTAAAGGCGAATTGATAGCTGTAAGACCATCAGAAGTTTTCCAAACAGTAATATATTTTGTGGCAGAACAATATGAAATTGCTGGAGGACCAGCGATAGTAATAACTGAAGATGCGGTTAAAATACATTTTGACGGAGAATATTTATCACTATGGATTGATATTGAAGTAGAAACTTGCATAGCAATACCAATAGCAAGTATAGTAAGTAAACCAACAAAACATATAATGGTCATTATGACCATACCATTACGTGAAAAACATTTCGACAATCTCATTTAATTGACTTCTTTATTTTTTTAAACAATGGAAGATTTAACGTTATTAATAATTGAATTAAAATAATTTGTTTTTGATACAGATTATTAAAGCAAATATGTCTTATGATGGCATGACTGTGTATCAAATGAACAAAATAATGAAACAAAGAGGTTATTTGGGATCTACTTTGTATGATGTTTGTCGAGCTTATTTGATTCTTGGTGATGAAGGAATAGATATTACACTTCTTAAAAAACAAAAACCTATTATTTATGTACAAAGATTGACAATAATTATCAATACAGCTTCTACTAATTTTATAGATAGTAGCAAACCATTTTTCGGATTACCTCTTGATGTTATAAAAATAAATATGTTGAAATATTTAGATCTTCGAAGTCTTGGTCGTATGGCTAAAGTATGTAAAAGATTTTATAGTCTATGTATGAAATATATTTGTTCTATGTTTCCTTCAATTTTAGAGAAACTTATTAATAAAACAACATTTAAAGATTCTGCTGCATTTATAAACTTGATGAAAAATATAAATATATATTGGAGACGGGAAAAGGAATAACTCCTAGAGTAGTGTCATATTGTCAAAGGGTGAGTATGTCAATGGGTGCAATTCAAGATTTATTTAAAGATATTCATATATTTGGATCATATGACTGCTATCTTAAACAACCATCAATACAAAAACGTGTAAATGAATACATTGTATATCATAGAAATGAAAGATGTAAATATATCAATGATTTTATCGATGAACAAGGCTATGATATAATGATTGATAGAGATAGTAAAGAATACAAATGCAAATATATTTATGGTAATTTACATTGTAGAATTCAGATGGAGTATAAATATAACGGTTATATTCGAGTTGAACCTCCTCCTGTTTGTAGTCTTATCAAAGATTACATCCATAAAAACGTCAAATTAGATCTAGATGAATTACAAACTATATTAAAGTCTAAATCTTTTAGAACGTTATCAATTATCGTGGTTCGAAAGCCACTTAAAATAGTATTGAAACGTCCTAGACCCGATATCGTTACAGAACTATTACAAGATGATATCGTTAAAAAGAAAATAGCAACATGTCCCGCGTGTTTATTAGATCTATGCTTAGAACATAATTAAATTACATGACACTTAAGTGTCTAGTACTTAGGGGCAATGAGGAACATTGAGTTTGCCTTCATTGAAAGCAGCAAGGATGTCGTTGAAAGCAGATGTAGTTGCTGTGCTCAAAAATCCTCCTCCAACTGGAGGAACAATCAAGTTGCCAATAAGAGCATCAGCAGCTGCAATGGTAGCTCCAACAACTGAATTATCGGCACCGTTGGCAACATTAAGCTTAGCTGCAATCAATTGGTGAGACATTGAAATTAATCCATTTCCTGCAACTGCTTGCTGAAGAATTGAACAAAGTTGAATATTCGTATAGTTAACGTTGCCTAGCATAAGACTAGCGACTGGCCATTGATTTGTGTTATTACCGTTAACACAACCTGGGGGACCATGTGTTTTCCAATAGCCTTGTGTGAAAGTGCATCCAAGACTAGGATCTGGACCATTATTATCACATTCTTTCTTGCAAACCCTGATTTCAAAGCATTCACATTGACCAACTTCAAGATCACTGTTAACAAGATTTTGAATGTTAAGATTCGACCCTCGAGTTCGAGATCCTCGAGTTTGAGATCCTAGAGGCCTGCCTCCTTTTGAAACGAACCGTCTCTGCATTTTAATTCCACAATATTATATATAATATTGAAAATGTAATTTGATTCAAATTATTTACAATAATGAAATTTAAAATATGAATCAACAAACGCATAGTTTTATATCTGGAGAACCAAGTGAGGATGAACCTGTATGCATATGCGTTTGTGGTGAACTAGCAGACTTACAAACTGAGGATTATGTTACAATACCAATGATATGGTGTGAATTATGTGGAGGTCGTTATGTAGTTTGTCCAAATTGTCCTTCAACTAAGATGGAAATGAAAGATTTTGAGCTTATCATAGCTGATATAATTAAAAGTTATGAAGACTTACCTAAATCTGAAGAAGAATATCAGAATGCTATTAAAGATTTATCTGCAGAAGAAAGCAGATTTATATGGAACAAAAGATGTCAAAGAAACAATGTATGGCTTAAAAATGTTATGGATGATATTAAGCTATGGACTGAAATCAAGCGTGGAAATGTTATGAAAGTGAAGAAGATCTGTACACAGCAGATTTATGGTAAAGTATGGCCTGAATCAACAAAAGAAGATTACATTTTACAAAGATTGAAAGAGAAAACAATTGGTGAATTGGAAGAAGTTGAGGATCCGTTTGATTGTGAAGAAGACAGATTCGTAATTGATCATTGGTTAGAGATTGATTGTTATGATGTTGAAAAACACGGAATTGAAGGATTAGATACAAGTCATGATGCTATTTTAGTATTTCTAGAGTGTTTTTGTGATAAATGTCAGATGGTTATGAAAATGCACTATTGGGGTGATTAAAACGTGGCGCTTAAGCGCCTTGTTTTTGTTATATTTAGTATGTCTTTTTGTCTTTTGCGATGTCACCTGCGGAACTCTTCTGGAGCTTAGTAAGGATTTCTCTCAAAGCTTGGTGCTCTTCACCTTCATCTTCAATCCAGAAATCGTATTCGTTGGGAAATAGACGGCCAGTTCCTTCTTGAGCGATCTTGCCTGCTACGTTAGATTTGATCATTGTATTTACGAGAATGCTTTCGAGGGGAGCATTGCTGCCGTAAAAGAAACTGATGAACACATCCGATCTCATTCCTGCCCTATAGATGCGACCACACGCTTGAAACATGGCAAGAAAGTGAAACGTAGGAACGAGATGCATGCGACGAGGGAAAAGAGCTTGCTCTGGAGTCTTGATCTCAGGAAAGAGAGAGCATATGGATTTCATATCTTCCGCAGTAGGTATCTTCTGATCATGCAGAGAGATGCCCACGCCGCCAACTTGAGGGGTCATAATAAGAACTCGATGTTTCAGATTAGGCGAATTGAAGTTATCGATAACGGTCTCTCGATCCTCAAATCTGACGCCACCGTGGAGCAAAAGAGGATTGTAGATCTTCAACTTATTGAAAAGCCAGTCTTGATCTTCTCTGAAAGGAATACACAAAACCACTTTGCATGTCTTATGTTCTCTAAGATCTTGGATGCAAACGCGAAGAACAGCTGGTGTTTTTGCATGAGCCAAAGACATCAAAGCCGATTGAATCAACGCCATCTGGCTATTGGCCTCAACCATGTCGACGTCGCCATTGTCCTTAATGACATGAGCACGCTTCAATCGGTAGATTGCATCCCCGCAAGCTGCGGCACTTTCATCATCAAGCAAGTAGAAACCATTTTGTCTATAGTGAATAAACGGAAGGCCTCTCATGTCTGTGTAGATAGGGTCAGTGACTGGAAGGGAGAACTCTCCTCTCAACATATTGTCCCAAAGATCTTCGAACAGATCAGGTAGTTCTGCCGCTTTGATATTGTGGCGAGAGAAAATCTGTCTGGTGAGCTGAGGATTCATGGCTGAACACATATCGTAGCACGTGCCGAGTCCGAGCTTCTTCCACTCCATGAACCCAAGGCCGATATTGTACTTCAACATCTCTTTCTCTGTGATGAATCCCATGATTCTGAAGAAAGATTCGCGGCACTTAGCGGTATCAAAAAGTGCTGCAGTAAGATGAAGCAATCTTACTCGAGAGTTCTCGAAGCAAAGCGCAGACGAGATGAGTTCGAAACAAGCCCAATGAGCAGCAGAAGTTCTATTCTTAAGAGCCTGGCTCTCGTCGAATATCATCAAAAGACCACCTTCGGTGATGGTTTCTACTTCTCCATTGCGATGCTTTTTCTTGAAAGTGCGCAACGAACAGATCTCTCTGAACTCTTCCGTTGCATAAAAAGGACCATCTGAGCCATTTCCTCGACAGAGCCACTTATGACCGATGCGTGCGGGGCCACGAATCTCGTCTGCTGTTCCCTTTCCTGAAATGACCTTGCCTACAGTTCCTGTCATATGCTGGTATGAATAAGGACCGTAGCACTCAATGCCTTCGTTTTTCAAGTACTTACCCCACATGAGTCTCAAGGTAGCCGGAACTACAAGAAAAGGTTTGATTTTGTACTTCTTCCAGAGATATCTTATAACATACATAGTTTCGATGGTCTTGCCCCAGCCAGTAGCTGCGGGTAGCAGTTGTGCTGTTTGCTGGGTACCATTCTCAAATCTACGAATAATCATATCAAAGACATCCTGTTGATACGGATACATAGGCGGTAAATGATCGGGTACATCATCTAACGCTCGTTTCTCAATAATGGCATCTGGTATCTTTTCTTCGTTTTCTAGATTGTCCATGATAGACCAGTTACTTTTTCGTTTAATACTACTTCCAATCAAAAATTTTGAAATTCAATTTAATAACAAACCAATGAAAATTGATTACGGATCGTTGATAATTATATCGATCATATGGTGGTTGTCTAAACGTTTTTATTAATATTTTTAAGGAATTTAAATTCAGATCTTTTTACCTTATTTTTGGTCAAATCATAAAATTAAATTAATTTAGGTTGTCATTTTAAATCAGAATATTGTTATTATCATACTATGAGTAAGAAAAATAATATTAAGTGTTTCTTATTTATTTAACTGAAAATATTTCAAATGAATTATTAAAATTCATTTCTCAATGAAGAGAAACAAAACTACAAGATAATGAGTTTAAGAAAAATATGTCAAGATCTCTTTACTATGGAAAAATACTTCTCTATAGCAAGAAAAACCATGTTATTGGATGACTATGCTATTAACAGTTTTGGAACATATCTTAGTAAAATGGGTAAGATAGATATGGATCTTTGTACTAGTACAGATCAATTTAGAGGAGTGACTACATTGGCTTCAAGTTTAAAAATGTTGGAAATATATACAGAATGTGTTCCATTACTTATACCAATTATGGAAAAATACCCAGGTAAATTATTTATTTGTGGAGGTTCAGTCGGTGATATAGCTAAACACAGTAATGACCCTTATTTCCATCTTGGAGGAGATATTGATGTATTTATTTGTGAAGAATCTGCTGTAACTGCCGAACAGCTACTAATATCAGTTATGGATGAACTTAGAGATAATATTCAACTAGAGGTTATATTAACTTCTAATAAAAATGTTACATCTATAAAGATAGGTCATGGTCATACAATACAATTCATTAGAAGAGTTTATCCGGTTGATCGCCCAGATTTAATCTTAGCAGGATTTGATATTTGGCCATCAAAAGTATTATAGTCACCAAGTACAGGTTTGATGGCAACTCCAAGTGGAGCTTTTGCTCTTCTTACAGGATTTTTTGCTGAAGATTGTTCACGACATAGTTTTTCTATCAAATATCGTAGATTCAAGTATGTTAGTCATAAACGTTATAATTTAATGCTCCCAGGTATTCCTAAA
>SDBT01005325.1_pt1 | contig 21608 bp, 28 predicted proteins | sample 2277101 | NCBI WGS metagenome assembly SDBT01 (sample SAMN10404973, study PRJNA504765) | marine sediment metagenome | isolation source: marine sediment core GS10_PC15, 103 cmbsf | place: Arctic Ocean: Southern Knipovich Ridge | collected 2010
ATAGATGGAAACGGCACTTTTCTTCATAATGGCGGCAGTTGCCATTGCGGCAAGCGGGATGGTCGTCCTGAACAAGAACCCGGTGAAGAGCGCGTTCTCTCTCATCGTGGTGATGCTGGCGCTCGCGATCCTCTACATGCAGCTCTCAGCCACGTTCCTCTCAATCATCCAGATCATGGTCTATGCCGGCGCGGTGATGGTGCTCTTCCTCTTCGTGCTCTTCATCCTGAACATCGGTGTCGAGGGGGCCTTTTCTCCGCGTATCATCAAGAGGATCGTCGCCGGGCTTGTAGGAACGCTTATGGGTGTCACGCTCATAGCTGCGGTGGTGCTGAGAAGTTCCAATCTGCAGCGGATACCCGCCCGAGACATTGCAGGCGACTTCGGCCATATCGAACCGGTCGGTGAACTGCTCTTCACGAAATACCTCTTGCCCTTCGAGTTGCTGAGCATTCTCCTGCTGGTTGCCATCATCGGCGCGGTACTGGTCACCAGACCGAAGTGGCCGATCCCGAAACTGCCGCCTGACCTGTGGCCCGGATCGACTGACGAAGCGGCTCCGGAAGCCGGGGAGGAGAACTGAGATGACCCTCACCAGCTACCTGATCCTGAGCGCCATCCTCTTCACCATCGGTGTCCTGGGCGTTCTGCTGAGACGCAACGCCATCGTGATCCTGATGAGTGTCGAGCTGATGCTGAACGCCGTGAACCTGGCGATGGTCGCGTTCAGCCGCTTCATTCCCGGCCTCGACGGCCAGGTGATGGCCTTTCTGGTCATCGCCATCGCCGCCGCTGAGGCTGCGGTGGGACTCGCGCTGGTCGTGCAGGTGGCACGTGACCGGCGGACCGTAGACGTTGACGACCTGACTCTGCTGAGAGGCTGATACTGTGACGACGGCTCTCAAACTGGTACTGCTCTTCCCCCTCATCGGGGTGGTTTTCGGTCTCAGCTTCGGACGGAGGCTGCCTGAGAAGGTCGTCGGCTGGATCTCGTCCCTCTGCATCGGAGCCGCATTCGTCTCCGCGCTCGTCGCGGTCACGGGATTCCTCGGCCAGGATGAAGCCGGTGTACGCGTCCTCCTTTTCGAGTGGATCAGTACCGGCCCGGTTCACATCGACGTATCCCTCTGGCTCGACCAGCTCACATCGGTGATGGTCCTGGTCGTTACCGGGGTGGCGTTCCTCATCCATATCTACTCGATCGGCTACATGCACGGAGACTGGGGATTCGGTCGCTTCTTCACCTACATGAACCTCTTCACCTTCGCGATGCTGCTGCTGGTGCTGGGTGACAACCTGGCGATGCTCTTCATCGGATGGGAGGGTGTGGGGCTCTGCTCCTACCTGCTGATCGGGTTCTGGTTCGAGAAGGATTCCGCGGCCGACGCCGGCCGGAAAGCCTTCGTGGTCAACCGGATCGGTGACGCCGCCTTCATCACGGGTATGCTCGCGCTCTTTGCCCTCTTCGGCACCCTGGATATCCAGGACATACTCCATAACAGTCACGAGGTGCTTGCCGGCGGCGGCCTGGCGGTGACGCTCATCACCCTGCTTCTCTTTGTCGGCGCGACCGGCAAGAGCGCCCAGATTCCGCTCCACATCTGGCTGCCCGACGCCATGGAGGGCCCGACACCTGTTTCGGCACTTATTCACGCCGCCACCATGGTGACTGCTGGTGTCTATCTGGTGGCGCGTATGGGCGTGCTCTTTACGATGGCTCCCGTCACGCTGGCCATCGTCGCACTCGTTGGCGCGCTGACGGCCATCGTGGCCGGATTGATCGCGATCGCCCAGCACGACATCAAGAAGGTGCTGGCCTACTCCACCGTGAGTCAGCTCGGTTTCATGTTCCTGGCCCTCGGGGCGGGAGCGTTCGCCGTCGGTGTCTTCCACCTCATGACGCACGCCTTCTTCAAGGGACTCCTTTTCCTCGGGGCGGGGAGCGTCATCCACGCCATGTCGGACAAGCAGGACATGCGCGAGATGGGGGGCCTGAAAAAGCACCTGCCGATCACGCACGCAACCATGCTCATCGCAGGACTCGCTCTTGCCGGTATCCCCTTCTTTTCAGGGTTCTTCAGCAAAGATGAAATTCTCTTCGAAGCGTGGGCCGGACCGAACGGCCACCCCTTCTTCTGGGTGCTCGGGGCGATCGCCGCGGTCCTTACCGGGATCTACATTTTCAGGCTGCTCTACCTGACCTTCTGGAGCAAGAGCCGCGTACCCGACGACATCCATCCCCACGAATCACCGTACATCATGACCGTGCCGTTGATGATCCTGGCTGTCCTGGCGGCACTGGGCGGCTTCATCGGTCTGCCTCATGTGCTCGGTGGTGGAGCGTGGATCCAGGAGTTCATCGGCAACGCGACCGGAGCCGTCTCACACGCCGTTGAAGCCGCTGGAGGCCACGGAGAAGAAGTCACCCATGGCAGCGCAGGCCTGCAGGTCGTCCTGATGGTGGTTTCGGTTCTGCTCGCGCTGACTGGTTACTGGATCGCGCGCAAGTGGTACGGCCGTGAGAACCCGTATCCCGAGGTACCGGAGACAGCCGTGCCGGGATTGTGGATGGTGATGCGACAGAAGTTCTACTTCGACGAGTTCTACTTCATGGTCATAGGGAAACCGCTTCAAAAGGCGAGCGAGTGGCTCTACCGGGTATTCGATGTCAAGGTAATCGACGGCACCGTGAACGGTGCCGGACAGGTAACTACCACACTGGCGCGTTGGATCGCGGGACTGCAGGCAGGAAATGTGGGGCTGTATGCACTGGCCATGGCCGGTGGCGCGGTCATCCTCATGATCCTGCTGCTGGTCTGATAGTGCACGGTAAAGGACAGAGGAACGGATGAACGCACAAGATCTGACATTCTTTGGATCCATCTGGGCTCACTGGCTCTCGTGGACCATCCTCATCCCCGTCCTGGGCGCTCTGGCGATAGCGATTGTTCCGAAGGACCGGCACACGCTGATGAAGGGGATCGCCCTTGTCGTCAGCCTGATCGTACTGGCCATGGGGGTTGCCATCTGGGCCAATTTCGATCCCGACACCGCCGCGTTCCAGTTCACCGAAAACATGCGGTGGATCCCGGGGATCGGCGCTGCCTACCTGGTCGGTATCGACGGCATGAGCATGCTCCTGATGGTTTTCACCGCGTTCCTGACCCCTATCGCCCTGCTCGGCACCTGGACGTCAGTCACCGAAAAATTAAAGGGATACACGGCATCGATCCTGATGCTCGAGGCAGGGATGATCGGTGTTTTCGTGGCACGCGACCTATTCCTCTTCTACATCTTCTGGGAAGCGATGCTGATCCCGATGTACCTGCTCATCGGGGTCTGGGGCGGGCCGAGGCGAGTATACGCTGCGGTCAAGTTCATCCTCTACACGCTGATCGGCTCCTTCCTGATGCTGATCGCCATCCTGGCCCTCTACTTCCTGCACGGCCGCCTCACCGGCATGTACACGTTCGATCTGGCGGCCTTCGAGCAGATAGTCATCCCGTTCGGGGCACAGACCTGGCTCTTCCTTGCCTTCACCCTCGCCTTCTGCATCAAGGTGCCGCTCTGGCCATTCCATACATGGCTCCCCGACGCGCACGTCGAGGCACCCACCTTCGGATCGGTCATCCTTGCCGGCGTGTTGCTGAAGATGGGTACATACGGGCTTCTGCGGTTTTCGCTCCCCCTCTTCCCCGTCGCGGCAACCATCGCGGTACCATGGATGGCAACACTCGCCATCATCGGGATCACCTACGGAGGGCTGGTCGCCTGGGTCCAGAAGGATATCAAGAGCCTTGTGGCGTACTCATCGGTGGCGCACCTCGGGTTTGTGGTGCTGGGGATCTTCACCTTCCGCGCCGAAGGCCTCTCTGGAAGCATGCTGCAGATGATCAACCACGGTCTTTCGACGGGCGCCCTCTTTATTCTGGTCGGCTACATCTATCAGCGGAGGCACACCCGCGACATCAACGACTTCGGCGGGCTCGCGAAAGTGATGCCGGTATACGCCGCGATCCTGCTTGTGGTGGCCTTCTCATCTGCCGGATTGCCCGGCCTGAACGGATTTGTGGGTGAGTTCCTCATTCTCATCGCCGCATTCCAGGTGAACCCATGGATGGCGATTCCGGCGATACCGGGCATCATCATCGCCGCCCTCTACCTCCTCAAGATGCTGCGGGGGATCCTCTGGGGCCCGCTCGACAAGGAAGAGAACAGGGTTCTGAAAGACCTCAACATGCGTGAGACGCTCACCATGGTGCCCCTGCTCGTATTCATCGTGTTGATCGGGGTCTTTCCGAAGCCATTCCTGCGTCCCCTTGAGCCGGTCGCGGCAAAGATAGAAAAGCGCATGAGTTCGGTGCGCCAGCCCGTCAGATATGTCATTGAGACACCGATCAGCGAGGAAACCGGGGACCAGGAGGTCCGGCCGCAGGCCGAGGCCGCGGACCCCGAAGAGATCCCCGAGGAATCGGATGAACTGCATTCAGCGAAAATGGTGAAGTGATGTTCGAGGGCCTCTACTCCTGGTCAGCCGTCGCCCCCGCCCTGGTGGTTCTCGCGACCGCACTGGTCGCGATGATGACGGATCTCTTCGTCGAACCGGGGAAGCGGATCGTCCCCTGGCTCACCATTGCCGGACTGCTCGCCGGCCTGGTCGTCACTATCAGCATGTGGGGAACCGAAGAGGTCGCGTTCAGCGGGGCCTGGAAGATCGGAATGTTCTCGCTCTTCTTTTACTGCATTTTCATTGTCGCCGCAATCATCACCATCCTTTTCACGATGTCGCATGAGGAGAAACGCGGCCGGTTCCCGGGTGAGTACTGGAGCCTGATCTCCTTCAGCGTAGTGGGGATGATGGTGATGGCGTCTGCCGCCGACCTCATCACTCTGATCATCGGCCTCGAGACCATGAGCCTCTGCGCCTACATACTCGTCGGCCTCAACCGGGGCGACCCGAGGAGTTCTGAAGGCGCACTGAAGTACTTCCTGCTCGGCGCGTTCGCCTCAGCCTTCCTGCTCTACGGCGCGGCCTTCATCTACGGATCGGTAATCACCACGCGGTTTTCCGAGATAGGGTCCTTCATCAGCGCCCACGGCAACGCCATCCCCTTCAACCTTCAGGTCGGAGCGATCCTCCTCCTGGTGGGTCTGGGGTTCAAGGTGGCCGCGGTACCCTTCCATATGTGGGCACCCGACGCTTACCAGGCCGCCCCGACACCGGTAACCGGCTTCATGGCCACCGCGATCAAGGCGGCGGGATTCGCGGCTATCGTGAAGATCTTCGGGCTCGTGTTTGCGTCTCCCTCGATGATCATGCAGGACCTGATCTGGTGGCTGGCGCTCCTCTCGATGATCGTCGGGAACTTCGCCGCGGTCATGCAGACGAACCTCAAACGCATGCTCGCATACTCGAGTGTCGCCCACGTGGGGTACCTGCTCACTGCGATCGTTGGCAGCGACCCGGGCGTCTCACTCCAGGGCGGCACCGGCGTACTCTTCTACCTTGTCTCCTACGCCCTGATGACCCTCGGTGCGTTCGGTGTGCTGATCATCATCGGCGGTGGTGAAGACCGCAGGGAGACGCTGGTGGATATGACCGGCCTGGCGAACAAGAGCCCGGGGCTTGCACTCGCCATGGCCGTCTTCATGATCAGCATGTCGGGGATACCGCCGACGGTCGGCTTCTTCGGGAAGTTCTACGTCTTCGGAGCCGCGGTGCAGTCGGGGTACACCGGGCTGGCGGTGATGGGTATTCTCACCAGCGTGGTGGGTGTCTTTTACTATATGCGGGTCGTGGTCAACATGTTCATGAAACCGGCCGAGAAGTCGTTCGTACCGTATCGACGTTCCCGGATCAGCGATATCACCGTAGGCGTGCTCGCGGCGGCAGTGCTCTACCTCGGCATCTTTCCGCAGAGTCTGCTCGATCTTGCCCGGAGCGCCTTTCAGAGTCTTTTCTAGTGTCCCGAGCTAGAGATTCGGGGCTCTGACCCATGCAGGCAGTAGTCTTCCACGACCACGGCGGACCAGATGTTCTCGAGGTGGTGGATCTGCCTGTGCCCGTTCCCACTGCTGACGAGGTCCGTATCAGGGTCGAAGCGGTCGCCCTCAACCACCTCGACATCTGGGTGCGCCAGGGCCTGCCAGGTCCCCCGATACCGATGCCCCATCGGCTCGGCAGTGAAATAGCCGGCACCATCCTTGAAACAGGATCAGGCGCTGCCTCCTCAGGTCTGACCGGCCCGGGCGGTGAGCCGGCCCTCAGAGGGCTCTATGGTGATCCGATCCATGAAGGTCAGCGTGTGGTTCTTGCGCCGATGACTTCCTGCCGGGAGTGCGAATACTGCCTGAAGGACCTCGACAGCCTCTGCGTGGAGGGCTACCAGATATTCGGCTACCAGCGTCAGGGAGGATATGCCGAAGAGGTGGCCATGCCGGCTGATGTCTGCATCCCACTCGAACCCGACGACGATCCGGTCGGGTGGGCAGCGATCCCGCTCACCTTCATGACCGCCTGGCGCATGCTCCACACCCAGGCCCGTCTGCAGCCGGGTGAATCGGTGCTCGTGCACGCCGCCGGTTCAGGGGTCGGCACCGCGGCGATCCAGATCGCTAAGCAGGCCGGGGCCAGAGTCTACACCACCGCTTCCACGCCGGAGAAACGGGAGAAGGGACTGGAACTGGGGGCCGACGTCGCATTCGATTACGCCGATCCCGACTTCGCCGCGGCGATCCACAAACACACCGGCGGCAGAGGAGTCGATGTGATCTTCGAACACATCGGCTCGGATGTCTGGGAGCAGAACCTCAAGAGTCTGGCCCGGGGTGGTCGACTGGTCACCTGCGGGGCTACCACCGGCGGCACGGTCACCCTCGACCTCCGATATCTGTTTGTGAAGCAGATACACCTGATCGGTTCCTACATGGGCAGCCGTGGAGAACTCCTCAAGGTCATCGAAGGGGTCAGGAAGGGCGATTTAGTACCGGTCGTTGATCGGGTCTTCCCCCTGGCGGAGGCTGCTGAAGCCCACCGCTATCTGAAGGATCGCGCCCAGTTCGGGAAGGTCGTACTTCAGCCCTGAAGCACCACCCTTCTCCTCTTCTGTATCCCGTGTGTACTAATGACAGTTGATAGGATGAATCGCGTTTGAGTACCTGGACCATGGATAGTGTGAGTTTTCATCGTAGAAGTGTCCCAAATTGTCTCACGACGTTCTGAATCCGGATACAGATAGCAGTTGACGTATCAATAGTATCAGTTATAATGATACCATGAATCCTGAAGAGATCACCATGGCGTTCGATCGCTATCTGCATGATCGAGGCATGACGTTCATGTGCGTGGCTGTCGGCGCAGCTGCACTGGGATTACTGGGGATCGTGACACGGCATACCCGTGACCTGGATATCCTCGATCCTGTACTCCCCCGGGAGATCCTCGAGGCTGCCCGGAGTTTCGCGGAAAAATGCCGCCATGAGGACCTGGCGCTCTCTGACGACTGGTTGAACAATGGCCCGATATCGCTGCAGCAGGATCTTCCCGATGGCTGGCGGGATCGATTGCAGATCGCCTATCAAGGGAAAGCCCTCATGATCCACACGCTTGGTCGCCTCGATCTTCTCCGCAGCAAGCTGTTCGCCCTTTGCGACCGGGGTGTTGACCTCCCTGACTGCCTGGCACTGGCCCCGACAGATCAGGAAATTGATATACTCATCCCCTGGCTGGACGACAGAGACGGTAATCCGGATTGGCCGGCGCATGTACGGGAAGCCCTGGGTGATCTGAAGGAGCGGTTGCATTATGGCGTATAACCGTCTGACAACGGCGACAGAACTGCCGACCGGCGAAGAACTAACGCGAGCCATGGTCGGGATCGGGATGAATTTCGCGGCCCTGCCCGCTGAAAACACCAATATCGAGGACACCCTGCTGGCGGCCTCGCGAGAAGCGATGGACGTGGATGATCTGCGCGTGTTCTCCGTGCTGTTGACTTGGCTGGATGTCCATCATCCTCGACTCAATGTCGATCGTCTCTATCGGGCTATCTCGCAGGAGACATCTGAACGCGTGAAGGCATTCTGGTCGGCCATGTCCTCCTTGTTGAGCCGAGACCGTCGTTTCGCTCGATTCGGAAGACTCTACTCCGGTCCCCGACTCGATCTGTTACGAACAGGTTCGGATTTCCAGCTCCGCCGTCGGGGAGAAGATCAGCGCTTTGCCGGTACTCCTCTTCGCGTTCCCGCCGGTGTTCTCCGCGATCGCCTCGCTGATGTCCTGTCTGAGAGAGAACTCGCCCGCCGACATGACATCTACCGGGAGAGGATTCGCTCGGGCTCGAGCTACCGATCTGACATGTGGGCGATGATCGTAAGGGATCCCTCTCTCTCAGCATCTGAGCTGGCACACCGGGCCTACGGCAGCTTCGCCACCGCCTGGCAGGTCAAACACGATCATGGTCTCCTGACCGGGTAACATCTTGAAGCCAGACAGGGGAATAGCCGGGGGGAGAATCGGCATACCGCTCTGGAGGGGGATTCAGCGGCCTTCAGAGAGGAGAATCAGGTGCCGCAGCATCTTCGGGATCGTGATACTATGCGCTTGTATACGGAGAACTTCAGATTAAGAGATGATCATCGGCACGAGCCGGGCCGCGGCCAGCAACACCACGATCCCCAGTACGATCAGTACCAGGTGCCGGTCCCTCCTCATCAGGGCTTTTAATCCAACCCACAGCACGGTCACGATCGGCAACGCCAGGAGCGCTATCACACCCGCTGTCATTACTGTACGGGCAGGTTCCCAGCCGGTCAGCGGGTGGATAAGCCCGAACAGCAGAAGCAGGAACACCCCGATCGAGCCGTAATGGTAGACGCGTGCCAGCCCGTCGGTGAGCTGCGACTCCGGAATCCTCGCGCCCCACCGGCCGCTCATGAGAACATCCCCAGGCTCATCCGGATCGCTACGATGACAAGGACGAATACGAAACCCCTGCGGATAACGGTGGCATCTATCTGTACCGCCACACGTGGAGCGATCCGTGCTCCGATAAGCACACCCAGTACCAGAGGTGCCGCGATACCGATCAGCAGTTCTCCTCTCAGGTAATAGGCGACACATCCGGCGGCGGCGGTCAGGCCCATCATGAAAGTGCTGGTAGAGGTCGACCGGTGCATGGGAGCGCCGAGCAGCAGGTTCATCACCGGCACCTTCATCACTCCCCCGCCCACCCCCAGGATCCCTGAAATACATCCCGCTGCACCCGATCCGGTGAGGGCGAGCGGCGTCGCGGTAATGCTGTCCGGATCGTCTGCCGCGTCCCTGCTCTTCCTGCCCCGCCACATGGTCCAGGCGGTGTAGAACAGCAACAGGCTGAAAAGGCCGCTGATCACTTCATCGGCCATGAATCCGGCAACGATGCTGCCGGCGATGGCGCCGACCAGTGTTGTGAGCTCAAGGTTCAGTCCGACGCGCACCAGGGGAAGACGCCGCTTCATATACCCGGCACTGGAGGAGACAGATGTGGCCACAACCCCCACGAGGCTCGCCGCAACGGCTACATGGGCGGGTACTCCCAGAAAGATGGTCATTACCGGAACCATGACGACCCCGCCGCCGAGTCCCAGTACGGCTCCCAGAAGACCGGAGGCCATACCAGTGAGAGTATAGAGAAGGACGCTGAGTCCTGCGGGCTCGATCACCCGGCGCCATCCGGCTGGATGAGCGGATACTCCGCCCTGCCCGTCGCCTGCTTCCAGGCAGCCTCGGCATGGACGAAGGTGGTATCAAGCGAGGGGACCTCAAGCGGTCTGTCACGGGTCAGGAGTTCGAGTTCGGTACAGCCGAGCAACACCACATCGGCACCGCTCTCCGCCAGTCGCAGGGAAATCCCGGCAAAGGCCTCCTGGCTCTCGGGCCGGACGAGACCGCTTACCAGTTCATCATAGATGATCCGGTGGATGGTCTCCCGATCCTCCTCCGTCGGCAGGACCACATCGAGGCCCCGCTCCTCGAGGGCCGTCTGGTAGAACCCGTCCGACATCGTGAAGTTGGTGCCGGTCAGACCGATCTTCCGGAATCCGACCCCCTTCGCGGTCTTCGCCACTGCGTCGTAGACCGTCAGAAGCGGCACCGGGAGGCTCAGGTCGGGCACAACCTTGTGGGGCGTGTTGGCCAGGATCATCAGGAAGTCCGCCCCTGCAGCTGCGAGCGCCTCGCCCTCGGCCTGGAGAAGATCCCTGATACCGACCCAGTCACCCTCGTGACAGGCATCATTCACCGGCTGGAAGGGGATGCTGCCGATAAGAATGCGGGGATATGAATGGTCACCAACCGCGGAGAAATGGAGATCGATGATGGTTCGGTAATAAGTGATCGTGGACTGTGGACTCATTCCCCCGATCATCCCGATACAGGCATGGGGGAGTGACATGGTCACGCTCCCGGAGAACTGATGATGGCGGCCAGAACGAGCACGACAATAGCTCCGGCGAAGATGGCGATGGCGGCGATCAGGCGCTGCCGGCCGGCTCCCGGCCTGATGTTCGAATAGCCCACGAGCCGTGAACTGCAGACCTCTTTGCAATCGTTGCACTGATCGTCCATCTGCCCTTCTCCATCGATTCAGGCGTACAGGAACAGATTAGTGCATCGATATCCTTCCCGCCACAGTTCAAATCTTCGACAATTACCGCTATAGTGTGGCACCTGCCCGGTGATACTCGATCCATGCAAGGAGTTATCAGATGGTCACGCGACGGAAACGATTCATCAACCGGTGGCTCACCTGGATCAGCCTCGAGGCTCGAGAACCTCCTGTCACGTTCCACAGATCCGGTCGCAGAGATGCTGGCCACAGCACTGCCGAGAGGCGGTAGTGGATGAGCAGAAGCGCCCGAAGTCTCCTCGTCTTCGCCATCTACCTGCTGTTTCTGGGGCCGGCCCTCATCATCGCACCCAATGCCCTGCTCTCTCTCTTCGGTGTTCCCGGTACTTCTGAAGTATGGATCAGGGTCGTCGGTGTGCTGGCGTTGGCCCTCGGTTACTATGACCTGGTCGCCGCCCGGAATGAATGGACCCCCTACTTCCGGGCATCCGTCTACGCCCGGATCGGTGTCCTGCTGTTCTTCACGTCCTTCGTCCTGCTCGGCTTTGCGCATCCCTCTTTGATGATTTTCGGCTGTACCGATGGTGCCGGGGCCATCTGGACAGCGCTCTGTCTTCGAAAAGAGACGTCGCAGTCAGGATAGGATAAGGATCACATTGCACGCCCGGTGTGTCTACTGTACTATATCTGTAGACACATGATCGTATATTTTCCATCCGAATGGATGTGTTAAACAGAACAGTCCTGTATGCGTATCAGACATGACTGCCCTGGAAATAGATGACCATCGACAAGGAATTCTCCTCATGATTACGCCAGAGCGTACCCGGACCTTGATTCTTGTAGCATGCCTCGGTGTTGCCGCCTGTTCGAGCACCGACGGATCGCACACCACCGTCACCATCACAGATTCTGTGAGGGAAGTGGTATCCCACGCACCCGAACCACTCCCTCCCCCATGGCGCCTGATCGAGGAAATGAGCATCGGTATTGATTACGGCGACGAGGAGTACATGCTTCGCCGCCCGTTGGGATTGACCGTTCTGGAGGATGGGACGATCGTCGTGCTCGATTCCAACCCCCTCCAGTTGAGGCTCTACGATAGGGATGGGCACTATATCAGAGCGTTTGGAACCCCCGGGTCGGGTCCTGGAGATCTGGCCTTCTCAGGGTCTCTGGCGACGACTTTTCGACCTGCCGGTAACGGTCGATTCGAGATTATTAGCGGCTGGCCTTTTCGGGCTCAGACCTGGACTACTGAAGGGTCTCTTGAAGAGATCCTGACCATGCCCGATAATCATCCGTTCCTGTCCGGGCCAAGACCCAGGGTACTCAGCTTCATCGAGGAGGATCTGTTCGGTGTGTTCAACCTCTACGAGCGTCTTGAATCAGGCGAGTTGATCGCTACGACCCATCTGCTGATGAGCGATTTTTCCGGCTCGAAGTGCGATACCCTGCTGACATTAGAAGGGGAATACGCGATGCCGCCCATGGCCGGTATGGCCCAGGCGGCCATGGGTTACACACCTGAAGACGCGTACCTGACAACCACTGCCGGCCGGATCTTCCTCTCCAGACTCGACGAAGACTGGATCCACGAGGTCGATCCTGACAGGCGTCGTATCCAGATGCGGTTTCGCTGGGAACATGAGGCCGACTCCATACCGCAATCCCTCGTTGAGAATTTTACGAAACAGATGGGAAAAAGCATCGGTGAGGGGGCCGCCTGGCTGCGGGAGAATGTCTACTTGTTCAGGCTGGTAGAGGGACCTGAAGGAGAGATATGGGTCCAGCGAACCGGTGAGCCGGTTCAGGATGGCATATATCCGACTGACATCTTCAGAAGCGATGGGATCTATCGTGGCCGGCTCCAATTACCATTCGCACCTCGACTTCGCTACATAGATGGCAGGATCGTCTATGCCATCAGTACCACTGAAGGTGGAGGACCCACAATCGTACGGTATCGATTGGAAGGGACCCGCTGACACGATTTCTCCTTTAAGAGAATGCCTATTAATCGAGAAGTGAGGGGCCAATGACACTCAAAGAACAGATGGACAGCATCTACCGGGAGCAGGCGCTCGATGCCATTCCGTGGAATCTGGAGAAGCCGCCCACCCTCCTGGTGGAACTCGTCGATTCGGGCTGGGTCGCACCTTGCGAGGCCGTTGACCTGGGATGTGGTGCAGGCAACTATGCTGTCTGGCTGGCCTCACAGGGATTTCAGATGACCGGACTCGATCTCTCGACCACGGCCCTGGAACTGGCCCGGAAGCTGGCGACGGACAGAGGTGTCACCTGTCGATTCGAAGCCTGCGACATGATCGGTTTAGTTGAGGAATATGATAACTCCTTCGATTTCGCCTTCGACTGGGAGGTCCTTCATCACGTCTTCCCGGAAGGCCGGGAGGCGTACTTCACCAACGTCCACCGGATGCTGTGTCCCGGCGGCAAGTACCTTTCTGTGTGTTTCAGCGAAGACGATCCGGCCTTCGGAGGCGAAGGCAAATACCGGAAGACACCGATCGACACGACCCTCTATTTTTCATCCGAGCAGGAACTGCGGGAACTCCTCGAGCCGTTGTTCCTCATCGAAGAGCTGTCCACGATCGAGATTCCAGGCAAACGGGGACCTCACATGGCGGTCATGGCACTGATGACCAAAAGATAGCAGCAGTGACCAATACGCGAAGAGAGTGTAGAATCGCCAGGGCGGTTCATTGTGCCGCCCGTATACGGAGAGAAGGCTGACGATGGAAATCCCGGGCATGTTCGGATTCGGTATCTTCGTGATGGTCATGATATTCGTCCTGTTCGGTGCTCTGATCACCGTCATCCCCTTCTGGAAAATCTGCGACCGGGTGGGACTCCCCGGTCCGCTTTCCCTACTGATGCTCGTGCCGATCGCGAATATAATTCTGCCTTTCTACATCGCCTTCACGAAGTGGCCGATCAATGAGGACAGGACGGGCTCTCAATAGGTGCATTTGTGTGGGAATCCACACCTCCACCATTACTGCAAGTAATAGTGACTCCTGTATCCGGTACAACGAGATCCACGCGATGGAGTTTATTGTCAATGACCAGTATTCCTCCTTCTGGGCCGGGCGACAGGTCGCCAATACGCCACCAGGCCTCTGGACTATCAGCGTCTTCAACGCCATGGTGGTGTAATCGAGGATCATGAGTATTCTCGCGCACCTCTCGCTAATGTCAAACCTGCATGGTATGATGTTGATGAACGGAGGGATATATGAAGGGAAAAGAATTCTTTAATGCTGTCTCAAACCGAGGAGCCGACCTTCTCCAGGCTTTTCTGGACATCCTGGAAGCGACCTCGTCTCAGTATTGCGTAATCGGCGGGCTTGCCGTTAACGCCTATACAGAACCAGTGGTCAGCCTCGACCTGGATATCGTGATCGTTGCTGAAGAGAAGGATAAGGTGATTGCAGCATCTGAGACTGCAGGGCTCAAAGTCCAGGAGTTCGAACACAGCATCAACCTGTCAGTAGCAGAATCCGACTTGCGAATTCAGATCCAGACCGATCCCCGATATCAGGAGTTTCTGCAGAGAGCTGAACCACATGACGTTCTGGGATACAGTATGCATGTTGCCTCAGCTGAGGATACCCTGATTGGGAAAGTCTGGGCCTGGTCAGATAGTACGCGCCGCAAGAGTAAGAGACAGAAGGACCTGGCTGACATTGTCAGACTGGTAGAATCTCATCCACACCTCCGGGAAAATCTGCCTGCAGAACTCCTGCCAGAACTCGACTAATCTGGAATCAAGTTCCGCACCTTGATGGGGGAACCAGGGTACCTGGTTTAATTAGTTCTAAGTCCCCTATCGTCCTCAGAAACGTTCTACTCCGATATGGGGAACATTCTGGATCGAAGCCAGGCAGCTACTTCCACTTCGCTGATGGCTCCTTGAGCCAGATCGAGAATCATCTCAACGACTCCGGCTTCCGTGGTCTCGATGGTGTAGTCATTGAGCTCCAGGGAGGTGAACATTGCAATAAAGCTGGTTCGCTTGTTTCCATCAATAAAGGGATGCCCTTGTATGAGACCATATCCATAGGCCGCTGCCAACAAAGATAGATCGGGATCCTCGCTGTATGAGAACGTATTCTGAGGACGCGCTGATGCGGATTCCAGTGTGTATTCCGATCTGATACCGTGATTTCCTCCATGTTCAACTATCTGTTCAAAGTGTATGAATTCGATTATCTGCCTTGTGAGCCAGATCGGTTCCTTCACGACTCTTCCTCATGATTACCAGCCAGTTCACGGAGAGCATTCCGATACTTCTTACTACCGCGCTCGTACACTGCCAGAGCCTGTTCGAAGACTGGATTATAGGGAGTCAGAAGCAATCCAGCCTCATAGCATAATAGTGCTACATTCACAATACTTGATCTTACTAATGAAACTCAGATGAAGACAGCCCTCGGTCTATAAAGCCGAGACACTTTGAACAGCATGCATCAATGACCGTATGCTGCAACTCACTCTCCATGTACTTCCAGAGTTTCATCACGGGAAGCGAGTAAGGTGGAAGTCGTAGGTCTGGATCTCTTCTGAGAACTGCAGAGAAGGTTCAGGATACATACCCACCCTTCCCTGATAATACCCCGCTGCAGTGGCCGTAAGGATAAGGTCGTTCATCCTGGCGCCTTTTGACGGGTAATACCGGTGTGGATAGACCAATGTGTATCGGCCCCGGTAGTCCGTCATCGCTCGCTGGACAATGAGGAATTGCATCCCGAACTGCCATTGCTGAAGATCGACCATTGCGGCCCCGATCCCTGTGCTGTCATCAGCAGCATAGACCACACCTTCAAAGTACAGGAGTATCTCCTCCCTCTCTTCTGTATTGAGGGAATCGCAGCTGACGAGCAAACAACACCCTGCGAACACACCGGCGCGAAGCAGAGCGTGAATATTGCCGGTCGTAGAAGCGCAGTAATGTCCTGATAGTCTCTTTCTCAACAACCCCATCGGGGACCTCCAGAGGGTATAATGGTCCCCCCTCTCGGGATTCAGTATATCTGATTTGTCCTGGGAGTTAAAGACAGCGGTCAGATGACATCTGTGGATTTATGTAATACATCTCCTCAGTGCGTGCAGCCGAGGTACTGTAATAGAATAGTTGCAATGCCGTGTTTAAGTTCGTTAAAGAGCCTGTTATGCTCAGAAATCATATATAGCCAATCAAACCGGAGCCGATTCATATGAACCGACTATTAACTGCAGGCGCATTCCTGCTCCTATTCCTGTCTGTGAATGGATGCTCAAAAAGCAGTGAGGTCAGTCCGTCCCACTCATTTACTGTGACCGATGAAAATGGCATCACAATCGCCGAAACCACCGGTAGACCGAAATATGAGGGAGAACTATTTGAGTATGAACTTGTAGTAACCCTGCAGGAGGATGACCGCGAGGAATCACTGCTATTCAATCCTGCGGGCTTCACTACGGATGAATCTGGGTATTTCTATGTTTCAGATACCGGAAACCAGCGTATCGCAGTCTTCGATCCCGATGGACGCTATTCCCACTCAATCGGCAGAGATGGACGTGGCCCTGGGGAATTCCAGACTCCTCGTATTGAAGAAATAAAAGATGAAATCCTCACAGCATATGACCTCGCACAACAGCGTATATCACGCTTCCAAACAGACGGAACTTTCATTGATGTCACCAGATTGCGCACTGAGAGTGTTCAGCTGAGTCTGGCAAAGTGTGTGATGCTGCCAGGTGACATTCAATTGCTGATGGGTGTAGGAGTAGATTTTAATGCGGGAATGGGTGCCGAGGACATGCTCGTAGCTGTGACGGCCTATAATTCCTCCGGTGATACGACCTTGAGTATTCAAACCTCGTACGTACATGTCCTTGATAGAATAATGGTGAATTTCGGGGGGCAGGAAATGCCCATGCCAAGTTTCCTGCCTTTCGGACCTATGCCGTGGGTGACATACCACCATAAACACGGCATTGTAGTCAGTCCGGGAAGTGGATCTGTACTGGATGTCTATTCATTGGAAGGAATCCACCAACTTCATATTAACGTTGAACTGCAGGAGGAACAGGCCTCGGATTCTGAACTTGAGAATCTCAGGCAGTATCTCAGGGGACAGATGGAAAAAGATGAGTTAGAGTTCCAGAAACCGATGTTTGAAGCCCAACTGGCACATCTTCCGCATACAGTGGTAAAAGCACCCTGGAGAGATATCGAAATAGATGATGCAGGCTATTTCTGGCTTAAACTTCCATCCACCTTGTTGGGCCCTTCTCCAATTGACTCTGTATCTACCTATCGAATCCTGAGCCCCCGGGGTGAATACCTGGGCCTTTCAACTCAACCATTTGGTACCCTTCCCCGGGTTTCCCATGGCAGGCTCATGGTGAGCCATTTGAATCCGGAAACCGGTGAGCAAACACTTATGGCATATGCAATCCGGCCGATAGTGAGAGGACTGAATTACCCGAAATAACGAGAACTGGATATCCGGCCTTCTATTCCAGTCGGAGGATACCATGAGACAAATGGCTGGTATTGTCGTCGTAATAATACTGCTTGTTGTCACCGTCACCGGCAATCCACTGCAGGCGGGATTTTCTGAACAGCAATCTGACGGCGGATTAGCTCAATACGCGCCAGACCGTATTCTCTTCAAGGCTCAGCGATCAGGACTCTGGTCTCCCTCCGCCACTGGCGTTCCATCCCTGAAATCGGGATGATTGAAGGTGAGAACTTTGTTTTCCAGCAGGAAGCCGTCAGTCCGGTCTGGATCGCCAAATCATCATTTGCAATATACTGGAAAGACGGAAAATATCATTACGTGCCGGTAGCGGATTAACGGGGATCAGAAATGATTGGTATAAACCCATCACTCTTCGTTTGTAGATGAAAGGTCGATCAGACTGCTGAATATGGAGAATTGTGTGGTATGAACGTTGAACGAGGTGGAAAGGCAATTATCGCGGTCTTTGTAGGAGCGTGGTTTGTAGCTTGGGCTATAGCCATTCTGGCCGAGGTGAGTTTCATTGCCTTTGTAGTTGGTGTCCCGCTGTTCCTGGCTTTGCTCGTTGCATGGGTTCTTCAGATACCGAGAAGCGCGAAAGCACTCTTTGCGACCTTTACTGGATCAATGTTCATGGTCCTGGCCATAGTTATCCTGGCCAGGGTGAGCATCATTGCCTTTGTAGTTGGTGTCCCGCTGTTCTTGGCCCTGCTCGTCGTGTGGGTTATTCAGAAACCTGGCAAAGAAAAGACCGAATCTGAAGTGCCAACTGACTCAATTACTGATTAAGATATGGCATGTACGGAACACTCATCTCTGAGGTGACGTTTTTCTGGTGTTTCACATAACAGATCGCTAGAGGGGAATCAGATGGCAACCTACGAATGTGCAGTTTGTGGCATGGGAGTAAACGCGACGTGTGCGAAGTGTGATGCCCCGTTGGTACACGACACCATTACGCTGGAAGATGGAACTGAAGTTCACGTGTCGAAGTGTCCGAACGACCATGGCAAAATCAAATCTCCCATGTGCTGTGGACAGGACATGACCTGCACAATCGGTTGATAGTTCAGGATCTGATATAAAAACCCTTGACCAGGGGGAGGCATATGGAAATCCCGCTGTATCAGGTCGATGCATTCACATCTGAACTTTTCAGAGGGAATCCGGCTGCCGTCTGTATTCTCGATACCTGGCTTGACGAGGAGCGAATGCAGGCCATCGCCGCGGAGAACAACCTGTCTGAAACAGCTTTTCTCGTACCCGGTGGCAACAGCTTCGAGCTTCGCTGGTTCACCCCCACCACCGAAGTGGCTCTCTGCGGACACGCAACCCTGGCCAGCGCCAAGGTATTGTTCGATTGTCTGGACTGGCCCGAAGAGAGCATCTCATTCCAAACCCGGAAGAGCGGCACACTCCATGTGACAAGACGGAGTGGTCTCTTTGAGCTCGATTTCCCGGCAGTACCCACGGCTCTGATTTCTTCTCCTGATGGACTCGAGGAGGCGTTGGGAGTTCACTCCGAGGAAGTGTTCTCGGCCGGAGAAGACGTGCTGGTTGTGCTGCGGGATGAACTACAGGTTCGAGCGCTGCAACCCAACCTGCCCGCCCTCTCCGAAGTGGAGTGTCGGGGAATCATCGTTACCGCCGGGGGTGATGAATCAGATTTCGTCTCACGCTTCTTTGCTCCCCGTGTCGGCGTTCCGGAGGACCCCGTGACGGGTTCGGCGCACTGCGCCCTCACACCCTACTGGTCAAAACGACTGGATAAGATTGAATTGCATGCGATACAGGCCTCGGCGCGTGGTGGTGAACTCTTCTGTCAGAACCTGGGCAACCGCGTCCGAATCGCCGGCAACGCTGTACTGTACCTGAAGGGAACGATCACCATCTGAGTCTTAATCTGGCCCTCTTTGCAGGAGTGACTGTTGTGCCCCATTCACGATGGATGATCGCCCTAATCCTTCTCACTGCCTGTTCTTCCCAATCGGATAGAGCACAACGCTCAGAAAGTGGACAGCATGCCTTCCAGGTATCTGAGACTGATGGTGTCCAGGTAGCCGTAACCTCGGGGGGACCGAAGTTCACCGATGAACTGTTCACCTATGAAAAGGTGATGATGATCGATACGGAACAGCATGAAGATGCGATTCTGTATCAGCCCGTGCAGTTCATGGCTGATGATGCCGGCAATATGTATGTATTCGATCAGGGCATCGGGAGCATTCTGGTTTACGACGTAACCGGACGGTATACCCATTCGATCGGACGGAAGGGTTTCGGTCCGGGCGAGTCGAGTTACGGTCAGATCCAGCAGATACATGACGGTATCATCCAGTTCTATGGTCTCAAGGAGCGACGGACCTCGCGTTTCAGCATCGACGGCGCGCTTCGTGATGTCACCACCGTCCCGACCGACATCGGTATCGCCAGTGCTGCCGGAATGATCGTCCTGCCTGATGGCAATCTGCTCATTCTGACCGATGTCAAGCCTGTTGCGGCGGGTGTCAAGGGACCGATCCGGAATCCCGGGTTCCAGCGTAGCGGCATTCTCATTCTCTCACCTGACGGGGATTCACTGGGGGTGGTGGAAACACCAATTGTCAAGGTTGCCGAGATGATCCCGGTTGATCTCGGTTTCAAAGCCTACTCTGCCCCGGCACCTCTCGGCTTCGGCCCCTCTCCGGTGGCCCTGTTCCATCCCGTTCACGGTATTGTGCTCAGTACCGGCACACTGCCCGAACTGGAGATTCATACGCCCGGAGGGCGCAGGGTCCGTTCGATCCGCATCGAACTCGATCCGGAACCAGTGACCGCGGGGGACAGGAACCGGATCCTGCAGACAATGCGTGAGACTGCCGGACAATTAACAGATCAATATCAGGCGACCGCCATGCTCACGATGGCTGAACAGTATCCATTCGTGGATGAAAAGGCCTTCTGGGGTACGGTTGCAATCGATGCCGAGGGCTACTTCTGGCTCGACCTGAGCCTGCCTCCCGAAACGATGGATGGTGACGTCCACACCTTCATGGTGCTGAGCCCTGAGGGGGAATACCTGGGTAAAACCTCGCGACCGTTTGGCCCCGGAGGTTCCATCAGCGGGGGGCGACTGTACATCCTGGAGGAAAACGATGAAACCGGAGAAATGCTGCCGGCTGTCTACAGTATCGTTCCGGCTGTCAGTGGGTTTGTATACCCGAACTGAGTGCCCTGGTCACAGACACCAAAACCCATCATCAGTCATATCGCACAGACAAATGATTAAGGCGATAAGAGTTTAACATTGCTGTATCGCTTGATCTGCAATTTCGATCTCGCCCTGTTGAGCTCTTCGGTGGGAACCATCAGATAGACCTCGTGAGCACATCTACTGAATACAGCCAGTTTTCGCTCGGTTGCTTCTGAATACAATGATTCTTCTGACTCAGCTTCACCAATCAGTATCAAACCAAGTTTTCTGTCTTCTGCTATTACATCCGGTAGTTCCCAATCATCTTTCCAGTTCTGCCATTCGGGATCCGGGTAATCAGAATGCCCAAGGACCTTGATAACATTGTGCCCCTTTGCCAGCAACTGACCGACAAGGTCTGCAATCAGCTGCTTGTGCTCTCGGTCAGAATTCACTCTGATCTCAGATCTGAAATTGTTCCATTCGTGACTGGGCGATACTGATCAATAAATGATACCGAGTTTGATCAGGCCCTTCCTTGATAATCGTTCACCTCTACACAGAGTCCACGTATCAGATACACGCTGATCTACTGATTGATTCATTTGATCTCAGTTGCAGAAGCTGAGCGCATTATTAGGGAAATATCTTCCATGCCCGTCCCATTTACTGATTGGCTATGAAGACGAATCGTCAGATGATGGGGATGCAGGAGCGGTCGAAAGACATATGATGACAACTGATCTGGTAACTGGAGAAGAGGATGACTCTGAATCAGCAACAAATTGAGCAGTGTGAGTCCAATACCACTGATTTTTCTGATCTGAGTGCGCTATTCCTGAACTGCACTCTCAAGCGTTCACCCGAAATGTCGCATACCGACGGGTTGATCGCCATTTCCCGGGCAATCATGGAGAAGAACGGCGTCACGGTCGAATCGCTCCGGCCGGTCGATTTCAACATCGCTTATGGTGTCTACCCTGATATGACCGAACAGGGATGGGAGACCGATGAATGGCCGGAGATCTATGAAAAGGTCATGGCTGCTGACATCCTCGTTCTCACATCACCGATCTGGCTGGGTGAGAAATCCTCAGTGTGCACCAAAGTGATCGAGCGTCTCTATTCCAACTCCGGGATACTGAATGAACATGGCCAGTACGCCTACTATGGTCGGGCCGGAGGATGCCTGATCACCGGGAACGAAGATGGCGCCAAGCATTGTGCCATGAACATCCTGTACTCCCTGCAGCACCTCGGATATGTCATACCTCCCCAGGCTGATGCCGGCTGGCT
>SDBT01005326.1_pt1 | contig 21604 bp, 19 predicted proteins | sample 2277101 | NCBI WGS metagenome assembly SDBT01 (sample SAMN10404973, study PRJNA504765) | marine sediment metagenome | isolation source: marine sediment core GS10_PC15, 103 cmbsf | place: Arctic Ocean: Southern Knipovich Ridge | collected 2010
CTGTACTGGTGGCTGTTCCGGAAATACCTTGAAGTCCCGTGGGTCCTGTATTTCCCGTAGCTCCAGTATTTGTGGCTGTTCCAGCTGGTCCTGTTCCTCCTGTGTTCCCCGTGGGTCCTGTAGGTCCTGTGGCTCCCACAGGACCGTCTAATTTAACAATATTCAGACAGCCTGCATTAAAAATAGTAGTAGTGGTAGCTGGGGGAAAGGGGGCGAAGGCCTCCACAGTAAGCAAATCTCCGGAAGTAAAAAGTACAATTATGGAAATCACCGCAGTGTGATTAGCGACGCGCCCATCAAAAACACCCTCAGCATACTCAGTGACACAGTCAGTTCCAGTACCATTAATGGTTAACTGTGTTGTCATTCGATTTATACTATCAAATGTCGGAGCAGCAAATGCGTATGGTACGGTGTAAGCAACTCTATATTTCCCAGTCACCTCGATTCGAACTGTCGTCGGACCAAGAAATGTATATACTGCCGGGTCGACTATTGGAGTCGCAGCCCACGTGACTGCAATACCAGTTGGTCCTGAGATGACTTGAGTCCCAGTATTCGTAAGAGCAATACAGGACATTTGAGCTGGTGGTGTCACAGGACCTGTGGGTCCTGTTGCTCCTGTACTGGTGGCTGTTCCGGAAATACCTTGAAGTCCCGTGGGTCCTGTATTTCCCGTAGCTCCAGTATTCGTGGCTGTTCCAGCTGGTCCTGTTCCTCCTGTTCCTCCTGTTGGACCCGTATTTCCTGTTGGACCCGTATTTCCTGTTGGACCCGTATTTCCTGTTGGACCCGTATTTCCTGTTGGACCCATATTTCCTGTTACCCCTGTAGGTCCGACAGCTCCTTCCAACAGAGTCATACTCCAACATACTAGATCAGACGCAACGGTTTCAGGCAACGGTCCAAGGGTGAAAAAGGAATTCGCGCGTATGTCTACTATGTCACCAGCCGACAAGTTTACAGCACTGGCAATTACCGCGGTATGTTGACAAGACTGACTCACAGGAGGAAGGTCAGGAGAAGATGTCCAGTTGATCGCTTGAGCAAAACGATTTTGACAACTAATACGAGCTCCATTGACATGTACATCCGTTACCACCTGGCGATTGCTAGCCGTCCCTCCTGTGTTCGCAAAGAAGTAAGGTATATTGTATGTGATTAAATATTTAGCAGTCCTACTCACAGTAACAGAAGTGCCATCGGATGAAAAGACTCCCGGATCAAAGCCGGGGACTGCAACCCAGGGAGTTATCGTTGTACCCGCAAGAGGAATGGTTTGACTTCCAACATTCTCTAAACTAATGGAAGACATTGCGGTTGGTGATGGCAAGGGACCTGTTGGTCCTGTACAACAAGGTCCCGTAGCTCCTGTTGGTCCTGTCGAACCCGTTGATCCTGTACTTCCTGTTGGACCAGTTCCAATTGCTCCCGTACTTCCTGTATTTCCCGTGGCTCCTGTATTGGTGGCCGTTCCTGCTGGTCCTGTATTTCCCGTAGGTCCTGTATTTCCCGTTGGACCTGTATCTCCTGTTGGTCCTGTTCCAGTTGCCCCCGTACTTCCCGTTGGTCCCGTACTTCCTGTTTGACCTGTTCCTGTTGCCCCCGTACTTCCTGTTGGACCTGTATCTCCTGTTGGTCCTGTTCCAGTTGCCCCCGTACTTCCTGTTGGACCTGTATCTCCTGTTGGTCCTGTTCCAGTTGCCCCTGTATTTCCAGTTTCTCCTGTACTTCCTGTTGGACCAGTTCCAGTTGCTCCCGTACTTCCTGTATTTCCCGTGGCTCCTGTATTGGTGGCCGCTCCTGCTGGTCCTGTATTTCCCGTAGGTCCTGTTTCGCCAGTAGGTCCGGTTTCCATTGGACCTGTATTCCCTGTACTTCCTGTAGCTCCCGTTTCGCCGGTTGGTCCTGTTACTCCTGTTGAACCTGTACAACAAGGTCCCGTTGAACCTGTTTCTCCTGTTGGACCCGCATTTCCTGTTGACCCTGTGCAACAAGGTCCGGTTGGACCTAAATCACCCATTTGTCCCATGGGACCTACATTACCCGGAGGTCCCGGGCCCCCCATGATTTTACAACAACATGAACGTCCCATTTTAAACGTGAGGACTTTTTTTTCTTTCGGCAATCATTGTGATGCACAAAATAAGCATTTGACATTCATAGAATGTCAAATAATATTAACATGGAACACGGCGAATAACGCGCACGTTGTGATTTTCGTGTTGGATGTTGGTTTGTATCATATTGGGAAAATCGACTTGATAGCACCATTCTCCACTGTGAATACTCCGTACATCCCATTGACTCGGAGCGGAAACGTACTCTTTGTAGGCACCTTCTACGAGGGCGGACGCCTTGGAGTCGTAGTCGTAGAAAACCGTTGGACGTTCTTCGTATTGCCACTTGTGCGGTTTTATACTATTCACAAAAGCCTTTGCTTTTGAAACAATTCGTGACCTTTCTCTTCTGGCCCTACGTGCGGCTTTTCGTGTCGCTTTTTGGGACATCACCGTCCTCGGTGTAGTAGAGGATGGTGTAGTAGACGTAGTTGTAGTTGTGGACGGTGTGGTAGAGGAAGAGGGTGCGGATGTTGTTGGACCCGTTACTTTTTTGGTGATAGAGAGTATTTTTAGTTTCCCCAAGGCACTCAAGCGAAAACTTTCTTTTCGTTGCAAAAAATACTTTTTCACGACTCCCATTTTCAAGTTGTCGCGGAGATAGCGTTTGTACGATGTAGAAATAGGATATATTTTTCGAATAAATTCGGCAATTTTGTAGCGACTGTGGTACCACTTCTTTTCGGATTCATTCAGTGCCAGTAACGCTTTCGCGATCATAATGAGATAGGTGGGCTTCGTTTTGCGCATAGTAGTCGTGGATGTATCCATAATGTAGAGATAGTGAAGTCTTTGTACTATATCCTTTACTGTTTTATAAAAAACCAAATTTATGGAGGGACGTTTTTTGACAGGAAATATTTTTCGGCGACGATCCTCCTCCTCACCCAACGGGTGATTGGGTTTTAATTCTGGATTCAATTCTGAATTCGTATTTTTCATCCTTCTTTTCAATAATCATTTTCTTCAAGACGAACAATCGTACATGGATTTTAAAATTCGGACTGGTGTACTTGGGTTCAAATACATCCTCTATTTCCGACATGTCCTGATACTCTTCGTCTCCGGAGGTTTCACTCTCCAGATCGCACTCGGCGCTTTTGAAATCATAGGTACCTTGAAACTCGTGACCTTGAAGCTTAAAAAACATTTTGGCTTTGAGTTCGTCGTAAACCAGCCCAACCTCTGCATCGATGGACATACAATCGTGGGCTATAGAATGCACGTTGTACCCGGCTGTGCTTGGGGGAGAAGGGAAATGATACCAAGATTGCATGCGCGAAAAATGGTGCGTCGCCATTTCTTTGATGCGTTGCGTTTCGCTGTATTTGAGACTGACATGTTGAATAGGGTCCCACCCGACGTAAAGGTTGGAATCGGTGGTATAATTGGAATAGTTTCGTTTCTTCGAGGCATCCGTATTCTCTGCGGACCAAAAAAGCGCTTTACACGGAGATGTACAACACAATTCAACTTCAGCAGTTTTACCATACGTTTTGGTGTTGGTTTGGTCACAGGATACCACGTCGTTGATGTAGACCACCTTTTCATCTGATCCCTGACAGTCTTTGTTCCACTTTATTTCGTTTGGTGTGACATAGGAATAGGCAGCCCACAGTTCAGGCTTTTTCAGCTTGCTCTTCAAAGTAACACCGTCCAACATCTTAAAATCGACTTCTTTCAGTTCCACCCAGCTCTTTTTCCCGGTTCGGTCTATAACACATTTTACCATTCTCAACAGATCTTTAATTTTATTCTTTACTTCATACACATGCGACACGTTGGTATCTCGAGAACAATAATGCAAAGGAAACGCAAGACAAGGATCACGAGAATAGAACCATGGTTGTGGCAAATCTGTGTCAGACTCGTATAGAACATCTCCCCACTCCTCATCACGTGGCACATTTCCCACGCACATGTTGTGATGATCTCGGAATCCGGGTTTCATAAAATGTTCAAAATAGGTATCGAGCCACACATGATCAAACCTGTTCATCACGACATCACCGACCTCAAAGTGAGCGTTTTGGAGTGCGTTGTTTGGTCTATTGTGAGGCCAACAAATCTTATATTCGCCTCTATGTTCGGGTTTGACACGTATGTAGGGCCAGTGCTGAACCATGTACGTGTATACCAGATAATGAAACGTTGTGTTGACTTTAAAAACGTAGACATTGTCATCACCTACCACGGAGCATGGGATTTTATTCAAGATGCGTGTGTACCACGTGACCTTCTCAAATTCTTGATAAAAGATGGAGGCGATCTTTTCGAGCACGTCTTCCTTGGTCTTCCTTGATTCATGGAGTTCCATTTGGAACTCGGTTATGGAGTTTAGTTCCATCTTTGCCACGGATGTCATTGTTTTTGACTTGTCTAAAATGTATTTATGAGGAAATTTGATTAGAAATAATCCTCCTTGGGGAAGGGAAAAAGAAAATGGCCAAATACAAGGAATGCGACGAATATTCGAATGATCTTGCCGATCGTATGGAAGCACTGTTGAATTTGTACGAGATGATGCCACGGACAATGCCTTCTGGGTCCGTTGTTCAATTAGAGTTGGAGGATGGGAATCACATCTCTGTCTCGAAAAAGCAGCTCAAACTGAAAAGAGCGGAAATGGACACGGACCTTCGCAAAACGCTTCCCAAAATGTTCAAACGTGCAGGAAAACGTAGACGAAAGACAGATCCTTCCGATTTTACGGGAGCCTATACCCCCGTGATAGTCGCCGAAGCTATGCAAGAATTTGTGAAAACCATGGATTTAGGTCATGAAGATCCTACAGATCCCACTTCTCCAAACCTAATCGATCTACTTCCATGTATTGCGAAAGGGTGGGGACTCCGAAACAGTTTTCAGTTATTGTGGTTTATTTCAATCTACAACAACAGACTTCAAGACAACAACGATAAAACCATGCTAAAGTCCAACGAGGCGATGCTGGCTGCGTTTGGATCCAACCCTGCCAAATATACCAATTTTATAAACGATGACGGGAAAATCAAAACCAGAGACAACACGGACAGACTCACGACATTTGAAGTGTTGGAATATCGTGCTACCACGTTGGAACATAAAGAAATTCCGTTCGATCGCACCTACTTCAAAATCTACGCGTTCCCCATCATTCTTTCCATCAATATCTTTAGACCCGAAGATTTGACACAAGACCTTCGTGACGCGCTGAGGCGGGAGGATTTACGCCAAGAACTGCTCAAAGAATTCCAAATCATCAAAGAAGCGAAAACAAAGTGGAAAGCGCACATCCTTGTTCTGAGAAAACAAGAAGCAGAATCCGACTAATTGTACAAATAATATTTTTATATTATTTGAATTCATCCATTGACAATAATTATTTGTGTTTGAGGTCTTTTTTAAAGAATTCAATGGAATCCCCCAGAGCACGCTGCGTAAATGATCCAGATAATGATGACAATGATGAGAGCGATCACGATGGATGCCAAGAGTACCTTTCCAGTATCAACATCTCCGTCTTCATTCAGGGCCCAAGCCGGTTTGAGAGAGAAGATAATGAGCCACACGATAACGGCGATGATAATGAACCACAGAACAGCCCATCCAATCGAAGAATATCCGTGGTGGTGGTGATCCGCATCGCCATCATCACAAGAAGCTTCCTCCATGTGGGTAGTGGTTACAACATCGTGGCATGTTTTGAGAGGTTTGCATACTCGAACTCGACTGACTTCACAGGGTTTCTCCATTTTATTACCACTATAAAATTTCATTGATTTTTTTACGCGATCTTTCATTCCAGAAGAAAGAGTGTACACAGAAGTTTTACTCATTTTTTTCTTAAAAAGAAAAAAAATTTAAGAAATATTAGCTATATTTTGATTTTTTTGCAGAGTTCATCATGTGTAACATGTACGACCCTTCAACTTAAACCTTCTTAAGAGGTTAAGAAATCTATGGCGTCAGCAGTAAATGTAGAGAACATTCGTAGTCCATCCGGTCACAAAAGGGGTTCACGCATTTCGAACGGATTTGTCACAAGTCCAAGAACTCGAAGATCTCGACCGTTGAGTCCGCGCGACAACACGCCCATCACGGTAAACGGAACCCATGTGAATCGGAGAAATATTTCTCCTATTACGATACCCTCTCCAACGATGCGTCCTGCATCGCCAAGAGAAGCGGTTCCGGGATCAACCGTTCCCAACTCTCCACAGTCCGCAAGGCCAAGACGATCTCCGTCAAGATTACATGGACAACCGTCCCCACGATATATATCTCCCGCCTCGCCAACGACTTTCATTCCCTCTGAAGATCCGGCCATTTTAAACGTCCAAGGATCCGTGGGATCTTACATTCCCACAATCGAACCGCTTTCTCCCGTGCGTGTTCCATCCACACGTCAGCCTTCTCCAATGCGCATTCCTTCTCAACCTCTTTCTCCCGTACGTGTTCCATCACAACGTCAACCTTCTCCACAATCGGAGGAACAAGAACCACCCGTGGTTGAGGAACAAGAACCACCCGTGGTTGAGGAACAAGAACCACCTGTGGTTGAGGAGACACCCGAAGAAGTTCCTACCGAACCTGTGGTTGAAGAAACGCCCGAAGAAGTCTCTATTACAGTTGAGGAAACGCCCGACGAAGTTCCTGTGGTTGAAGAGACACCCACAGAAGTTCCTACCGACCCTGTGGTTGAAGAGACATCCGAAGAAGTTCCTACCGAAAAGCGAAAAAAGAAACGAAAACGGAAACGTAAGTCCAGAATCAAAACCTATAAATCCAGTGTTCCACCGTATTTGGGACCTGTGCTATATGTACCCGAAACCCCAGATTATGATTCCATGTCGATGCAAGAACAGGTACAATGGCGAGAGGACTTCCGGATCAAGTTTGGGCTGCTTCGAAGAAATTTTGGAACCTGTGACATCCCCGACCTGGATCCAGACGAATCCTTGGAGATGATTCACGCACGGTATGATCGATATATACGCAGCATACATATTTCTAATGCAGCGGATAGTTATCGGAACTACCTTATCTTGTACTTTTTATTTCTTGAATTGGTTGCAACACAAGCGCTTGGTCTACCTGCCAGCGGATTTACGTTGGCACAATTGACGGGTATGAGTCGTTACGAATATCTTCTCATTGAATTGGGTGAAAAATGGTACGTTCCAGGAGGATCCGATTGGCCCGTAGAGTATCGAATCCTATTTTTGTCTTTGTTCAATATGGTCATTTTCATTGCGATCAAGTGGTTTGGAAGAATTGTAGGAGACAGGGCTGCCGAAACGCTGATCAATACCATCATTGGCGGTGTAGTCAACAACAGTGAACCCAACCCGGACGCCGCACACGAAGACAACGGCTTTGATCTTGGATCTTTGATTAGTGCCATTACAGGTATGATGGGAAACAATGGAAATACCGTTGCAGGTGGAGCTTCAGATGCGGAGGATGGTGGTAGAAGACGTCGAGGACCTCAATACACAGAATAAACATATAACTATATACGCATATATATATGTATATATATATAAGTCATAATTAGGACTTATATTTCCATAAATCATATTTCCATAAATCCTGTATGACTAACTTTTCATTCAACGACAAACAGTGCCAAACAAAATCTGGATTCGTTGGCGGTGTTTTGGATCCTGAATGTTTTTCCATATTTTCTCTTGACTTGAGAGATATGCCGAAAAAATCAAGAGCCTCTTGTGGTGGAAAACTATGGTAAACGAGGCGAAACCATTTTTTAAACCTGGGCTTGGGGGGGCGATGGTTGTCCATATTTAAAAACAAAGATTCCATGCTCATTTCAATTCGGATACATTTTAAATTTCGGGAAAGACCAAATCGATTTTCCAACATTCAGCGTGGAGTGCAAGATTTACTTTAGAAAGGAATGTGTCGTCTTGATATCTTCTCGTTTCTTCGGTTCCACGCCTTAGGAGTTGGGGTTTCCTTTTGGAATGAATATATTTGATCGCTATTTTCACCAAACTTTCGAAGAAATCCCAAATTTCGTTTTCATCGTCTTCTGGGACTACGGAATTTCCCTGTTTGTCAACCAGCGAAAACATCCGACTGAACGCATCCACTCGATTCGCAGGTAAATCACTAAAAATTTCCCCTGCATTTTCAATGAAAAAGCTTCGATTCCGATTCTTGATTTTGGTCCAGCAATGATCCTCAAATAGCATGTCATCTTCACCTTCTTTTTCGTTGGATTTGTATATAAATGTTTCAATGACGGTGGTGTGGTCCAATTTACTCAACAAGCATACGGCAAGCTCCACAAGGTGTGGATTGACGACGGTGTGTCCTTTTCCCTCGACCGTTTTGACCAAATCACAGATAACGTGACCCAACCCCACAACATTAACATGAAATCGTTCTTCATGGGATGGTTTTTTGGAGTCTATATCCATTTCTTGTGTGCGTATTTCTCCTTTAGCTACTTTCAGAATAATGAAGTGTTATCAAATCGTAAGAAATTTTAAACATTCCTTCACAAATCAGAATGACAACGCGCTATGGTATGTTGCGTGGAAAAACGCTCGCTGAGATCATCACCGCGCTTAATTCCATGAAAACACCCGTGACCCAACTTGAGTTTGAGGCCAAATTTGGTTTATACACAAAAACAGGATTTCAGAGCAGTGTCACGTTTCGACGATTTAATGCTTTGAAAAAGGTCCTTCAAAGCAAATTAAAAAGCACGCAGCAACTCATCACCGACTATAAAACCAATGCGGGGATACGAAAGCAATCCATCGTTTCAAAAGGAGAAGAAGACCGAGAACTTTGGCAGCGCAAAACTACATTGAAGGATTTTAGCGATCCAGCATTGCGAGACTACAATATTCGAATTTCCATCAATTCAGAAAAACCTATCAAGCCTATCGTGAATTTTGTGCATGATCTCATTCGAATCAAGAACCGAACCACTTTTTTCTACGGGGAATTTTTGAAAATCGATATGAGCGTTGTAACGACTATTTATGCAGAAAAAGGCAAAAAAAGGAAAAACCCAAAGGAAGAAGGATGTGGGGACAACCCAGAAGAGTCGTACGAAGTAGAAGTCGAGCTACTGGAGTGGTCTAGTAATATTGTGTCTAAATTCGCCAACTTTAATAAATTGCTGCATTTTATATTCACACAACTCTACGAAACGGCCCTTTTGTACACAGTAAACGAAAAACGAGACTTGGCACAACAGATCAACAACATTCTCGGAGAAAAACATGGTACCTTTCTACGATTCGGTATGGTGGCTCAGGCTCGAAATCTCAAGTTTCGAGATATGGTGTGGGGTGGGCTGATTGGAAACGAATTTCGAAAGGACGGAAAGATGGTGCAGAATCGGTACAGTATCACGCACAAAGCCGATGGACTGCGTAAATTTTTGGTAGTTGACAAAAGTGGGATATGGTTGATTTTTCCACCAGATGAGTTCAACCTTGTATACCGATTTACTTCTTTAGACCAGGACCATTCGTTGAATGGATTGGTGTTGGACGGGGAGTTGGTCCCAAACGACAAAGCACACCGTAAATCAGAGAACGTAGCCCATAAGATCCGAAAAGACATCGTCGGTTTGGACTTTTTTGATACGAAAGACCGCAAAAACCTTCGACTGATCCCTGGTGCTACCTATTGGTACCTCGTGTTTGACGCATTGGCAATCGATGGGAACAAAGATGTGCAATTTCAGCCTCATTCCGAACGGATGAAATGGGCATACCGTGCTACCAATCGTTTTTTGGACATACAAGACAACAAACGCTTGGTCATCAATTTCAAGTCCTTCAAACAAATTACGTCTCCAGACATGTTTTATACGCTGATGCAACGCATGTTTGTGGAAAAGGATCTGTTGCCGTACGCCGAAGACGGATTCATCTTTATGTCCGAAATGGCACCGTATAATCCAATAAAACAAGCGGAACAACGTTCAAAACGTACATTAAAATTGCATGAGCGTTCGTTGGTGCGTCAATCTGATATTTGTAAATGGAAACCAGTCGAACGGTTGACGATCGATTTCTGCATCAAAAAGAAAGGGGACGGGACAATCGATTTGATGGTTCTCAACGGAAGAAAGAAGGTACCCTTTACAGGAACACCTTTCAACCCTTTTGATGTGGAATCGATGGTCGATTCGGATCATCTGCTTTTGAAAAAGTACCCCACAGGTTCAATCATCGAATTCCAATGGGATTTCTTGAGAGAACGATTTACGCCGTTGTTTGCTCGACCCGACAAAAGAAATCCCAATCGATTGGATATCGCCAACGATGATTGGGACGATATTCACAATCCAATCACTCAAAACGTGTTGGAGGGGAGAAATTTTACACTGATGCGCAAGTACCACAACCGCATCAAACATCAATTGTTCAAGTCGCTGACGAGCTTCAGAACCGTTGCGGGTCAACCCAAAAAGAGGTACCTGTTAGACATTGGGAGCGGTCGCGGTGGGGATGTGAGTAAATGGAGGAATTTCGACAAAATTGTAGCTGTTGAACCGAATGGGGATCACATCGTCGAGTTAGAACGACGGTTGGAGTTGTGGGGGCTTAGAGATCGTGTAGAGATCGTGCAAACAGGTGGTGAAGACACGAGGAAAATTACCGCTGCCGTAAAACGATTTGTTGGGCAACGTGTGCATACGGTGTCGATGATGTTGAGCATGACCTTCTTTTGGAAAAACAAAAAGAGGTTGCAAAAATTGGTTGGAACCATCGATGCGAACCTATACGATCACGGAACGATCGTTTTTATGGTGATGGATGGAGATACGGTCGAGGAGGTCTTTGATCCGTACTTTCTGAGCTTCAAGACCAAGAAGCTCGTCTTTCATCAAACGGAAGAAGACAAAGGATATGCGACCTTGGAACTCCAGCCGCAAGACGAGGTGGAACGTGGTCAAGGTCGAAAAGCATATGTCTATATTCAGGATTCCATCGTGGGGACAAAAAACAAAGGAACAAAAGACAAAGGATTGAAGGACAAAGGAACAAAAGACAAAGGAACAAAAAGGAGGGGGTCTCCTCCTGCTCAAGTCCAATTTAAGGATATTCCGGTCATTTTATCGGAAAAAAGAGTGGAAACGGTGTTGTTTACGGAAATCCCCGTGATTCAAGTAGAGACTCGAAAAACAAAAGAAGAAAAAGTTGTTGTGCAAGAAGAATATTTGGTGCATCTCACCGATTTTGAAACGTTGTTGTCGAAGCGCAGATCTATCACAGAAAAACGTATTTACCGTGCCGATCGGGAGCCTTTTCTCACCGATGCCGAGAAAAGATTTAGTATGATGTACTCGTTTGGAAGTTATACCACCGCAAAGACCACTGCAAAAGGAGTCGGTCCTTTGGGATTCGCTTATGCACAATGGGAGATTGTTGAGGATATAGCATCAACTATTACCGATACCTACGAACGCGCGGAAGCCATATTGCCCGCGTATTACTTCTATTTGGCTCAGCTAACGGGGGAGTTTGGACGTCCCTTCATTGAGGTCGTTTCAACAGAGACTAAAGAGGAAATTTTGCCATTCAACAACAATTTTATCTCAGATTTGGTGTCGCGAAAAATCGAACAACGTCAAGCAGAAGAACTCGTAAAGTATGTATACGATACGATTCAAGATACAATTCAAAGCTTTGTACTAGACTCACCTCTTCCTGCTAAAATCCATGAAGAAGATATAGACGAACCCTTGGAGGGACTCATCCGCATCAAGGACTTTTATTTCTACATACATCCAGAACGGTTGACCTACTTCAAGGAAATGGTAAAGTCTTTACCACAATCACAACAATTGGAAAAAATAGTGGCGATGCTCCTCGATCATTTTACGTCGTTTCATAGAGGGATTCAATATGGATCCTTGGAGATGTTACCAAGGGCTTTTTACCAAAGAATCGCTAAAAAATGGAAAGAGAACCTCATTCTCGAAGCCAATGTGACACCTTTGACGACGCAAATGCCGTTCTTGGAGGGTGGTTATGCTCAAGAAGAATTTACCTCGTATTTTCAACGGGACAAACTGTTTGGGAGTATGGGTCGTTTCGAGGATCTGGACATGTTTGGTCCAAAAGGGGATCTCTATACCACCGTTGTCTATTTTCACCCCGGAGGTACCTTAGAAACCGAGGAGGTTGGGTTTTTGATATTGGACTTGTTACGTGAAACGCCAGCGGATCGCATGTTTCGGGTGCTCTATTTTATAGATGATGAAGACTTGTCTGTTTGTGAGCATCTCAAAGAAGAACTCGAATCTTCCGTGTTTTTGGTCTATACGAAAACGCTGATGCTCCATTTTCCATACCACGTCTATATCCTTGAATCCACACACAGCCCCTCTGATACCTATGACACTCTTTTTGCGAAATTAGCTGAAGAATTTGCAGAGATGGAAGAGAAATGGGAAGAACCCATTCCACATCCAATCGAACAGTTTTTGAAGTCGTTGCAACCACACGAAGGCTTCAGCATATTTTATCATTAAAACACAATAAATATGTAATGATACATATTTGTATAAAACTTTCATACACTTTAGAAAAATGATGCATTGTGATCCAGAAATAGGACCCGTGAGGAATTTACAATGGAAGAATTATGGATTTGAAGACTTTACGATCGTTGCGATCCTTACGATTGGAGACGGGAATTGCTATTTTCACGCGTTGGCACATGCCTTTTACATCCCTTATCGGACACAACTGCTGCAAAACAAGACCGTGAGTAGACAGGAAATCGTGCGGAATTTGAGAAATGCCTTGGCGATCCGTTTGGGGGAGCCTACCAACCCGTTGTATCCCACAGGACCCACGTTTTATACACAGTTAAGCAGAGGAGAAATGTACAAATTCGGTGAAGAGGTAAAAGAATATTCTTTTACAGAGATGCGAAAACGCCTACGATCAAACGATGCTGTTGGGAACGAGTACAATGAGTTTGTTTCCGATCAATTGAAGAAGGATGTCTACATTTTAGACGGAGATAGACAAGATGTGTACGTCACAGGGGACGATGACGATTTGTTGTACAAAAACCGGTCTTCCGTAGTGCTGTTGTACCTTCCAGGGCATTACGAGTTGATTGGGATCCAAGACTCGAAAGGGAAAATACAAACCTATTTTTCAGCCATCCATCCCTTCATTCAATTCTTACGAGCGAGAATGATTGTAGCCCGAAACAAAAAATGAAACTTTTTAACCGTTCACCACTTTTTTAACATACACCTATAGATGTTAAAAACTAAAAAGTCCGATATTGCTCATGAAGTGCCCTTTGTGCACCTGTGCGAGCTTTTTGAGCGTATGAGCACCTCGAAAAGGGCAAAAGACCGAAAAGCAAACCTTCACAAGTTTGTGGATCAATATGCGCGCCTTACGAGAAATTACTACCCTGTCATGCGATTGATGGTTCCTGAAGCCGATTTACAGCGCGTTTATGGGATCAAGGAGAAGGTCTTGGCTTTGATTGTGTTGGATGCGTACGGCATTTCAAAGAGCAGTGACGATGGCAAACGGTTGTTGCAATGGCGCGAAGGGGAGGGAAAGCTCCCTGCTATTGTGTACAGTTTGGCATTGGCACGTTCTACAGCAAAAAGTAGATGGACGTTGCAAGAGGTGAACGTGTTTTTGGACTCGTTGGCTTCTGCCAAAGGATTGAAAGACAAAAAGAAGATTTTCGCACAAGTCGTTTCGAAACTTCACGCACGTGAAGTGAAGTGGTTGTGCAAGATCATTCTCAAGAAATTGAGATATGGTGCTTCTCTTCCCACTGTTTTGAATGCTTTCTACTCCAAAGCTTCCGATTTGTACGCTTTTCAGGCGAATTTAGAGCACATTGGCAATGTTTTGAAAGATCCGAATTTCATTCTCGAAGACTCTCTGGAATTGAAGATTGGCGTGCCCTTTCAACCGATGCTTTCTTCACGAAGGAAACCGTTGGATATTCCAAAAACCATGGATTCTCCGTATTTTGTGGAAACCAAATACGATGGGGAACGGGTGTTGATCCACCTCCAAAAGAGGAAAACAACTATTTTCTCGCGGTATTTGCAAAATTCAACATCGTTGTATGCCCCTGTCATTTGCCAACTTCGGGCGGCCTTGGACAAAAATACCAAAAGCTGCATTTTAGACGCAGAATTGTTGGTATGGGACGAAGAAAAAGAATGCATAGAACCGTTTGGTAGTGCTCGAGCCATTGCTGCATCGGGACCCAAAGACAAGCATTTCTTCCTCAAAATCTTTGATGTGCTGCACCACAATGGGAACACACTCATTGATCACACCCTGGATGAACGCAAAAAGGTGCTGTATGCCATTATAAAGGACATTCCAACGCGAATAGAGACGGTCAAGCACATTGAGTGCGATACGATCGAGAAAGTGGTGTCGTTGTTCCGTAGAGCGACATCCGCCAAAGAAGAAGGAATCGTGGTAAAGAACCCGCGCAGTCCGTACATGCCCAATGTGCGTGACAACAAAGCGTGGGTGAAGCTCAAACCGGACTTTGTGTCCAATATTGCCTCCGACTTGGATGTCCTCATTCTCGGAGGATACTACGGTGAAGGTGAAAAAGCTGGAGGGAAATTGTACACGTACTTGGTTGGTGTGAAAAACAACGACGGGTCTGAATACTATCCTGTTGGAAAAGTAGCCACAGGGCTTACCGAACAAAATCGGGAGATGCTCTTAGAGGAATTGGAAGAGGACTGGGTTTCAGAATGCCCTGTAAATGTCCTTCCAGGTGGGGATGTCCCGGATATGTGGATTTCTCCAGAAGATTCCAGAGTGCTGCAAGTTCGAGCAATGCAGATCATTCCCTGCGAAAAACGTGCGGCTGGAGTCACCTTTCGATGTCCGCGTATTGACAAAATTCGCTATGACAAAAGCTCTGAGGACATCATAACCTTGGAGCGACTGCATGACTTGATTTTGAAAGCCCCCGAAATGGAGGAAAGTGGGATGAAATCCAAAGTCAAAGCAAAGAAAACGGAGCGCAAGCCATTGACTTCACCGACCGACGTGTCCGCTCTTGAAGTCACTTCCGACCTCTTCCAAGGCAAGGTCTTTTACGTATGCGGAAATGCTTGGGAAAAGGAGAAGCGTGAAAAGTTAGAAACGTGTATTCATCGTTTTGGAGGGACCTTTCATCAAAATGTTGGACCTCAAGTCACGATTGTCCTTGCGGATATGGCCACCACACAACTACAAACACTCATTGAGGAATCCAAGATGCGTAGACAGCGCCAAAAAGAAGACAAGGACTATCCGCACCAACGAGTTCTGGATCTCAAGGATCTGCTGCGACAACGACATCTCAAACTTTCCGGTCGGAAAGCCGAGTTGATTGAGCGTTTGGAGGAGTATGATACGAAAGTACAGCCCATTCACGTTGTAAAAGTAGAATGGTTGAGACAAAGTATCGAACGGGGGATATGTATCGACTTTACGGGAGACTATATGTGGTGAACGGTGTATAAATAAATTCTTATTTTATCAAAAAATAAGAAATGAAACGATGGTGAAACCACATTAAAGATATTGATTTTTTTTACAAGGTTTGCATAGAAAAAGTGAACTATGACGGATTGTTGGGTTTGTGGTATTACTGGTTGCAACAAAAGGGAGGTGACAACGGTACAATGTGCGAACTCGAATCAAATGTTGGACCTTGTTACGGAGCTGGGAGGTGATCCATCGATGGATCTGTACGCGCTGGAGATGGTTGTCGACGATCTTGATGACATGGATTCGTTCATGCCTCTGGACAACGAGAGAGATCTGCCAGAGGACGTGGTTTACAAGTGTTTCCGCATTGCTACGGACGACATGCATGTGTGTCCAATGGAAACGCGTGTAGGACGGCGATTGTATTGCGTTCAAAGAGGAGGCTACACTATGTCTCAAATCAAGGAATGGATTGAGAGTACCGTTTGCTAAATTTCAGGACATGAAGAATAAGAAATAAATAAACAATATATATTTGTAAATATATAACGTAATTACTCAGATACGGAATCCTTCAGATACAACACGAGTTTTCCATAGGTACCGATTGGGCTGACGATTTTTAAAGGGCTTCCCTTTTCCAAGTAAAACTTGATCACTCCTGTAGGAGAGAGATTGTTGAACTTTGTCATAGCTCGGATGGTTTTTGCATTGATACGGACTCTACAGACCTCTCCTGGCAAAGTAACGCTCAGTTTAGGTTTTGATGCAGAAGAAGAAGAAGTGGGAATGGAATATTTCTCCGTGACCAACAATTTGCGTCTATCGGGGATGTTCCCATACGATTCCACCGATTTCAAAGTGCCGGATTCGATACCTTGGAAGACAATACCCTCTTCGAATCCAATAACCGTGGTGTCTGTGCATTTCAGCGAAGAGAAGTCCGCACATATTTTAGCGAATTCTGTCGAAGCTGCACGTGCATTGGGAGAGCTTCGTTGATAGATAATGTCTTGGAATTCGTTGACTTCCACCTCAATAATAGACACGATCCTCAACCCAATGTTGTTGTCGGATTTCGAGCCTGCATGAACCACTTGAATGTAAATTTTTGGATTTTCTTCTTTTTTAGTATACAACCTGATAGCGTCTTTCTTTCCCACCATCTTCGTAGCTTTTTGCATTTCCAATGTTGTAAACCCACAAGCAAGCGCTTCAATGAGGTTTCCGTCCTCATCACGTACATTGTACTTGTATTCAGTTAAATCATCGGTTTCGATAGTACAATCCACAAGGATTGTGTCTGTGGCATCCGCTTCGTTGATCATGATTTTGTCTTTGGTAAAAATGATATTGGTGCGCGTGCAGGTTTGTCGGTAGAATCCCAACACATTGCGAAAGGAATACCCGTCTGTGAAGTGTGCATCAATCAGCGTCGGATCTTCAGATCTGTGCATTCTTTTATAAGATTTCAGACTGTTTTTATACGTAATACTACCTATAAAAATAGGGATCAAGATGTCTTTTTTCTTGATTTGCTGATTGTGATGAGAAAGTATAAGAATCCAATGACCAAAACAAACGCCGTTACAGACACCGTAATAATGATAAGTAGTTTTTTAGTAGGAAGACCGTCGGTGCTGCTCACGCATAGATTGTTGCTGCATACCTGACCCGGTGGACAACCACTGTCCCCCGTACATCCTTTCATACACATATTATTGACGCACAACTGGTCGATTTCACAACTCCCTCTTCCTGAACCGGTACATCCACCACCACCATTCACCACATTTCCACCAAAAACTTTCATGACAAATTGAGATGAGGTGATGGTTCCACTCGCGCCATAGACTTGAGTTTTAGGGGTGATTGATGGACCCGTTTTTGAAAGTGATCCGAATCCTTGGTTTAACCATACCTCGGTTCTTAAATGTCCGTTCTGACATTCTAACCCACATTTTTCTTTGGTGGCGGGTTGTTTTATTCGAACTACGGTTACTGAAACAAGTCCTAATTTTTTTGCTTTTACACCGATCGTATAGTCAAGTTGTACACTAAACGTCTTTTCCGTTTTACAACAATTCCGGTAACAAGAAACAGCAGCTCGCATAAATGCGATGTCCCCAATCTCAATAATGTTGGGGGGAGGTCCAATAACAGGAGCAACAGAAATAGGATTTGTAACCCATTCAGCGATCAGTTCAGGAATGGCAGGGGGTCCACTATGATGTGGAGCAATAGAAAAGGCAGAAGGTCTGACTTCTTCTTCTTCCTCTTCAAAAAAAGATTGAACGGTTACCGGAAGTAACTTACAGGAGGACAGATGGAGACGTTGATCTGTTTTATTCTCAATATAGACATCGATAATGGACAATTGATACCGACAATCCTGTGTGAGGTCGATAGGGCAAGCACAACTGGGATCGGAAAGCTTTCCAAAGCATTCCATTACAGCCCCTGAAGTTGGGATACACGTCCCTTGATCACCTTCTAACCCTTCCGGTACCCCTTTTCCCAAAATTGGAACCACATTACAAATCATTGTCGGATTGCAAGGACTAAGTGTGGGAAACATCGTTCCAATGTATTTGTTAACGTGGCAAAAAACAAGAACGGCTTAAATTTTCAAAAGGACTTTGAAAATGATGTTCCTCGTGCTGTTGATATGTGTCCTTGTCTTGGTGATTTTGACAGGGTCGACTTTTTACGCATTTTTCCACGTTTCACAATCTCCGTGTTCTTTACCAAAAAAGGAGCTTATCCACGAAAAAGGGAAAGAACTCAAGGAATTTGTTTCGATTGTTATCAATCATATTCAGCTGGAGAACGCGTTTCACTCTACAGAATCTTCATTTACCGATGGATACGCGTTCTTATTACCTTCCTATCACCTTATTCCTTCGGAAACCATTACGTATACAAACGATTTTATCGTCCATTTGCTTTTTTGGAATTACCATCGAGATCAATTGTACGACGACAATACGTTGCGGTGTGTCCTCCTTCATGAAATTGCAATACTCCTTTACAAGGAGGAAGAGGGGGTAGATGATATTTTTGAAAAGGTGAAAGAAAAGCTCATAGACACGGCGATAAGACTCCATTACGTGGATGTATAATTGTAGATATCTACGATTATGAAATAATGAAATCTTGGGACCCATTTTCCTCAACCAAAATAATTTTACACAAAGTCCTTACCCTGTAAAAATATGGGTATTCCAGGCTATGTAGCGCTGAAAATACAATATCGTCAAGTTTTGTATTATGCAGATTGGACCAATACGCGACGAAAGTATCGATTGAACAGTCTCACCCCCAAAACGATCGCGGATCTTCAACGCGTTTTTAACGGGACAACCACGGTTCTGATTGTTCACAAATACAGTTCGTTGTTGTTGTTGAAGCGATTGTTGGGTCCTATAAATACGACCACGTGCATTAATATGAAAAATACAGGCACCGCAGCGAAGATATTGTCCGGTTATTTGTCGAGAAACGGGAAAAATAGGAGTTATTACAACTATCAACGAGATCATTGGTTGTCGATTTTTTCTGTTGTCAACATCCATTTGATGTTGAAAAGTAGTTTACCTGCGTCCCACGTGCTCAAAATCATTGAACGAGAATTGGTAAAATACAAGCGCGATATCACGCCTGTGATGTTGTTTGAAAAGTATATGGATATGGGTCTGTATGTGACCGTGTCCAGAGACCCGATTCACAACGAACCAATCGTGTCTTTACCAAGCAAAAGCACGGAACGCACTTTGGCATGAAAAAGGAAAACTTTGCTGCTTTGAATGCGTTTTTCAGGTTGTTTTAATGCTCGAAATAATTGTTCTCTCTCGAGAACAATTAGTCCTCTTGTCTCGTCACCGGGTACGTTTCGTTCCTTAAATTCGTTCATTTTGTCGAAAAAAGGAAAGTCTTGACGATACGCAACAAAAAACAACGCACATTTTTCTGTTTCATGAAATCCTGTTTCTCCGATAATATAGGGTGCATTTTTCAAATTATCTCTTGTCAACGTCCCAAGGACGTTGAAGGTCTCTTCGTGGAACTCTCTTAGTGCGGTTTCAAGTACATCTGCGTCGGTAAGTTCTCTCGTTCCACCAAAATCAGAAATGCTGGCAATGCCTTCCCCCAAACCAAAGAGGAAAAATACCTGTCCATGTTTTTTGACATACGGAATAATGCCAGCTCTTTGGATGTCTGTGTCTTTTAAATCCATCATATATGCTATTTAGCTCTTCGAAAATTCTTCATAACCGATCAATTTTTTGGAAGGAGATATGTCCTCAAAAAATATTAAAACCTAAAAACTAAAGAATGGACGACTCTATCAAGAAGTTGTCAGACCCACGATCGTTTGGAGCTGGCGCATGGTTGATCATCCATATATTGGCCTATAATGCAAAGACAAACGTAAAAAAGAAAGCTTTCGAGGACGCAGTGCAAAGCATCAGTGCAGGACTGAAATGTCATACATGTCAAACACACTGTGTAGAATATGTAACAAAGAATCCAATTCGTGACTATTGGTATGTCAAAAGCAATGCAGGAGAGGATATAGGTATGTTTAAATGGTCATGGATCTTCCACAACGCCGTCAATGCGCGATTGGGAAAGGAAATTTTAGACTACGAGACCGCTTATCATCTGTACTCGGACGATCCAGATACAGTATGCACAAAAGATTGCGAAGGAGACGGCGATGATTTGTCGCACAAAAGTCAGTCGCCGGCATCCCCACGTCCAAAACGAAATTATTCCAACACACATTATTCCAAAAATGGACTCATTCATTTTGTGCCAAACCGAACGCCCCTTTACCCATATAGACGAAGATAACAACATTTATCCATTTTTGGACACTAGGTGCTCATACAACGCGTAGCCTGCTCCTCGTGCATCAAGCACAGGGATGCCTATACTCTGTGTGTAGTCTTGTAGTTGTTCGGACACGGATAATACCATGTCTAAAGGGACGATCCCATTGGAAGAAGTGGAAAATTTTGTATCTACCCATTCTTGTTCGTCTTCTGAATAGTCTTCGGACATTTTTAGAGGAGAAGGCAGACTTTTTTGTGAGACTGAGGATCGAAATAACGTTCAGTGTTTTCGTAGACATACCGTTTGAATTCTGAAAACGTCAACAAGACGATGTGTGCAGATGCCATCTTCAAAGAAAACAAACTATACATGTGCATCAATTGTGGATGGTAATGCACCATCCAACGATCTCTGTCAATGAACGCCTGCGTTGCGTCACAATACTCCAATCTATACGCCAACTCGATCTCTTCCTGAGAAAGAGGTTGGAAACGTTGTACTTTTTGTACTTTTTGTACTTTTTGTGAAATGGGACTTGAAGAGATCGCTCTTGGAGGACGATCCCATACGCTCATATTGTTTTTATCAAACTATTTATATCTTATATAAATATTCAAACTATTTAAGTGGTGATAGGTGGGTACGGAAATGGTTAAAGTTCTTCATATCGGAGCAGGAGACTTACATTATGGGGTGACCGAATTAGAACAATATACGGTTCATAATGTAGAACAAGTGGTTTATATTGAAGCAGTCCCTTATTTGGTGACAAATGGACGAGTAAAAATAGATCAGCAAAACGCTATCAACGGTAGAAACGATGAAATATACCAAGGATTGGTGTGGCGTGAAAGTGGCTTGACAAAAACGTTCAAACTTTTCAACAACGATACCTTTTCTTCTGTATATGGAATCAACGATGCAGAATGGAGATGGCCTGCCATTCAAGATGTAAAGATATGGGACATGACATTAGAGACCATTACGTTGGACGATTTCCTTGAAAAAGAAAAGATTGATGGTCGAGAATATGAATGTATGGCGATGGACGTACAAGGGGCTGAATACGACGTACTTCTTGGTGGAGAACGTTTTTTAGAAAATGTAAACTGTATGAAGCTAGAAGTAAGTTCCAAAGAATTTTACACAGGACAAGCTCTGTATCCAAAAATC
>SDBT01005327.1_pt1 | contig 21603 bp, 15 predicted proteins | sample 2277101 | NCBI WGS metagenome assembly SDBT01 (sample SAMN10404973, study PRJNA504765) | marine sediment metagenome | isolation source: marine sediment core GS10_PC15, 103 cmbsf | place: Arctic Ocean: Southern Knipovich Ridge | collected 2010
TCAGGTACAGGGGCACTCTCACCAGGGTGATTCCCAGGTGATGCTTCACAAGTTTTCCACGAAGGCATAAGAGTACCTCCGGTTAAGATTATTAGAGCAGGAAAGCGGGATGAGGACCTATGGCGTCTTATTTTGGCGAATGTGAGGACACCGGAGTCGAACGAAGGTGATCTAATGGCAATGATAGGAGCTCTTTATATCGGTGAAAGACGGATGATTGAGCTAATCAAGAAATATGGTTTTGAAACGTACGTTGAAGTTAATAAAGAACTAAAACGTTACGCTGAAAAAAGAATGAGAAAAAACATAGAAGAGATACCTGACGGGGTGTACGAGGCGGAGGATTTCATAATAGACAACGACGGATGGGTTGATGAACCAGCCAAAATGAAAGTCAAAGTCACTGTTGAAAGTGATGAGATAAGTGTGGACTTTACGGGCTCCGACAAGCAACGTAAGGGCCCGGTGAACATGACGCGCACCGCCACTGTCTCCGCTGTCTATAATGCTATACTTCATCTTACTGATCCGACTATACCTGCCAACGTTGGGCGCTATAGACCCATTCGCGTTATTGCACCAGAAGGAACAATCACCAATCCCTATTTCCCAGCTGCAACTGTGGGGGGCAACTCGGAGACGCATCCTCAGACAATAGCACTTATTTGGCGTGCTTTAGCTCCAGCTCTTCCCAGTAAAGTGCCTGCCGCTGGAGGCGGTACCGCCATGCTGGTTACTTTTGGGGGGATGCATCCACAGACAAAACAACTGTATAGCAACATAGTAATTGAGGGTATGGGGTGGGGTGGCAAGGAGGGAAAGGATGGAAATGATGTTGTAACAGTTCCAAATTCGAATTGTGCAGTAACGCCCATAGAAGTCTACGAGACTAGGTACCCGGTAAAACATCTTTCCTTTGGATTATATGTCAATTCTGGAGGAGTTGGAAAGTACCGAGGAGGGCTGGGTAGCATTAGAGTCATGGAAATCACGGCACCTGAAATGACTTTTTCTTGCTATCATGAACGTGAAAAATTGAAAGCTTGGGGTCTTTTTGGTGGCGAACCCGGCTCAAATGCTTTTTTTCTTGTAAGAAGGGTAGGAGAACGGGAATTTCGAACTTTCAAGGAGGTTTTTGGTGTACGTTGTGCAAGTAAATTCACAAACGTAGTTCTTCGGAAAGGCGATTGTATCAAGATTGTGAGCCCAGGTGGAGGAGGATTTGGGGATCCCACCGAAAGGGAAATCGGAGCAATTATCGAGGATATCAACGAAGGGTATTATACGGTGGAATATTCCCGTAAGAAATATCCCCAGTTCAATGATTCTCAAGTCTCTTCAAGAATCAGAAAATGAGAGCTTGCAAAAGATAACTATTGAATCTAGGAAAAGTAAAGGCTTTCAGACTTTGTTCATAAAGGTATTTGTGTTCCGTAAGTCATACGGGAGGATAAGTAGCTACCTAAAAGGAGAAATGAGTGGCGTATAGGCTAGGTGCAGATATTGGTGGTACTTTCACAGATTTGGCAATAGTGGATCAGAGCACAGGAGAAATTAAGGTTTTTAAGTCCCCAAGTGATCCGGTAAGTCCAGTTGAGGGGTTGGTGAAAAGCATCGTTGAAAGCGGGATCGATGTAGATGAAGTGAATCTGTTTATTCATGGTACTACCGCCGCCACAAATATACTAATCGAGAGAAAGGGAGCCGAGGTGGCGTTTGTCACTAACAAAGGATTTCGGGATGTTATTTTTATCCAATATGCGAATCGAAAGTATCGTTACAACCTGGATTGGATAAAACCGAGACCCTTGGTTAAGCGAAGGAATTGTTTTGAACTCTCCGGTCGTATCGACAAAGAAGGCCATGTTGTAGAAGACATAAATGAACAAGAGATAGAAGAATTAGCGGGAAAACTAAAAGATAGAGAAATAGAAGCTACTGCCGTGTGTTTCCTATTTTCCTATTTGAATCCAATCCACGAAATAACCGTAGGGGAGAGGCTTAGAGAGCTTTATCCAGATCTTTATATCTCGTTATCTCACGAAGTTTACCCAAAGTGGAAAGAGTACGATCGGGCAAGCACAAATATTTGCGGTGCGTATGTCAAACCAATGTTTGTGCGCTATGCCAACAGCCTTGAGAATGGATTGAAAGAGATAGGAATGAACTGTCCTATACTTCTCTGCAAATCAAACGGTGGTATTACGCGGGTTGAGATTTCTCGTGAACAGCCAATTTATTCAATAATGTCGGGTCCCGCTGCCGGCGTATTAGCGGGCCTCTTTTTTGGAAAGCTCCTAGGGCATGATTCAGTTCTCACTTTAGATATGGGGGGTACAAGTTGCGATGTGAGTCTTATTCAAGGAGGCAACATATCCTATACCGGGGAATATGAAATCGACTTCGGAATCCCTATAAAGACTCCAATAGTTGATATACATACGATTGGTGCTGGTGGTGGATCTATAGGTTGGGTAGACAAAGGGGGGCTTCTTAATGTAGGTCCCCACAGTGCAGGAGCTCAACCTGGACCAGCTTGTTATGAGAACGGTGGAGAAGAGCCCACGGTTACCGACGCGAATCTATTATTGGGATGGCTGGATCCTGACTACTTCTGCGGCGGTAAAATGAAGTTGAATGTCGACGCTTCCAAACAGGCTATTGCCAGACTTTCGCAGAAAGTGAAAATGGATGTTTATGAGACTGCAAAATCAATGCTCACAATAACGGTTCATAACATGGCTAACGCTCTTTCGCTTGTTTCTACACAAAGAGGCATTGATCCTAGAGAATTTACTCTAGTTGCGTTTGGGGGAGCCGGTGGTCTTCACGCCACCCAAATAGCTAGTGCATTAGGTATACGGAAGGTAATAATACCTATTTATCCTGGGAATGCTTCTGCACTGGGTCTTTTAACAGCAGATCTACGTGTAGACTTTGCCAGGAGCGTCCTATTGAGATCAGATAGGTCTAATGTACTCAAGCGAATAAACGAATCCCTGCATGAGTTGAGGAAACAAGCTTTCGAAGAACTACGCAGAGAAGGATTTTCTGGTGCACCTCAGATCATTCAAACCATGCAAATGAGGTATTACTGGCAGAACTATTCTCGGTCTATAACGATTCCTCCTACAGAGAGCTTGAGTGAAGAAGATCTTATGGAATGCTACGAAGCTTTTCACAAGGATCATAAAGAATTCTATGGTTTTAATCTCTTGCGGAACACTATTGAGATTGTCGAGGTATCGGGAATTTTGACTGGACCGACTGAGCCGTTGAAATTGAAGAGAATTGTTGCAAGAAAGCAAGATGTGCGACCAAAAGAAATACGAAAATTATATATTGACAAGAATGTTGGTTTTGTGGATGGACCTATTTTTGAACGAACAAGTCTATCCCCAGGTTTTTCAATTGATGGGCCGGCTGTCATCGAAGAGCTCTTCTCAACGACATTGATTTTGTCTCAACAAAATGCTCTTATCGATGAGTACGGAAACATATGCATATCTATTGAGACCACGAAATAGGTACAGTTTCCGTCCTCCGAATGGACATAGAGAATAGAACTTTCTGGCTCCCCGCGAACGACGGCGAGCTTTGTGGGTTGGTGGGAAAGAATGTAACTGATAGAGATTAGAACGGATCTAGGAATGAAAGGACAAAGACAAAACCAACACTTGCAGGAGAACTGCAAAATAACAGATGAGGAGGTGAGGATAAATACTTTGAGGATACTAGGTCTCAGTTAAGGCATGATAGAATATAAAGGAGATTAAAATGGTTTCTACTAAGAAAAAATATGTTTTGATGACGATGATAACACTTTTATATGTGGGGCTATTCGGTGGGTTTTCGTTTGCTGCAGAGAAAATTACCTTGAAGATCCCGGTGATGACTGGCCCTCGTCACTACGATTCCTGGAATGCGACAAAAGCTCCCTTTGAGAAAGCTCATCCTAACATCAAGGTTCAATTGGAGAAAATGTCTGAGGGAGAGTACTACGATAAGATGCCTATTGAGCTTGCAGCTGGAAGTGATCGATATGATACCTTTGTCATAGATGACTCCTATATTGTCCCTTGGGTTTATGCAGGATGGATTACCTCTCTTGATGAATTCATTAACGATCCCCCTTCGCCCTTCACCGATGGGGACTTGGATCTGGGAGATGTTCCCCCTAGTGTAAGATATATGTACATTTTTGACGGGAAAATATGGGGGATGGCACATGACAGCAATGCCTACATAAGCTACTGGAGAAAGGACGTATTTGAAGAATATGGCATTCCCGATCCCATTGATATCACTCTGGGTACATCTCTGGATATTATGAGACAGCTAACGAGAGATCTAAATGGAGACGGTCGGATTGATCAGTATGGATTTACTGGTTCCTGGATAAGAGGAGGCTATCTTCCCACTGCCTGGTCCACTTTTATGGCTCAGGCTGGAGCGAGGATGTGGGATGAAGACTCCAATCCTACTCTGAATACCCCAGAGGGAAGAAGAGGTATGGAGTGGATGAAGCTCATTTTGGACAATTACGCTACCCCTGGTACTGCAAATCAGGGTCATCCAGGTGAGGTAAAGGATCTAACTACCGGGCTTGCTGTGTTTGCCCCTTACACTTGGTCCATAGAAATTATGGTCAATCCCGATAAGAATCCCTATGCCAACGTTACCGGGACTACTTCACCCCCTACCTCTATTTATCCTAAACCTGGAGATATAGCAGGTTTCTTCCCTGCAACAAAGAATCCTGAGGTGAAACTAAAAGGGATTATGGGCGGATTTGGGACAGTAATTAACAACTTTATCTCTCAAGAAAGGAAAATTGCCTCTTGGGAATGGGCTGAGTTTCTACAGTCCAAGAAAAACGGAAGAAACTTTGTAGCCGCTGGTGGACAGCCGGGAAGGATCAGTCTCCTTACCGATCCAGAAAACATAAAAAGACAACCTCAACTCAAAGCTTTGGCGGAAACGTTACCGGGAGCTGTACACAGACCACCTATTCGTGAGTTCTTGGATTTACAGAGCGTGATCTCGGAAAATACCTCGCTTGCTCTTATGGGAGATTTATCTATTGAGGACAGTCTAAAGAGAATGGAGAAAGAATTTACCAGGATATTCAAAAAGTCTGGACGGCTCAAATAAGAAATAAGTGTAAGAATAGACCTGGCTCAAGGAAGGTTTTCCTTGAGCCAGGTCTGCAGAAGGTTATAGGATTTGTATCTTGTGTTGCTGGGGAGCGATAATATGAGCCCAAGAGAGCGTGTTAGAGTAGCTTTGAATCATCAAGCCCCCGACCGTGTTCCCATTGATAATGGGGGTTTTGTGTCATCGATGCACAAGGTGACTTATGAAAAGCTTCTGAATTATTTAGGTATAAAAGAGGATGAAATTGAAATCTATGATTTTATGCAACAGTTGCCTCGCGTGAACGAGCAAGTTCTGCAGCGCCTTCATGTAGATACAAGGTATCTCTACGCTGGATCTGTATCTAATTGGAAGCTCAAACTGGATGAGGAAGGCTGCTGGTACGACGAGTGGGGAGTGAGAAAGAGACCCTGTGAGTTATACTACGAGGATGCCGAGGGGCCCTTGGCTGAGGCGACGGTATCTGATCTGAAGAATTGGTCTCCTCCCAATCCCACAGACCCAGCCCGCTTTGAAGGATTAGAAAAAAAAGCTCAAAGTCTGTACCAAAACACAGACTTTGCTCTAGTGGCTGGAGCCTGTCCCACTATCTATACCATTTCCTGCGAACTGAGAGGATATGCCAGATACCAGGAGGATCTCCTCCTTCACCCGGATTTTATACAAGCCTTAGCTGACATTATTTTGGACTGGAATATTGCCTTTATGGAAGAATATCTTGATCCCATAGGAGAGTATATTGAGTATTGCTGGGTTGCCGATGATTTCGGAACCCAGAGTGGTCCGGTGATGAACCCGCGGTTGTTCAGATCTATCTTTAAACCCAGGTGGAAAAAAATTATTAGCCATATCAAATCCAAAACTAGAGCTAAGGTATGTTATCACAGTTGTGGTTCAGTATATTGGGCGATGCAGGATTTCATCGATATGGGTGTGGATATCCTCCAGCCCGTTCAGAGTGGGGCTAAAGATATGCAGGACTCTCAAAGAATAAAGTCTCTATTTGGGGATCAATTGTGTTTCCATGGAGGAATAGATAATCAGCACGTCCTTCCCCGTGGTTCACCTAGGGAGGTTGAGGAGGAGGTAGAAAAAAGGATAAAAGCCTTTGCTCCAGGTGGAGGTTATATCTTTTCCTGTGGACACAACATTCAGCCTGACGTTTCTCCGGAAAGCGTTCTCACTGCTTTTGATACAGCCCATGAATTTGGCAGATACCCCATACAGTCGTAGGTATTTATCATGATTGAGAGACCAGCTTAGCAAGGAAGGCAAGAACCGATGAAGAAATCCAAAACCGCAGTATATTTTGTACTTCCCAGTATAATTCTGTTCCTTAGCGTGTCTATATTTCCCCTTATCTTTTCCCTGCGGGCCAGCTTCATGGACTGGAATCTTGCCAGACCTTTGGAGAGGGGGTTTGTTGGGATAGACAACTTCAGAAGGCTGTTCACTCACCCAGGGTTCTTAGTTGCCTTAAAGAATACAGTTCTTCTTACGGGAGTTTGTGTTGGTTTTGAGCTTGCCATTGGAATGGGCATCGCCCTTCTTCTAGCCAGGGAGATCAAAGGGTCTAACGTCTTCAGAACACTGTTTATCCTTCCCATGATGATGACGCCAGTCATAGTGGGCCTCATCTGGCTTTTCATGTACTATCCCAGAATTGGAGTGATTAATTTCTTTCTGCAAAAATTGAGTCTTCCCACTCCTGCTTGGACTTCTTCAAAGTCAACGGCTCTTCTCTCTATTATAATACCTGATATCTGGCAGTGGACTCCTTTTGTATTTCTAGTCTTGTTTGCAGGGATTCAGTCTGCACCCCAGCAGGTCATGGAGTCAGCTCTCGTAGATGGAGCCAGCAATTTCCAGAGATTCATCTACATTATGCTGCCGCTATTGAAGCCCGTAATCATGGTAGTTTTGCTTCTCAGAACAATTGATGTCATGAAACTCTTTGATACGATATACATACTCACCAACGGGGGGCCAGGATACGCCTCAGAAAGCCTAAGTTGGTTTGCCTACAGAACACTTGTTAGATCCTACGATGTCGGGCTTGCTGCTGCGAGCTCCTACGTTATTCTAGTCATAGTAGTAATCATAGTTACCTTATTACTTAAGCTATTCAATCTAGGGGGAGGTGAGGCGAAGTGAGTCAGCATGAGAGAAAAAAAAGATGGAACAGGATCAAGAGATTTCTCTACTATCTTGGTATAGTGAGTGTCCTAATTGTCTTCATTTTTCCCGTATTCTGGGTTTTGTTCACGTCCGTCAAACCCAATAGGTTTATCGTAACGCTATCTCCAGTGTGGGTATTTGCTCCTACGAGCCAACACTTCCGCCAGATTCTGTTCGAGGAGAATTTTCTCTTTTACTTTGTCAACAGTACCATTATTGCCTCTGTAACCACAGTAATTACCATAGTAATTGGCCTAATGGCCGCTTATTCCTTAGCCCGGCTGAAGTTTAAGGGGAGCGACAGGGTAGCTTTCTGGATTCTCTCTATGAGAATGCTGCCTCCCATCGCAACTGCCATTCCTTTGTACATTCTATATCAAAAAAGTGGCCTCCTAGGAACTCACCTAGGAATCATCATTGCACATCTTACCTTTATTGCTCCTTTTGGCATCTGGACTCTCTACGGATTCTTCAAGGAGCTTCCCCCAGAACTAGAGGAAGCTGCTCTTGTGGACGGATGTAACCGCCTGGGAGCTCTGTTTAGAATTATTGTACCTGTTGCCAGGCCTGCCATCGCTATTACCGCCATCTTTAGCTTTATGTTCTCCTGGAATGAATTCATGTTTGCTGTTCTTTTGGGCAGTAGTACTGCTACTACGATTCCGATGAAAGCAGGCCGATTTGTGCAGCAATACAGTATTGATTGGGGTCCTTTGTCGGCTTGGTCCATCTTGGCTCTAATCCCACTCACAGTAACGGTGTTCTTACTAAACAAACACATAGTGAGAGGGCTGACTTTGGGAGCGGTCAAGGGATGAGAACACGTTGAGAGGGAGAATGAACTAAGATGAAGAGCGAGTTTGAGCAATTTGCTAATCAGAATACTGAGATGATACGTTTGGCAGAGAATCTGAAGCAACCTAGTCAAGTACCTGTTTTGATATCTGCTTATGGACAAATATTTACTCGTATAGGGAAAGTGAAAATGGGTGAATACTACAAAGACCCAGAGGTTATGTTGAACTGCCAATTGGCTTGCCGAAAAAGATTTTGGAATTTAACAAGTGTATTTCCCGACTTTTACATTGCTCACGATTTAGCTACAATGTTTGGTTGCCAGATAGTATGGCCTGAAAATGATACTCCATGGATTATTCCTAAAATTAATGATATACATCAGATAAAAGATATGAAAGTTCCTGACCCTTATCATGATGGCCTAATGCCTGCTCGTCTTGCAACATACAGGTATATGAAAGCGCGGGCAGGGAACCTTTGTGATGTAGGGGGGACCCTTGGTCCCTTTGACCTTGCCGGATCCTTGAGAGGACAAACAAGGTGGTTCATGGATCTTGTGGAAAATCCTGAGTTTGCCCATCAACTTCTTCACATTTGTACTGAAACCTTAATAGAAGTTTGGAAGGCTATAGAAAGATTTGCCGGCAATCTTGAGAGAATAGTCCTGGGAGATGATGGTCCTGGCTATGTATCCAGAAAACACTTTCAAGATTTTCAGGTTCCTTATGTTAGACGTGTTTTTGATGCTTTTCCTGAGGCTAAGCATTGGTGGCATTGTGATGGTTCACTAAAGGGTAAAGTGGATTTGATTCCTCTGTGTGGGACAGATGTTCTCAGCATATTTGACCCCAACATTGATATTGGGGTGGTAAAGAAAGCCATTGGCGACAAGGTATGTCTTGTAGGAAACCTCCATCCCATAAAGGTTCTAAGGGAGAAAGACCCGAAGACAGTGCAGCTTGAATGTAGAAGAATCATGGACAAAGCGGGATCAGGGGGTGGATTTGTACTTGCACCGGGAGGAGAGATTTCCGGGGATACTCCCTTGCGTAATATGGAAGCAATGATCGAGGCAGTGATTAGATGGGGCAAATACTAGGTTGAGAATTCCGTTGTCTACAATTCAGACTATTGGTGGCCAAGGAAAGTCATACGAAGATAGACGAATTACCCTGGCAGGATTGGCATCCTATGGTCGGAATCTTCATGACCATTGGAAATCTTCAATGCCTTTAGAATCTTGAGTCACTTCTAGCTTGGTCAATTTATTTGGCCGGCCTCGTACTGAAAGCGATACCTATTGACAGAAACAACTTCATATTAGTTGTATACTTGATTTAGGCAAGAATCGACAATTGGTTTTGGAGTATAACCAGGGAGGAGTACCTTATGTCCAAGATCGTCGGTATAGATACAGGGGGTACTTTTACTGATCTGGTAGTGATAGATGAAGAGGGAGAAATAGAAGTCACCAAGTCTCCCTCCAATCCCGAAGCTCCAGTTAAGGGTTTTGAAGAAGTCGTGCATAAATCTGGCGTCCCTTTTCCTGAAGTTTCTCGGCTCATTTATGGAACGACAGTGGCCACTAATGCTGTTGTCCAGCGAGAAGGAGCCAATGTGATCTTCATTACCAGCGCGGGATTTGAAGATATCCCATTTATACAAAGAATAAATCGAAAAGAGGCCTATAACCTACAATGGCTCAAACCAAAACCTTTGGTAAAACGCCGCAATTGTCTTGGAGTTGCTGAACGTATAGATGCTGGCGGTAAAGTAATTGTACCTTTGACTGAGAAAACTCTAGACACTCTATATGAACGTATTAGAGCTCGTTGCCGAAGTGAACCGATTAATGCAATTGCCGTACACCTCCTCTTTTCTTACATCAATTCCAAACACGAACTTGAAATAGGGAGTTTTCTCCGCGGCCGTTTTCCTAATATGCCGATTTCTCTTTCTCATGAGGTAGCACCAATTTGGCGAGAATATGAGCGCTCCAGTACTGTGATTGCTGACGCTTTTGTTAAGCCTCTTTTGTCAGAATATTCGACACAATTACTCGATCTTACTAGAAAGAATAAAATAGGGGGGTCTTGTTTTCTTCTTAAGTCAGACGGTGGAATGAGTTTATTGAAAAATGCTGTCAAACGTCCGGTGCAGTTTGTGTTATCAGGGCTAGCAGGTGGAGTAATAGGTGGAAAGTATTTCGCTGAATCTGCCGGTTTTGAGAATGCGATAACTTTTGATATGGGGGGAACTAGCTGTGATGTCGGCCTAGTTACCGATGGTCAACAAAGCATAACCACGGAATTCGAGATCGAGTGGGGCCTGCCAATAGCGATACCCACTATTGACGTTCAGACTCTGGGGGCCGGGGGGGGATCAGTCGCCTGGGTAGATCAAGGTGGAATGCTGAATGTTGGCCCTCGCAGTGCGGGAGCTGTGCCTGGACCAGCCTGTTACGGAAGAGGTAACACCGAACCTACCGTGACCGACGCCAATCTGATACTAGGCCGTCTGAATCCTCACTACTTTCTTGGAGGCGAAATACCTCTGATGCCTAAACTAGCGGAAGAGGCCGTTGGTCATCTAGCAAAACGGATGGGAATAGATCTGCTTGAAACGGGATCCTCTATTGTCGAAATCACTAACGAGAATATGACTAATGCCATTCGAGTTATGACCATGGGGCGAGGATTAGATCCCCAGAAATACGTCTTGGTAGCTTTTGGTGGAGCGGGCCCTCTCCATGCATGTGCTGTGGCCCGCAAATTAGGGATGAAAAAGATCTTGATTCCGCCTCATTCCGGACTGTGTTCTGCCTTTGGGGCTGCGTTATCAGACCTAAGGGTTGAGAGAGTTCACACCGTCGTTGGGCGAAGCAACAAAACAACCAATGGAATCGTTAAGGGAAGATTCGAGACTCTAGCCAAGGAAGCAGAAGATGAGCTGCGGGCAGAAGGATTTGAAGGAGCACTAAGGAAAACCTATCTAGTCAGCATGCGATACCATGGACAGAATTACGAAGAGGACATAGAATATGACCCTAGAAAAGGTATCAAGGCCACTTTTGAGGCCTTTCACCAACTCCATCATGAGCTCTACGGGTATCATTTGTCTGAAGAAATCATAGAATTAGTCCATTTAAAGGCCCTGGTTTCGGAAATAGTTAGAGCGAAACCTTCAATTAAAATGAGTTCCTCAGCAGCAACGTTACGACAACAAGATACTCGTGAAGTTTATGAACGCGGAGGGAAAACTAGATTATATGCTATTTATAGACGGAAGAACTTGCCACCAGAGACAAAACTCCTTGGACCTCTAATTGTTGAAGAAATGGATTCTACAATCCTCGTTCCGTGTGACGCAAGAATGTGGGTGGACGGCAGACTCAATATTATTATTGAACTAGAATCGGCAAGAGGATAACATGAAAAAAATGGATAGCGTTACCTTGACTATTATTAATAACCACCTGGTTAACGCGTGCCGGGAGATGGGAGTGGCCATGATGAGAACTTCCTTTTCTTCTATTTTCAACGAGGGTCTTGATTTTTCTTGTGTAGTATTTGATCGAGACGGTGAAATGATCGCCTCTGCCGAGTTTTGCCCGGCACAAATGGGGGCGATTCTGTACACAGTAAGGTGGACTATTGATGAACTAGGGATTGAAAACTTTGACCCAGGCGATGTAGTCATGCACAATGATCCCTATCGAGCTGGATGCCACCTACCTGAACATATGGTCTTGAAACCATTTTTCTACCAAGGAGAGCTGTTTGGTTTTGCTGCTAACATAGCACACGTTACCGAAATAGGGGGGAAAGCTCCCGGTGGTTTTGCCGCCGATGCCACGGATATTTACCAAGAAGGTTTGCGGATACCTCCGATCAAAATTATTCGGAGAAATGAGTATGTTGATGACATCTGGAGAATAATACTTGCCAATCACCGCACTCCGCAGGTTTCTTGGGGTGATTTCCATGCTATGATCGGATCTCTAAACATAGCAGAACGGCGCCTTGAGGAACTGCTGGATCGCTATGGCTTTGACGATACTCTAGCCGCTGGGAAGCAATTATTGGACTATTCGGAACGACGGATGCGAGCGGAGATCAGGGAGATCCCAAATGGTGAGTATTCTTTTGAAGATTGGGTGGAAAACGATGGAGTTGTTTTAAACAAAAAGTATCGCATCAAATGTACGATTGTAGTCAAGGATGATGAGATGATCTTTGACTATACTGGATCAAGTCCACAAGCTCGTGGACCTGTAAACTGTACTTACGGTGTTACCGCGTCTGCTACCTACAATGCCTTGCTGAACATCACCAATTCAACAATTCCCCGTAATAGTGGGTGCTACCGGCCTGTCAAAATGATTATTCCGCCCGGTACCATTGTTAATGTGGCCGAACCTGCTCCCAGTGTTGGGGGCAATTCAGAAATACATGAACGGATAGTGGATGTCCTTTTTGGGGCTTTCTCTATGGCAGTTCCCAAAAGAATCGCTGCTGCCTCAGGGGGAAGTTCGCTGAACTTTCTCTTTGGTGGTGTCCACCCTCAAACACAAAAATACTACACCTGTTACTCACTTGACGGTTGTGGTTGGGGGGGCAAGGCGGAAAGCGACGGGAATCACTGTCAATGTCCGATTAATGGTAACTGTCGTAATAATCCCGTTGAGGTTTTTGAGACATATTATCCTTGGCTTGTCAAGCAATATGGATTAGTTCCACGATCCGCCGGTCATGGTCGTCACCGAGGGGGTTGTGGAGTCATGAAGATCATGGAAGTTAGAGCACCAGAGATAACTATTTCTAGCTTTATGGATCGTCACGAGACGGGAGCATGGGGTCTTTTTGGAGGCACTGCCGGAGAACCGGGAGCGCTAAGAATTCGTCGCAAGGGAGATGACAAGTGGCGAACTTTTTGTGAGGTTTTCGGGACCAAATCTCCCAACAAATTTGCTGGCATTCAGTTACAGGAAGGAGATGAGGTTATGCTTGTAAGCCCTGGTGGAGGTGGATATGGCTCATCCCTTGACAGGAATCCGGAATTACTAAAAGAGGACGTTTTGGACGGTTTTATTACACAGAAAACAGCACAGGATGTTTATGGGGTGGTTTTGAAAGAGAGAGACGATGGAAAGTTGTATGTAGATAGGGAGCAAACCTTTTCCTTGAGAAACAGAAGACAATATGAGAATGCCGAGATGGGGGAAAATTGAAAGTGGTTACTGCTTCTGAATAATATGATAAAGGTATGTGGATAAGGAATTGGCAAGAAATGCCAGCGGACAAACTCTAAAGGACAGTGGGTCCCGCAATCCCTGGAGCGATGTCCGCCACCAGTTTTGAAGGAGGTTAGAATTGAGACTAGCCAACAAAATAGCCATTGTCACAGGAGGGAGTAGTGGCATCGGATTGGGCATAGCTAAACTTTTTGCGAGTGAGGGGGCCACCATCGTAATAACAAATCGGACCCCTGAAGCGGGAATACTGGCGGCTGATAGCATTAATAATTCGGGAGGTCGTGCTATTTCTATCCCGATAGATGTCTCTAAGACAAAGGAAGTTGAGAACATGGTTCATTCAGTTATCGAGCGATACCAGAAGATAGATATTCTGTGTAATAATGCAGGTGTCGGAATTCTACGCTCGGTGGTGGACTCAACTGAAGAAGAGTGGGATAGAGTGATTGATATCAATCTAAAAGGAGTTTTTCTCTGTTCGAAATATGTGATTCCGGGAATGATAAAGAATCACGGAGGGTCTATAGTGAACATAGCCTCAGTTGCCAGCTATATACCTTTCCAAAATGATGCTGCTTACTGCGCTTCTAAAGGGGGATTGCTGATGCTAACCAAAGAGATAGCGTTGGACTACGCTCACTACGGCGTGCGGGTCAATTGTATTTGTCCTGGTTTTATCATGACCCGAGCCCTGGACCATTACATCAATCAGCAAGGTGACCCAGATGCTGCACGTAGAGAAGTGGAAAGTTTGCATCCTATTGGTAGGCTGGGAACTCCAGAAGATATTGCCCATGCGGCCTTGTATTTTGCTTCAGATGAATCATCCTTCGTCACGGGAGCTTCCCTGGCAGTTGACGGAGGATTGCTGGTCAAACCTTAAAGGAGAAGCAGGTGACGGTGGTGGTTCGATTCTCCTTGAGGTTGTCCGATTCTCTCCAGTGGTCATTGGATACTTACTCGTTAAGACTTATCCATCTAGTGAGCATGATTGAGGTAGACAGGAATAAGTGGAGGAGACATAAGAGTTGAGCCCCCCGTCAAGGACGTCTTGATGCGCTGGGAGTTTGATGAGGAAATTAAATTGCGAAGCACTCTAAGTATGTTCAGCCTTGAAGGGAAAAAAACAGTAGTAACTGGAGGAGCAGGCATTTTGGGTTCTACTATAGCTAGGGGATTGGCGATGGCCGGTTCTGAGGTTGCCATAGGTGATGTTGTCAGTACGGAGAAGATTGTAAGGAGGCTTAGAAAAGATGGAATGAAGGCAAGGGGTTACCACGTGGACGTTATGAATGTCAAGAGCTTAAGAATCTGTCATGATGAGATCATGAAAGACTTTGGTAGAATAGATATTTTACTCAACGCGGCGGGAGGAAACATCAAAGAGGCAACCACTTCAGAGAATCTTGGCTTTCTTGATATTTCACTGTCAGCCCTGGAGAAAGTTGTAGGGCTGAATCTTTTCGGAGGCGCTGTTTTCCCCTGTCAAGTATTCGGGAAGGCCATGGCAAAGAACGAAAACGGAGGTTCCATCATAAACATATCTTCCGTTAATTCCTTTCGTCCTTTAACCAGAATTCCCGGATATTGTGCGGCGAAAGCTGCTGTTAATAACTTTACTCAATGGCTGGCCACTAATTTTGCTCAAGAGTACAATAGAAGACTAAGGGTAAATGCTATTGCCCCTGGCTTTTTCCTCACTAAACAGAACCGCTATTTGCTCCTGGATAAAGATGACAATCTCACTGCTAGAGCAAAATCCATAATATCTCATGTTCCCATGGGTGAGTTCGGAAAGCCAGCGGATCTTGTCGGCCTGTGCATTTGGCTTGCCTCGGATGCATCAAGATTTGTAACCGGTGCGGTTATCCCTATAGATGGGGGATTTGGCGCTTACACGGGAGTTTAGGAATAACAAGCCCGATCTCCAAATCTTACGAAAGAAGATGGATTTGGCCGGAAGCTCGCAGCTACGAGGATAGTCTAGTATTTGGGATAATTCAAAATGTAAATAGGAGACTTGGAGCTGCGGATACAGAATTGTAAACAATGAGGATCTAGTCTGTTGCTAGGCTCAGAGTCAGTCTACCCGATCCAAGGTGGTACCTAATTTCCGACCGAGAATACCAAGTTCCTAGCCAGCGAGGGGACGTGGGAAAAGCACGTATCTAATGCTCAAATATACAGAGGAGATAGAAATGGAACTTGAACAAAGGATTAAGAGACTCTTAGATAAAGTGGGATTGGTGAAAGATAGAAACATAACAAATCAAATAATCAAGAAAATTAGCAGGGAAAGGGAAATGAAAGCGGAACTGCCCGTCAAGAAAACCGTGTCCCAGATTAAGAATGACCACTCCAGGGAGGCTGGGCTTGATCTGATCTTGCTTTCGAGGCCTAGTTCATTTGAAAAGTCTCTTGGTCATCTCCGGCGAAATCTAGACAGCCTTCTGCACACCTCTGATTCATCGTTCCATGAAAATGCTTTTCTCTTTCTCACCAATCTAACCATCAATCTGAAATCGTTCCTACCGTTCTGGAACTTGGAATACGAAGACTCTGCTCTCCAAGAGAGTCTTTCAAAGAGTGCGATAGAAGGCCAGATTAGCAAGAATCGATCTCTTCTGAAGAAATGGGAAAAGAAAAGTTTAGCTTTTCGCAGGAAAGAGCTCGGTTTGCTGGGTCAGGGGGTGAGCGAACGGCTGAAAAGTGAGGGCGTAAGCACTGATGATTTGGATGAGACGGTAAGGGAGGTAGCGGGTGACGGTATTGATCACTATCTGGACCAGATGTTCAGCTTTGTTGAAACGAGCAATTTGAAGAAGGTCTCTGATATGAGGAAAAATGGGACCACTATTACTGAGCTAGGAAATGATTATGCGGCTCACCTTCAAGAGACTATGTGGCTCGGTGCATCATTTACGACCACCAATCCGGAATTGGTCTATTTGAACCTTGAAAGGAAGCTCGATCTCAGTGATGTCCGGGTTGATGAAATGACTAGACGATTCTTGAATGAGAACCAATTGACACGAACAACTGGACTGAGGGAAGATACAGTTGAGAAATTCATCAATATCCTCACCTGTGAAGTTGTCCTGAACAACGCTCGTCTATTGAGGGGTATTTTCCTTCTATCCAGAGGTAGTAAGGGGTATGTTTGTCTTCAGGTTAATCCAGCTGCCCACGGAGATGCCAAGAGGATGATTGAGGAGGCTCTTAAAAGTTATTCGTATCTCTACCAGCAATTGGGTGGTATCCCAAATGTCGTTTTCAAGCTACCCGCAACAAAGGCCGGTCTTGAGAGTGCAGAAGTTTTGACCAAGGTTGGAATCGGGGTTACCATCACGGTGCAGTTCGGGCTTTTTCAGCTTATTCCTTTTGCCAAGGCAGTGAGTTCTGGTGAGGCGATTGTTTCTCACCTAGCATTAATGAATGGACGTTTGGCTTTCCCTGTGAGAGATGAACTGCTCAGCCTGGGGTTGCCGGGCGCCAGGAAAGCAGCAAGGTACGCTGGGGTAGCCGTTGCCAAAAAAGCCTATGGGTCTCTTTATTCAAAGGACGAGCTGGGTCTCAATCCAGCTGAGGTCAAACTGCTGATTGCTTCTCTCAGAAACTATGACGATTTCTTTCCGGACATAACGGAGCTAATAGGCGTTCCCATAATAACCGTTTTCCCAAACATTCGACACGAGTTTGATGGGCATCCCCGCGATTTAGATCCTTCAGCGGTTGAGAAGCCAGTTGATAAGTCCATCTTAACTTCGCTTTCCCAGAGTGAGCTGTTCAAGCAGGCCTACTATACGCCAGGTGACCCTGAGTTATTTAGACCTCATTCCATGCTTTCTTTGGACGAGACCGGCGAGGTCCAGAGTTGGAATCCGGCGAAAACCACCATGGATGGTTTCATCAACGCTCGTGAGAAAACCCAAGACAAACTCAAGAAAAGAATGAAAGATATTCTCAGCTCCTAAAATGCTCCAGTGGGAGGAAGAGGCAAGAGCGGCTAATGTTGGAGGCAGGAGTTTTTGTACGAATCTTATACGAGGAGTAGTTCCATGAAGGTAGTCAAGATACCTTGGAAGGCTTGGTATGGCGACGAGATGTTCGAGCTGGTCTTTCCAGATGAATGGAACCTGAATGTCTTTTCCATGAATGACGCCCCTGGTGTTGAAGATGAGGATATAAGAGAGGCTTTTTCGAATCCCATAGGTACTGAACCTCTGCGAAGCATAGCAAAGGGAAAGAAAACAGCTGTAATTGTGGTTGATGATCTCTCGAGACCTACCCCTGCCTACAAGATCCTTCCGTCAATAGCGAAAGAGCTGAAGGAAGCGGGAGTGAAAGAAAAGGACATAACCATTATTATGGGCTTGGGCGCACACCGGCCCATGCTAAGAAAAGACCTGATCAACAAACTAGGCAGATCCATATATGATTCTTTCCCCGTATATAATCATCATCCTTTCGAGAATCTCGTTCACCTTGGAACGTCCAGCAGAGGAACCCCTATTCACATCAATAGACTGTTTATGAATGCAGACGTCAAAATCGGCATAGGATGCATAATGCCCCATAACTATGCAGGATTCGGCGGGGGAGGGAAGATCGTACTGCCTGGAATTTCTGGTATAGATACTCTCAAGGCCAATCATGAATCTGCAATCAGGGGAATTAAGGGGGGATTGGGCTTGACGGATGGAAATGAGGTACGAGACGACATTGAAGAAATAGCCCGAAAGGTAGGACTTGATTTTATAGTTAATGTAGTGGTGAATTCCAAAAGAGAGATAGCGGGGATTTTTGCTGGAGATATCGTAACGGCCCATCGGGAAGGTGTTATACTGGCTCGTAGGGTCTTTGCTACTGGGGCTTCTTCTGACCTTGACGTGGGAGTGTTCAATGCTTATCCGAAAGACACAGACCTCATCCAAGCCGCCAATGCTTTCAATCCCTATCTATCCACCAGAAAACCGATAGTCAAGAAAAATGGAACTATCGTGATTACTACCGCCAGCGTGGAAGGAGAAGGCTATCATTCTTTAGAGGGACCCTATATGAGGCTGTTTGAATACGTGGACGAGGTTGCCTTTATTCGCAACGCGCTAGAAGGGAGAACTGTCTACCTTTTCTCTCCTCATTTGAATGAACAAGAGGTGCACAAATGCTATTCTTCGTCGGTCGTATTCTTTGATGAATGGGAAGAATTGATAGAGACTCTCAGGAGGAGATTCTCCCTGAAGTGCAAGGTGGGAATATTTCCTTGTGCCAGCACCCAGCTTATTAGCTAGTAACCCTTGCATTTGGGTTTCATTTTCACGACCTCAAAGCTATAATAAATTCCATAGAAAAAGCCGAAGAAAATTCCAGAGTAAAAAGGGTAAGAAAGTGCTAAATTTTCTCTTTAAGATAAACATCAAGGAGAAATTAGATGATAGGAGCAGCTATGTATACAACGATAGGAATATTGTTGGCAAAGGGATAAGAATAAGAACAGGATAGCACGTATAACCGGCCACGACTGGAAGGCTAGTGGCAAAGGCAATAAAGGAGATAAAAGGGAAATAAGAAACAAAATCTATGGCGTTGAATATATCAGGAGGGTTTAAATGTTTACTCTAGAATACAAAAATCGAGCCAGGAAGATGCTTAATGATTGGAAAAAGGGGAATTACGCTTTCGGAAGAGGTTCGTTACTAAAGGCAGGAGATTTTGTTCAAAAAGCAGGTAAATCTACTATGTTAGTAGTAACCGGGTGGGGTATCGAACAGTGGATTGAGCCCTTTGTAGAGGAAATTACATCTTTGCTAAAGAATAAAGATGTCCATATTTTAGATATTATCAGAGGAGCGAAGCCAAATGCTCCTCGTGACGATGTTTATAGAATTGCTAATCAAATACGAAAAAAAAGAATTGATAGTATAATTGCTATAGGAGGTGGTAGCACAATTGACGCTGTAAAAGCTGCCAGTGTACTAGCTACATTGGATCCTGATGACGTGGAAACCTATTTTGGTGTGGAGCTTGTAACAGAGAAGTTGAATACAGAACGTAAGAAACTTCCTCCTGTTATAGCAGTTCAAACTGCGGCAAGCTCCGGGGCTCATCTTACCAAATACTCCAATATTACCGACCTTCTAACTGGACAGAAAAAACTAATTATAGATGAAGCTATTGTTCCCAAGTGGGCAGTTTTTGACTATGGTGTGACTATAGGAGCTCCCTATGCAATTACAACTGATGGTGCGTTAGATGGTATAGCTCACAGCGTTGAGGTGATATATGGAGCAAGAGGAAAGTCGTTCTTTGATAAGGCCATGGAAATTGCGGAAGTAGGGGTTAGTTTGATTGTGAAAAACTTACCGAAGGCTATAGATAATTTCAAAGATGAGGAGGTAAGAGTTGCCTTAGGCTTGGGTACAGACTTAGGTGGATACGCAATAATGGTTGGAGGAACAAATTACGGACATCTTTTTAGTTTTTCCTTAGTTAATAAGTTAACTCATGGAAGAGCCTGCGCTTTGGTAAATCCTTATGCTACAGTTTTCTTTGCGCCGGCTATTGAACCCCAGTTAAGATTAATTGGTAGGATATTTAGACAGGAAGGATATATAGAGGAAGATATGGAAAAATACAGTGGTAGAGATTTAGGTGTTATAGTAGCTAAGGGTATGATAAAATTTCTCAAAAGAATAAATTTTCCTACCACATTTGATGAGGTTGGTGTAAAAGATGAAGATAAAGAAAGAATTCTAACAGCTGCTAAGAATCCTCAACTGTGGAGCAAGTTAGAACAAGCCCCTGTTTCTTTAATCAGTCGCAATGCAAAGGGAGAAACACAAAAATCCCAGACAGAGGACAATATTGATGAATATATGGGTGCACTGATAGATGGAGTTAGAAGTGGTGATTTCGATAGGATAAAGAATGTATCTGTTGTATAAATGTGGAGTAAGAAGAGTAATCTAGATCTTGGACTAAGCACGTCAGATTGGACAGAAGTTGGTAACATCCTTTTATGCGCTTCCAGAACTCTACAAACTTTAGCACTTCCTCAGATTGGCTCCTCTTATAGACCTGGGCATTGGAATAGCATAAAATGCGAGTATTTGAGTCTTGGGCGAAAAAGGTAAACACGCTTTTGAAGAGTTTGCCCTTAGAAGGTACCCAACGCCTTTCAAGTACACTTTCTTCACCCCGATGAGGGATAGGGTGAAAGTCCAGGTTAAAAACTTTAGCGTCAAGCAAAATATCTGTGTAAATTCGATGTATGAGCTTTTCTAAAAAACAAATATTCATGGAACGAGTTGTGCAATAAGAATAATTTGAGATGGCAGTCGATTTAGGCAAGAGATTAAGTCCAGCAAAAAGTCCTGCTCCTTCATCGAAATTGAGAGCATTAATATGACTATGCCGTTCTTTGTCAATGAACTTGAGTACCAAATGAGATAAAATGGCACTAACTGCGGGAATCATAGTTGTCCCAGGATATTCAGAAGCCGCTACTATTTCTTCTAGTCCTAATTCTGAAAGAATTGGTAGAAAAAGGAAAAGCCCTCCATATTCTGTAGTGACCTTGCGGCCCCCTGAGAGATTAAGACAACGGACATCTGTCACCTCTGGAATATTAGACCGGGGAATGCTTACTTGGCGAACTTCAGCTCCAGTTCTTTTAGGAAGACGGGCAAATCCTTCTTCTCGCAAAATTTCGCTGATAGCAGTATGACTAATGATATGCCCTTTTGTCTTAAGAAGGGCTTGAATGTCATAGATGGAGTAATTTTGTTTGCGAAGGCTGATAGTTTCCATCCGTACTATGTCCTTTTTAGGGATGGCTTTAGGACCGGGGCGATGAGAGATAAAAAACTCGGGTTCCCTACCTTCTTTGAGGTTGGCTTCAAAGTCACGCACTAAAGTTTGAAAGGAAGAGAGTGTATACCCGAGGCGGAGTGTTATCTTCTTAGCAGAGCACTCTTCAATAAAATAAGCCCGTAGTCCTTCATACTGCTTTGCCACTGGCAGTATAGGATGCAAGAAAAATTTCGCTATTTCCCTACGTGAAGGCATTATTATTCTCCCTATATAGGAATTATAAGGAGGTATCAGGTGATTGTAAAGCAGCTTGCCGTGGGAGGAGCAGACGACAATTTTGCCTATATTCTGGCTGATGAAATTAGCCTGGAGGGTATGGTTTTAGACCCTTGCGGTGATACCAG
>SDBT01005328.1_pt1 | contig 21603 bp, 43 predicted proteins | sample 2277101 | NCBI WGS metagenome assembly SDBT01 (sample SAMN10404973, study PRJNA504765) | marine sediment metagenome | isolation source: marine sediment core GS10_PC15, 103 cmbsf | place: Arctic Ocean: Southern Knipovich Ridge | collected 2010
CCCACGATGCTCTCTCTTTACACCCTATTCATTCGGATTGGGTTCTTTCACACCCCCGGCCAAGAAGTTACCGAAACTATCAAGCAGGCCGAGCAGGGCGAGATCAAGATCGGATCCGGTCTCAGCTATGCTGGGAGCCGGGATTGCTCCTACGTCAAGCAGGCCCGTAAGGGTATCGAGGTCATCCTCAAACACGGGCTGGATGTCTTTCACCGGACTATGAAGGCCAACTATCCCGAAGGTGTGGACACCCATCTCCTTCACGATGGGTTCGGTATTGTGAATTTTACTCAGGGTAGACCAAAGAAAACTATGCCCCATTGGTATCGTGAAGAGCTGTGGAAGTAACCAAAGAACCTCCAGATGTTATTTGCGTTCTCGTCCTGCTAGGCGTATGGCTTATTGGTAGAAATCTCACGCGAAGGAAGTCCAATGGAAGGCTGCTACGTCGCCGGCGCTGATCCCGAGCTGATGCTCTGCTCTCCCGAGGGCAAGCTGATCAGCGCGATCCCTTTGATCCCGGGAACCAAAGAGAAACCCACCAAGGTCAAGTGCGGGGCCATCCAGCACGATAACGTCATGGCCGAATTCAACGTGGATCCAGCTTCCACTTCAGAAGAGTTCGAGCACAACACCCGCGAAGTGTTACGAGAGCTAACCAAGTTTGTAGCTCCGAACCTGCTTCTGGTTCAAGCCTCAGCCAAATATCCCAAGGCCGCCCTGAATAGCGAGGAAGCTCGGATCTTTGGGTGCAATCCCGACTTCGACAGCTGGACGCTCATGATGAATGAGTTTGACAGCACCAAGGCGTCAGGTAGCTTCCGGTCCGCCGGCGGCCACTTTCACATTGGGTACAAAGATTCCACCAGAGAGATGCTGAGTGATCCCTACGGAAAGGTCGAGGTCGTCAAAATGCTCGACATTTTCCAAGGCGTCCCCAGTGTCCTCTTGGATCCCGATCCCACGTCTGCCAAGAGACGATCTCTCTACGGAAAGGCCGGCTCTCATCGCCCGAAGGACTACGGAGTAGAATACCGAGCCCTCGGGAACTTCTGGGTTCGTTCCCCGTCTCTGCTACATCTGATGTATGAGTTGGCTCACACCGCTGTGGAGCTAACCCTCCAAGGTGAAAGTGGAAAGATCATCGACCAAGCCGGGGAGAAGAACGTCCAGAAGGCCATCAACCGCTCAGACAAGGGTGGGGCGGGTCAGATCGTAGATACCGTACTACGTAAGTACCTGCCTACACATCTTCAGACCCTGATCAGCAACCTCACCGGGCTCAATGCTGATCTGTACACTGCTTGGGCCCTGTAGGAGAACCAATGAGAATCTTAGTCGTGAATGATTACGACACTTGCTACAGCCGATTCTGGGGAGAGCTGGGTGACACCACCCCACGCGTCTCCGAGTTCATGGCTGACCCGGAGGAGTTCGGGCTAGTCTGCTTTACTGGTGGAGAAGACGTCTCCCCGGAGCTATATGGCCACGAGAACCTTCAGAGCCACAGCAGTCTGTCCCGAGATAAACGGGAGACCCTGATCTTCGAGATGGCTCACAAGCATGAAATCCCCATGACGGGTATCTGTCGAGGCTCCCAGTTCCTCAACGTCATGTGTGGGGGAACCATGGTCCAACACTTGGCCCAGAGCCACGGTGGGGTTCGCCACGGTTGCGTAACTCACGAGGATCAGGAGTTCGAGGTCACCAGCTCCCATCACCAGATGATGGTTCCCGGTCCCAAGGGAGAGATCCTGGCTTGGGCCAAGGAGCAGCTGGATCCAGATGATCTGGTCTACGCGGGACTGCCTCTGGAGCTGGTACACAACATCGACCCCCAAGGACGGGTTCTGGTAACGGAGGCCATCTACTATCCGCACTCCCGGGTGTTCGGCGTCCAGCACCACCCTGAGTGGCAGGAAGTCGACTGCGAGGCCGCCCAGTGGACCCTAGGTAAGATCCGAGAGTTACTGCTAAAGGAGGCAGAAGGTGCCGCAGGAGGACCCGCGTAACCTAGTCGACGAGTTCAAGGGACTCCGTGTAGAAGAGATCCGTAGCCGGCTGGAGCGTCGACGAAACCCATTCGCCTGTTTGCTCCTCAATATCGACTACGACATCAACATCTCCACCATGATCCGAACTCACAATGCGTTTTGTGGGCAAGAAGTGTTCTACATTGGCCGTCGAAAAATGAATCGGCGGGGATGCGTGGGCACCTACATCTACGAGAACATCACTCACTTCCCCACTTTGGAAGAAGCCAAGGCGGCTATTAGCCCAAACTACACTTGGATAGGCGTGGACAATCTCCCCGGAGCCACCCCCCTACCCAAGTTCAACTGGCCAGACCGGCCTTTGTTGGTCTTCGGTCACGAGAACAAAGGCCTTGACTTTTTGCCAGATTTGGCGTATAATTGTAAGAACATTGTCTTCATCCCCCAAATGGGTAGCTGCCGCTCGCTCAACGTAGCTGTAGCGGCGGGTATCACCATGTTCGATCTTGCTAACAAGAAAGGATGGATCTGATGGAGCAGGCGTTTCCTTGGGGCATCGTAGTTTTTGGTAGCATTCCCATTCTTATAACCATCGGGATCTTACTTACCTTGGTTTTCGGTAGTGACGAGACCAAAGAAGAAATGGGGAAAGCAATCAAGAACTATCACCCTCCAGGACACGAATAACCAACAAGAAAGGATGGTTAGGTGAGTAATCAAGTACAAAACCCCGGATTCCTTATAGGACGGGTAGCGGTCGATGTGTTTTTTATCCTCGTATGTCTCTTTGTCATGAATCTTGGTCTCGGTATGATCAACGAGGCTAATGACACCCAGTTCTATCTCGGTCTTCTTCTTACTGTCGCACCCCTGGGTGTTTTGGCGTATGCCGGATCGCGGCTCTACAACCACTTGGTCGGGTTCGCCCCGACAACAAAAGGAAACTGACGTGCGTAAATTCATGTCCATCGCTCTCTTGGCCCTCGTAGCCATGATCGGCACCGCTTGTACGCGGGTCGAGCCCGGATACACCGGGATCAAGGTCAATCTGCACGGCTCCGAACGCGGAGTCTCCGCCGACAACATCGTGACCGGTCGGGTCTACTTCAACCCGTGGACGACCAGCATCTACGAGTTCCCGACTTTCGTTCAGCAGTTCACCTGGACCGCCGATCGGTCCGAGGGATCGTCCAACGACGACTCGATTACCTTCAACTCTCGGGAAGGGGTGGTGGTCAACGCAGACATCTTCGTGGCCTACGCCTTCGAAGCCGACATGGTGCCCTCGATCTTCGAGGAGTTCCGGCAGGAAGCCGAAGTCATCACCCAGACTTACGTCCGGGGTCAGGTGCGGGACGCTTTCAGTCGGGCCGCCTCCACTATGCCGATCATCCAGATCTATGGTGCAGGTAAGGGTCCCCTGCTGGAAACGGTTATCGGGGACCTCCGAACCGCTTTGGGTCCCAAGGGTTTCCGCTTCGACAACGTGTCGTTTGTGGGGGCCCTTCGAGTCCCGGAGAACGTGAAGACCTCGATCGACCGGGTGATCCAGGCCCAGAACGAGGCGGCCGAGGCCGAAGCTCGGGTGGTCCAGCGGGAGTTTGAGGCTCAGCAGAACGTGGCTCTGGCCCAAGGTGACTACGACGCAGCCATCCTGCGGGCCAAGGCCAACATGGAGCTGAACGCTACGCTCACCGCGCAGCTCATCCAATACGAGCAAATCCAGATGATGCGGGAGAAGTGGGACGGTACCCTGCCGAGAGCCATGCTCGCCGATGGCGGAGCCTTCATCTCACTCAGCACCGACTAGGGGGATTGGGAGCCCCGGCTTCGGCCGGGGTTCCCGTCGCTTTCCCATGGAAGTCTATACCCAAGACGACTTCATAGTAGCTATGATGGCTATTAGCCTTCGGGATACTCTGAGCCCAGAGGCAGAGGGATTCTTTGAGTTCATCCAGCACCAACGAACGGACGAGGAGAAGTTAGCGCTCCTGGATCGGGCCGAGAAGCTAGTCGACCGCGATCCTGACCTACCTTCCCGAGAGAGGATGAAGGAGCTTTCCGAAATCTTCACCGATCTACCTCGAGATGAGTGGGAACTGATCGAAATCCAAAGCAACTCTCAGTAAGGAGGAGCTCGTGCGAGAGATCATCCGGATGATGGCGGGAAGCCGCTTGTATGGAACTATGGTTCCAGAATCCGACGAGGATCACAAGTCAGTCTATATTCCCGCCGCTCGTCCGATTCTCCTTCAACGGGAGAAAGGTGGCGTCTGCGCCAAGATAGACGGGGTCGACTGGGAAAGTTTCAGTCTGCACAAGTATATCAGTCTTCTGCTAGCGGGACAAACTGTCGCTCTGGACATGCTCTTTACTCCTGAAGAGTTCTACATCATGCCTCCACAGCCGGAATGGCTGGCTGTACAGGCTAACAAGGAAAGGTTTCTCTGTAAGGGCGTGTCCGCTTTTGTGGGTTACTGCCGCGGGCAAGTCCGCCGGTACGCGGTCAAGGTAGAACGTTACGCGGCTACCGCGGCCACTGTAGCCAGGCTGGAGTATCTTTGCACCACTCAGTCCGCCCGGCAAGCCATGGGTTATCACATGGACAGCTGGGATACGCTCGTCGCTGTCCACGAAGACATCAAGATCACGACCGTTAAGCAGGCTTCGGGGGTAGATATGCCCCACTTGTCGGTGGCTGGAACCTTGATTCCCTTAACCGTTTCTCTGACCAACGGCCTACAAATGATGCGCCTCAAGTTAGACAAATACGGGGAGAGGGTCAAGCAAGTCAACGATATGACGGGAGCCGACTGGAAGAGCATGATGCACGCGGTTCGCGTAGCTGGAGAAGCTGTCGAGTTCTTAGAGACCAAGAAGCTGACCTTTCCTCGGCCCGAAGCCTCTTTACTCTTAGCCATTCGCATGGGAAAGATTCCCTATGCCAAGGTTTGTGAAATGATCGAGGTTGGCTTGGAGACGGTGGAAAAAGCCTTGGAGGAATCCAGTCTCCCAGAGGAGCCGGATCGAGAGTTTGCAGAGGGCTTGGTGGAAGACTTCTACCGCAACGCTGTTTTACGCGCCCGTAGCTCAGCTGGATAGAGCGCCGAGCTTCTACCTCGGATGTCGGGGGTTCGAGTCCTCCCGGGCGCGCCAAGAGAAGTATCACTTCACCTGAAACTGACAAGGAGAAGACAGGATGAACACCAGAGACCTAATCATTACGGCTCTGACGCCCGGAACCCCCTTCAACAGCAACAATCTGATTTGGAGGTCGATACAAGCCCTATCCCAGTTCGCCGGCTGTTCTCTTGAGGAGACGCTGGAGTTGATTGCTGGGGATCTGGCCGACGTGGCCGTGGTTCGTCCCTCGGCTGCTGGGAAGGGGCTCCTGGCCGCGCTCAAGGAGCACATACCCCAAGCCGCCAATAATGGAGAAGGGGAGGTCGTAGCGGTGGCTGGAGGCCCGGCCTTCAACGCTCCTCTACCAGTAGCCCCGGAGCCCATGGACGAGGCAGTTGAACTGGCTGAACCTCCGGCCCACCCCCAAGAACAGGCCGTTGTAGGAGGCCTGCCAGGGCAGATCCCGGAAGGAGAGAGCGAATGCGGCGTACCCGACTGCCCGATCTGCGCAGCACATAACCTAGCCGAAGCAGGGCTGCCGGAGCAGGCTGAGGAGGATATCCACGTTGCCCCGCCGCCTCCACCCCCGCCAGCCCTGGGTTAAGCCGACGTAGCTCAGATGGCCAGAGCAGCTGATTTGTAATCAGCGGGTCGGGGGTTCGAATCCCTCCGTCGGCTCCACAACGAACCAAAAAAGGATGAACTGACATGGCTGTGATACTCATATTCCTGTACCTGCTCATAGGATTCAACTTGGTTTTCGGGTTGAGATTTGAGAACGGTAAACCCATTGGGTCTGTTGAGCCAGGAATGTCATTCCCGATAGTCATGTCTTGGCCAATCATGTTACCCGTGCTTGCCCCTCGCATCACGAGCTTCACGTTCCGAGGTAAAACCCTCTGGGAACGTAAGCCATAACCGCCCGCGCCCGTAGCTCAGCTTGGATAGAGCAACTGGCTTCGAACCAGTAGGTCGGGAGTTCGAATCTCTCCGGGCGTGCCAGAAGAAGAAGAAGGAAGAAAATGACCGATTGGCCAGAGAACGACGAATTGATGCGCTTCGAGGATCTAAGCAAGCCTGTAGAAGATCTTGTTCGCCAAGCGTATTCCTTGAGACGCAAGCCTGCCATCAAGGAAGGCTTGGGCTGGAAGGGCCCCTCCCTTCCTGAGTCTATGGCCGCAACTTGCCTTGATTTTGCTGAAACCGTCAGCGCCGAGGGCTTGCGTTACAACGACGAGGAACAGGGACGAGACCCGTTGATAACAATCATCGGCATCGCTGTCCAACTGGGGATCGAACAAGGACGCCGCATTTCCAGCGGTGAAGTAAAGGACTTGAGGGAACGGTTGGACATCATGCGAAAAGTATTGAAAGAAGTCAATGCCTAGGTTCAACTTGGGAGATGAGGTGTGGCGAGTTCAGGGGGTACCAGATCTTGGCAAGAGTGTTGAGGTTGTCGGACCTGCCTCTATCAGCGCGATAATCCAACGTCTTGGCGGATGCACCTATCTCCTGGAGTGGAAAAGAAACGCGATGGAGGAGCCGATCACTGTCAGGATCCGCCCGATAGAGGTCAGGGATGAGCAAGATCCAGAGTGCTTACATCTCACCAAAGCATCTGCCCAAGCAGCAGCCGACCGCAGGCACAACGAGTGGCTCAAGCGCTTCAAGCGGTAGAACGGAGGAACTGCAGAATGAACAACCACATTCGAAACGCCTCTACAGGAGCCCCCGCCCCGAAGAGAAGCATACGTGCCCATCGCATATACGACGCGGGCTGTTGTTTAAATCAAGGTGCCATTCCAGTAGGTTGGCGCATTTCCTTCTTAAATTGGGAGATTTCCATCAACCCAGTTAAGCGGAGAACTGACTGCGGAAATCACCCATGACCGACTGGCCTAAGAACGACAAGACGCTGAGTTTTTGGGAGTTGACGGATCCCGTAGTGGATCTGGTCCGCCAGGCGTACTTCTTGGACCCCAACCTGACCGCTGTCAGAGAGGGGTTAGACTGGAAAGGACCTTCCCTTCCCAAAGCCCTGGCGGCAGGCTGCCTCCCTTTTGACGTAGCTGTCAACGCCGAGAACCTGCGCTACGATGACGAAGAACAAGGTCGAGACCCTTTGACTGTGATTATTGGTATCGCCGTCCAACTGGGAATCGAACAAGGTCGGCGAGTTGCCATCAAGGATACCGAGCATGACGACCTACGAGTCCGTGTCTCTGAAATCTTGGGACACCTTCAGGGAGGGGAGAGGAAATGAACAACCATATTCGGAACGCATCCACGGGCTTATTTCTTTTCGTGGGAATATCCTGTAGTGGATTCGTAGCTGGTGGGCTCTTTCGAGGCATGATAGGCACCGAAAGCCTAGTCCCCGCCCTGGCCATTTGGGCAATTACGTCTTTCGTGGGACTTGCTCGTTTCGCTGAATTTGCCGCATGCCCGCACAGGATACCTCCCCTGCGCCCCGAAGTTGAGTCGTTGCCAGAGAGGGAATTCCCCGCTCGGCAGGATGAAAGTGGATGGAATCCAGTTCCACCCGAATCAGAACGTCCTGAGGCTCCACCGCCACCTCCGGAACCACCCTTGCCCTAGAGAGGAGACAACGATGTGGATTACTGACGGAATGATTGCTACCGAGCTGGCTTCACTGATCGCTTCGGGGTCTGCGCTGCTGGGTTTTGCTCTCGGATGCGTTCTGACCGAGAACAAGCGGCTCCGGGTCCTGCGTATTAGAGCCGGAGGGAGCAAGAAAGGGTGATGAGAGCCCTAGCCCTCGTAGCCAGCCTGTTCATCCTCAGTGCCTGCTCCACCCGAGCCTGCAATCGCCCTGTAATTGATGACCGAGCGGAGCTTGGCCCCACGCTGGGAGAGGCCCTGTGCCAGGATCACGGGGGTTACTCCCACACCACCAACGACTACCGGATCGCCAGTGTCGGAGAGGCTGGAGTGATGCGGCTGGGTAAAGAGTATTTCGTCTGTACTGATGGCACAGCGGTACCAAGCCCATGACGAGCCAAGGTACCTTCTTAGCCTTCTGCTGGGCTGTAGCCGTAGCTGGCTGGATAGGCATCTTTGTGCCTTTATCGAATACAGCCAAGGCTGCGCTCCCCCCGGCCGAAAAGCCCGCCCTAACTTGCCCCTTGGCTTGGGATGTTCAGGTGGCCACGGATATCATGATCGCCTACCTGGGCGGAGCAGTAAACAAGACGGATAGCGAAGTTGAGAAGATAACCATGTCAGCCTGCGTAGGCTCTTTGGAGCACCTGCGACGGATGATGATCGTTTGGCAGGGCATAAACTGCCGGAAGTCCCAATAGCTCAGCTGGATAGAGCAGCTCCCTCCTAAGGAGCAGGCCAGGGGTTCGAATCCTCTTTGGGACACACTTAAAGGAAAATCATGTTTCTATTCTACCTCTTTCTCTACCTACTCGTAGGTTTCTCTCTCGCGGTAGCTGACTCCGTTCGCAACGGTAACTATCAGCCTACTTTAGTGGTGCTTGGCTGGCCTCTTTTAATCACTGCGTCCGTCTTTCTGGGTACTCTTGACGCCTTAGGCAACGTTATCGACCAAGTTGTTGATGCCGCCACCGCCTTCTACTTTCGCCTACGGGGACCTTCCAAATCCAGGTCAGGAAAGGAGAGCTAAACATGGAGACTCAAACGATGTGGGCGGTGTTCTCGGGAGGCTCACTGCTCTCGTTCTTGGCCTACGTCGCCCTGTACCCAAGGACCATGACCAAGACCGGCACGTTGTTCTGGCTTTTGCTTTGGCCGGTGGGAGTGGCCCTAGGACTGGCGGGGCTGATCGTGGGGGCCGGAGAAGACCTGAGAAGGAAGCTGGAGCCCGACGGAAAGGCCAGATGTGCCCCGGATGACCAGAACTCCCGACGTGAAACCGGGTGTTGAGGACGAGGTGTACCTAATCGTGCGCTTTCCTGGTTGAACCACTCTTAGACGCCGAAATTGGGAAGTGCTGAAACCGGTTTTGAGCGAAAATCGACTTTTTGGACCTAAAAACACGAAAAACGTGAAAAGCGCTAAAAACGCGGAAAGGGAATGACGTGGAGATTCTTTTAGTCGTCCTTTACTTCACAATCGGGTTCGGATGTGCCGTCACCCACCAAGTTCGCTCTCGGCGTGACCTTGATGCCACAACGATACTCGTGTGGGTCTTCTTTTGGCCCGCCGTGGCGATGCTTTGTGGTTTTATCGCTGGGGTCGGTCTTTTTGCAACGTTATACTGTGATTTTCGAGATAAGCAGGAGGCTAAAGCCCTCGAGAAACTAAAGGGACGCTAGAACCGAGGAAAAGGGGTTAGAAGTGCGAATTTCAACTCTCAAGAGGCGCTTGACTGCGAAAATAGACGCAATTTCCGATTTCCAGGACGCCCTGAGAAACACTTTCGGAGAAAGAGGATTTAAACTCGAATATCACCCGAGAGAAGAGGAAGAATCGCCTTTTCTACAGTTTGGGTATTTGAGCGCCTCAGTAAAGCTTAAAGGCGACTGGGACACTTCCAATTCGGAGGAAGAAGTCCTAAGTTGCTTCAAACACACTGGACTCAACGAATTTTTCGCCGAAAGCGGAGCTGGGGTCGGCGGAAACTGGAGAGACGTCGGATTTTACGAAATCCCGCTAAAATAGCGAGAAACGCAGAAAGGGGCAATGGTGGAGATCCTTTTAATCGTCCTTTATCTCACAATAGGCTTCGTATGCGCTGTTATCAGCCAAATTCGCTCCTATACCGATACTGATGGCCTCGAGGTGATCGGGTGGGTCTTCCTTTGGCCTGCCTTCGCGGTTATTTGCGGTTTGGTCGGGGCGGTCGGTTTTTGTAGGACATCGTATTGCCAATATCGAAATAAACGGAATAAAAGGGACGGCAGGGTTCACCATCATCGGCAAACCCTTTAGATGGGCGCGTAGCTCAGTCTGGCCAGAGCAATCGGCTCTTACCCGATCGGTCGGAGGTTCGAATCCTCCCGCGCTCACCAAACTTGCGGAAACGCGAGATTTATCGTATATATATTCTAGGGGAGTATTCAGTATGATCAAAATATACTTATTATGTATCGCTGCTGTATGGGTTGCCGCGATGTACGTCGTCATCAGGTACGGGCATACAGAAGGTCTATGAATATCCGAGACGTATAAAGGGTAAAACAATGAAGACTTTAGTCGTAAATTTCTTCGGTGGACCAGGAAGCGGTAAATCGTCCACCACAGCAAGTGTATTTTCCGCTCTGAAGTGGGAAAACATCAATTGCGAGATGTCTTTAGAATTTGCCAAGGATAAAGTCTGGGAAAGATCACCCCATATCCTGGATAATCAACTTTACGTATTCGGCAAGCAATTTCACCGCTTGAACCGTCTTTTAGGACAAGTGGACGTGATTCTCACCGATGCGCCACTTTTAAACTCAATCTTGTACTATAAGGGAACTAACGAGTACTTTCCTCGTATGGTGTTTGAAGAACATCGGCAGCTCCGAAATGTGAACATATTCCTTCAGCGTTTGAAGCCGTATAACCCCTCCGGTCGACTTCAGGACGAACAGCAAGCCAAAGCGCTGGATAAACGCGTCCTGCACATTTTGGATTACCTAGGAGAGGATTACCTCACCTGGCCCGCCGATCCAAGATCCATACCCATGATTACCAAACACATCTGCTTGGAACTTTTTGAGAGAATCTATGGTTAGTATTCTAGGGCTCCTAATCACGATTTCCACCGCAACCTCTATGTTCTATTATTGGGCCACCGCCAAAAATTGCTGGCTGAAAGCCGCTTACGCTTCGGCTATCCTCAATGGGCTTGTCCTAATCTACATCAACTGGCGTCTAAGTTTGGGAGAGGGCGACTGGTCGGTCAACATATTTACCATCATGTGCCTATGGTTCATCATTTCCGGATCAAAGGGACTGATGAGGCTCAGAGAAGAGAAGCAGCAGGAATGAACGCACAGAAGCCGACAAAGGCAAGGCACGCCTGTCCTAAGTGCGAGGCAGAGCGCAGTTGCCGCAAGTGTGAGGATTACTCAAAGTGGCTGGCAGGTTGGTATGCGAGAGGCGCGCATCGAGACGAGTCAAATCGGAAAAAGCCCGGAAACTGCCAATATTTGTGGTTTGCACTTTGTCTAAAGTGCTGTTAAATGAGGCTCAGAGAAGAGAGGAGTAAGTAAATGGGATGGCTTGAAGGCTTCATTATCTTCTACATGGGTGCGTGGTGGGGAGTTTACGGAATATGGGTTTACGCTACCTTGGCGCTGTAGCTCAGTTGGTAGAGCGGGACTCTCATAAGGTCTGACAGTCGGTAGTTCGATTCTACCCAGCGCCACCAAAAACGGGGGAAAGCATGGATCATTCACAACTGTCAAAGGGTCTCTTGGAGATCTACAACAACGATGTTGACGATTGTCTAAGTTGGTTGAATAGTCCCCATCAGCTTCTCGACGGGCTCACTCCCCTAGACAGGATTCAAGAAGATGGAGATACGGACGCTGTAATGGTTTTGGTGGCCCAAGTTCTGGATGGGGCTTTCGTATGAGTTACTGTCGGTATAGTGCCGACAGCGACGTTTATGTGATTGGTACCAAGACGGGTTGGGCATGCCTTGGTTGTTCCGGGCTAAAAGATTCTTCCTCCTCCTGTAAAACCCGCGAAGAGATGTTGGGACATCTACTGAAACACAGGGAAGAGGGACATAAAGTTCCAGATTGGCCGCTGGACCGCTTACGTAAAGAAATTACTGCGGAGTAGAGGAGAGGCCGTCCTCGCCGGGCTCATATCCCGGAAATCGTGGGTTCGAATCCTACCTCCGCCACTAGGAGAGAAAACCGTGTGCGAATGTGGACATGATTTCGACGAACACGAAATCAACGACAACGACAAGCGAGACAATACGCTGGAGCCCTGCAAAGCAAAGGGTTGTAAGTGCCTCTCGTACGCAGTACCTTACTGTAATTGATTATCAGTTTTGCCTGAGCCACTGGATTGGCTCGGGGGAATGTGAAGTCCCCAGAATAGTCTGGGGACAAATAACGCGTCTTAGGACGCACTTAGGAGAAAAGTAAATTGGGTAATAAACTATATGTAGGGAATCTTCCCTTCACCACCACAGAGGCCGATCTTCGAGCCCTGTTCGAAGAGCATGGAACAGTCGATTCGGCCAATGTGATCGCCGATCGGGAATCGGGAAGATCCCGGGGATTCGGTTTTGTCGAGTTCCAGAACGAGAGCGATGCACAAGATGCGCAGCGCGCCCTCGATGGATACGACCTTGACGGTCGAAATCTGCGAGTCAACGAAGCTCAGGACCGAAAGGGGTCCAGTGGCGGCGGCTTTCGTAGGTAAGGGGTAGATCCTCCCCTAAAAGCGTCGACTTTCGCGAAAAAAAAGTCGGGGGGTAGAGAGGTTTCCAAAATCTGAAAACCCCTCGCGCGAGTAGCTCAATTGGCAGAGCACCACGTTGCCAACGTGGATGTTGTGGGTTCAAGTCCCATCTCGCGCTCCAGGAGGAGAAAATCATGGGTAGACCTAAGCACAAGCGGCACCGCCCGAGCTTAGAGCAGCGGCACCGCCCGAACTTAGGGCAGTGGGAAATTCAAGGTCACGCCGATAATTATGCGAGACACCAAAGTTGTGGTGGCCTCATCGCCAGCGTGCCCGGCAAGCAAATCCCTCGTTGCATCAGATGCAAGCAGAAGGCGGGTAAGCTAGCCAAAGAGAAAATCTTGAGGCGAATGCAGCCCATGCAGGAGCGCATCCCCGGTATGGGCATGCAAGACCTCTACTACACCGCCCCCGAGGGAGAAGAAGAAGTAGACGAGGGGGAACGCCAGGTGCGTCAAATGGAGGGCCGCGTGGGCGCGATGTTTCCCGGGGCGCCGGCGTCGGGTCCGTCGAGCAGTCCCCCGCTTTCGACCTACGGGTCAATAAGAAGAAAGAGACGCCGGAAACTGCTCCGCCTAAAAACCAGCAGACACTCTACCTTTGGCAAAAGCATCGTCACGAGTGGCACGCAGGTGGGAGGCTTCCACGATCAAGACGGGCGTAAGCTGAGTAAGCCGGAACGCGAACACTTCTTGAACCAGCGTCGCGCCGAGGCAGCGCACCGGGACCACGTTGAGTTAGATTACGTGAGCCCAGATCCTCCTTTGGTCAAGCGTATAATTGAGTCTTCCGCATCATACGTCGCGAGAGCGAAGGAAAAAATTGCCCAGTGCCTGGGCGATGGCGAGGCCGTCCCTAATTGGGCAACCCAAACGATCAAAGACCATCTAAAAGCTCAGCGGGAACAAGAAGTACGAGATCTCTCGATCGCCAAGATCGCGATTAAAGATTACGAGGAGAAGATTAAGCTGATCATGCGCCTTCCGGGCCAGCACCCGGGCAATGCCGCTGCGATCGCGTATTTCGAACGCCAGAAGCGATTCTACGAGGAAAGCTGATGAAAGTTCACTTGGTGAGTGATCTCCACGTTGATGCCTATCTCAACCGAGATGACTACATCATGTATGACTTGGATCCTGGAGATTGTGAAGCTCTAATTGTAGCCGGAGACCTTGCTGAGAGCTGGTACTTGGAAGAGAGAGCTGTCGGCGACTTCGAAGTCTTGTGCGACAAGTATGCTCACGTTATCTACGTATTGGGCAACCATGAATACTACGGTAGCTCGTACGAGGAAACACAAGATAGATTTAAAGCCCTCGGTGAGCAGTTCAGCAATCTGTTCTGTTTGGACAACGAAAGCGTGACGATAGGCGAGGTTTCCGTTGCGGGCTCTACTTTATGGTTCAGAGATACTCCTATGAACCAACTCTACGAGAAGTATGTGAGTGACTTCAGCCAGATCCAGCGGTTTCGGGATTGGGTGTACGGTCAGAATGAAAAGTCGGTGGGCTTCCTCCAAGAGGCCAGAGATATAGACCTTGTGGTTACTCATCACCTGCCCTCTTACAAGAGTGTGGGTGCCAAGTACGCGGGTGAGCCAACCAATCTGTATTTCCTGTGCGACGTTTCGGAAATCATGCTAGACATGGGGCCAAAAGTATGGGTGCACGGTCACTCGCATATCCCTTGCGATTATATGCTAGGTGAGACTCGCGTTACTTCTAACCCTAGGGGCTATCCCGGCGAGAACTCTTCCGGGTATGGGCCTCTGACCATTGAGATATAAGCGGGTTTAGCTCATCTGGTAGAGCGTCAGGTTTCCAACCTGAAGGCGGCCGGTTCGAGTCCGGCAACCCGCTCCACACGGGATTCACAAGGAGAGAATGTGCGTAGTAAGTTAGTGCAACACCTAGCAATGGCCGGGTTGGTTATGATCTTCGCGACCGGTTGCGTAGGTCCGTTCAGTAAAGGGCCTCGGAGTGTACAAGGATTAGCCAAGACCTACGTAGTCCTACAAGGAAAGCTGGCCTCCGCTCCTCAACTCAAGGAGGGCGGGAAGCTTATGGAGCTTTACTTGGGGGTAGGTGAAAAGACTCCCCCTCAACCAGCGAGCCTGATTGACGAGGAGACTGGAGAAGAGATCGAGATCCAAGCATCGGTCCTCTCAGCAGACGAAAGGTTCGACGAGATCAAGTACTGTATCGCTTACAACAAGGAAGAGGAGAAACGGCTCGCCAACGCAGCCGAGTTGCTGACCGAGTCGGCAGACAAGACGGTTTTCCTTTACGCCAAGATGATCGAGGGACGCAAGTTCAAATGGTTCTACGACGGCTTGGACTGCGTGGTCTTTGCTGTAGGCGTTTATCATCCCCGGGCCTACAAGTACGTTACTCTCGACACAGCATATGGTTTAGGTTGGGCAGACATCTGGTCCTTCAAGGCTTTCATTGCGTCGGCGTTGAAAGCCGGTGGAAAAGCGGCCCTCAAGGCTGCTCCCGGCCTGTAAGTTGCCCAGATAGCATAGCTGGCCCAATGCGTTACCTTGGTAAGGTAAAGATCGAGGGTTCGAATCCCTCTCTGGGCTCCAAACTCAAGGAAGTAGTATGTGGTTACTATTGTTAATCGACAAAAAATTCTACGGCAAGAAGTTGGCTGATATCTTCCACGAAGCTATCGTGGCTCAAGGATACGCCAACGCTTCTCTGGTCACACTAAGCGAAGGTGAAGAACACCAACACTACGTGGTCAGCTTAGCTTGTTACGCAAAACAAGTGGAAGCGGTCGCTGCGGCCACTATGATCGAAGACGAGCTAGGGGAAGCTGTGGTTCTGATGAAATCCGTAGAGGTAGTAAAGTAAGTCCGGCCCGTCGGTCCAGTCTGGAGTGGACGTCGCCTTGTCACGGCGAAGATCATGGGTTCAAATCCCATACGGGCCGCCAAGGAGGACAGATAATGTCAACAGCAGAAACTTGGGCCATCATTTCCCTAGGGGTTTCCTTTTCCGCTATACTCGCATCGATGGCAATCCTGTTTTGGGCTATCCTCGGATACCGGAGGTACTCGAGGCAAGCCGAGCTGGCTGTAGCTACTGCCCAGAGAATAACTAGGGACATAGAAAAGAGAAGGCAGGAACTCGAAGACTTAGAACCCTTACTTCAGGAGGCTTCGAGCCGCCTACGACAAGGAGAGATAGTCAGTGATAATTGATGTGGCCTTAGGATTTGCACTAGGAGCCTGGGTTATCGGACTGTATACCCCGCCGATTATAATGAAAGTAGTCCTGATCGGTAGCGTTGTGATCGAAGTTTTGTATAGTATGGCGAAGTTTTGGTTTCGCGATTGAGGGTTAAGCATAACTAACTTGCTCCCTTAGCGTACTGGGTTGGAGCGAGGAAGGAAGGAGATACCCGTGACCATAAAAGAATTACGTAAGAAGATAGAGGGACTCGACGATGGCGTGGAAGTCGTAGCTATGGGCCACTTCGGGGAAGCTATTCGTCTTAGCGATTTCGGCTTCTGCGTCAACAAAGGTCCAAATCGGCTCGTGGATTACGGCTGGCAAGATGGTGGCAAGAATACAGAGGATGAAGTTTTTACCATACCGGTGGCTGACATAGGCCCAGAACCGAGCTGAGGAGCGAATGATGTAGGCCGCACTTATCCCCCTGAGCGCGCCCTCACTGAACACTTAGATCAGCGAGAACTTGGGTAAGCCCAAGCAGGGGGGTCCACGCTCCCGTCGTCTAGTGGTTAGGACAGCGGGCTTTCAATCCGCCAACAGGGGTTCGATTCCCCTCGGGAGCACCAGTTTTACCAAAGGAGAAATATCGTGACTAACTTAGTAGGGGGTACTATCAAGACCGTGCGGTGGATGACCGCTGCTGAGATGGAGAAAGAAGACTGGACCCGACCAGCAATTGTTCTGGAGATGGAAGAAGGCGGAAAGCTTTTTGCTTCCCAAGACGAGGAGGGCAACGGTCCCGGAACTCTCTTTGGAGAAGACAAGAACGGAGACACTATCTACATAATGCCTTACTCAGATTCGGAATAGTTACTGATTGCTAGTGCCCGATTACGCCCTGTAGAGGTATTAAACGTGACAATCTACGTACATCGAAACCTAAACCGAAAGTGCTGGTCGGTCTTGGATCGAGGAAAGCTCAAAGGGTACCGCCACAAGCTAACCATGAGAGACGTGGAGTTCCGAGTTCGGGCGGGAGGGCAAAGGCGGGCCGTGAGAGAGAAGAGAAGGAACGTTCACGCCTTCGCCGTAGGTAGAATGAGTACAGGAATCCCCTACGGTAAAGGAATCAAAGTGCGTTACGACGTCCGGACTGGCAGATTCGTTGATTTTGGAGGGCGGCAGATTTTAGAGGCTAAAAAGGTTTATTTCACCGATCAAGGGCAGGTCTGGGCTTTCAGTCCCACCTATGGGGAAAGGAATAGAACTTGACGCAGAAAATATTCCCCACTCTTTACGGTAAGAGCTCCGCGGGCAAGATCAAAGTGTGGACGATCCGGGCCAAGAATGCCAACGGCCAGGCCGCTATCGTTACCGAGTACGGGTACGAAGACGGGGAGATGCAGTCCGCCCGGATCGAGATCAACCAGGGAAAAAGCCTTGGGCGGAGCAACGAAACCACTCCCTTCTATCAAGCCTGCCTGGAAGCGGAATCGAAGTGGAACAAGAAGAAGGACAAGGGATATGTGGAGAAGAAGAAGGATCTGGACAAGAAACAACAGGTTCTTCCCATGTTGGCCCATAGTTTTGAGAAGAGGGGCCACGACATAAAGTGGCCGGCTTTCGTCCAACCCAAGCTGAACGGGATTCGTTGTCTGGCCCATAAGGTCAGCGAGACAGAGATCCTTTATCTCTCCCGAGGCGGAAAACAATTCGGAACTTTGGACCACTTGAGCCCTCACCTTCTTGCTATCATGACCATAGATGAGATCTTGGATGGGGAACTGTTCACCACCGAGCTGACCTTCCAAGAGATCATAGCCGCTGTCAAGCGGGAGAAGACTACCAATCCCAACACTACGTTAGTCGAGTACTGGGTGTACGACATAGTGCAGACGGAAGCCTCCTTTAGTGAACGCCATCGTCACCTTTCAGGTATACTTCCCGGAGAGAAGCCGATCGTCACGGTGGCTACCCTGGAAGCCAAGAACGCCGACATGATGCGCAAGTTACACGCTCAGTTCGTACAAGCCGGTTACGAAGGTACCATCATTCGGAACAAGCACGGGCGGTACAAGCCCAAGGATCGCTCGAAGGATCTCCAGAAGTATAAGGACTTCATTGACGAGGAGTTCGAGATCGTGGGAGGTCGAGAAGGCATCGGACGGGCCATGGGCACCATCATCTGGGCTTGCGTAACTGAGGACGGGAAGGAATTTGATGTCCGCCCCAAGGGTACCGAGGCTCAGCGTCGGATCTGGTGGAAAAACTTGGAGTTGTACATCGGCAGAAGACTTACCGTACGCTACCAAAACCTATCGGACACTGGAATACCAATCTTCCCGGTCGGCATAAATATTAGAGAAGGAAGTATAAATAAGGATGGAAACTTTGAACCTGCCTCGTAAAAAGCGAAAGTTAAGTTTAAGACAACTTTTAGCCAGACTGCTTTTCTGGTGGTCCGTACGTCTTATAGGGTGTAAAACCCAAGAAGAACGGGAGACGTTCGCGTTAGCTTGGGTTATGGCCATCAAAGTTGTCCACGATGTCCCAGAAGCGAGAGAAGCTGCTAGGAGGGGGTTTTCCGGTGGATGAAGAAGACCCTCCCACCCGTCCACGTAGGCCAATGCCTCGACCACTCTACCAAAGGAGAACCAATGGTAGAGTTCATTGATAAGAATGGCAATAGGTACAGTCCTGAATTTTACACGCCGCGCAATGAAGAAGATACCATACGCTACCAGTTCAAACTTAGTGAGGAGGATTGGTACAAGGTTAAAGAGAATGCCTGGTGTGATATCACTGACCAACAGACAGGTAAGAAGTACAGGATAGAGAGAGGAGTAGACTGTGGTGCTGCGAGTAGCTGTCAATGTGATGCTATCGCAGACCCATTTGAGTAATGAGAAACCCAACACATGAGCGTTGTTCTCACAAGACCCTGAGAAACGAACGCTGCAAGAACAGAGCCAAAGTGGGTAGAGTTTGCTCGGTTCATTTGAGGCGAGTCATCCGGGAGGTAGCCAGAGATCGAAACAACACGTGGCGAAAACAGCTGCGAGGAGAATGGTATAGATAAAGATGGGAACTTCGAATCGAACTTCTAAGAGGAAGGGGTGGAATTGGGACTGGCTATACCTACTTATCCCGATAGCGGGGATTATACCCTACGTACTGGCAGCCGAAGAACGGCAGGAGAGGGAAAGAAAAATGTCCATTGAAGAGGAGGCTCACTTAGCCCCTGACCTTGAGCTCTTCGTGGGGGAAGCCTTTGCCAAAGAAGGCATTCCAGTCCACCAAATCGAAGCTCGCGACTATCCGAGCGAAACCATCGTAGTCGTCGAAGTTCTTGACCGCTTTGACGAGGCTGTGGTTCTGGGGAACCGGCTCGATCTGGAAATCGAAGACGGTTTTGTAGTAGTTCGCCGTGTTGCTGGTAACTCCTAGCGTGGCTATAAAGCCCGTGTGTAGTAGATGTCAGGTTGAGTTGGATGAACCCGGGGCTATACTTTTGAGTCCCCCAAACGAAAAAGAACAAGTCCAGAAATTTCACCTTTGTTTGACCTGCTACGGAGAGGTGACCGAGTGGCTGATGGTGCTCGCCTGCTAAGCGAGTGTGCGCGTTAAACCGTACCGTGGGTTCGAATCCCACTCTCTCCGCCATCCTTTATAAGGAAGTATTAAATGACCCCAGAAAAAGTAAAAGAAGTTACGGCTCGGTACCGCGAACTCCTCGCCCCCGTAGACGGGAGGAATTGGGCCGACGCATCCGCACAGCCTGAACCTGAAGGCGCCCACGAACACGTGAAGTGGATGCTGGACAGGATCGACGAGTTCGTAGCCCAAGGAGAAATGGGGAAAGCTTTCCGTTGGCTTGGCTTCTTACAAGGGGTATTCTGGGCTCTTGGTACATATACATTAGATCAGATGCGGGGGCATAACAGAACAGAGAAGTAGCATCAAAAGCCCGGCGTAGAGCCTAACAAATCCTCGATGGTCATGGGCTGAAAATTTGGTGCCATCGGATGCTACTTCGAACCCCAAGGGAAAATTATGCCAACCTACGAGTACAAATGTACCTTCGGCCATGAGTTTGAGGAAGTCCAAAAGATCACTGATGACGCCTTGACCGTGTGCCCTGTAAAGATCTCACACGATCACGTGTGCGAGGCCGAGGTAAGACGCCTGATCTCCGGAGGTTCCTTTATCCTCAAAGGTTCCGGCTGGGCCAAAGATGGGTACAGTTCGGGGGGAGAGAAAAAGCCCAGTGGAGAGAAAAAATCCGGCGGGGAAAAGAAATCCTCCAAACCTAAGGAGGAGTGATGCCAACTTACGTGTTCCGGTGTGCCAACGGACACGAGTTCAAGCGGATCCAGTCTGTAAATGATAAGCCTCGCTCCAGATGCCCGACGTGTAGGAAGAAGTGCCGGCGGATGCTCCCGATCTACATCGGCAGCGGCCTCTCCCTCAAAGATACAGGGCAGGAGAAATCTTCCAAACCCAAAGAATGAGGATACTTCGTGCCCCGATACATTAAGCAACGAGATAAGTACCGATGCGGACCCGTAGCCATTCTCAACTCCCTCAAGTGGGCAGGGGTGGCCGCATCGTACTCCGAACACACCGACTGCCTGACTGAGTTGGCGGTGTGCGGTCCTCCCCCGCGAGGAACTTGTCACGGGACTTTCGACCGGGCGCTCAGGGTAGCGGGAAAAGGTTTCTACTCCGTTCGGCGAGTCTTTCGCCCCTATCTAGGGGAAATAGAGGATCACCTACGAGGCGGGGGTGCCATTGTCCACTCCTACGCCTGGAAGATAGACAAAGAGGACCGCTGGGGTCGTCACTTCCAGTTGTTAGTGGGAATAAGCCCTTCAGGCAAGTCCCTCTACACCGTCAACAGGGCTCCGGAGCGATCTGCTCTTCACAGGATACTACGGAAAACCTTCAAGAGGGATGACCTACGTTTCCAACGAGTGGATCCATGCTACAAAGCCTGGTTCTTGACTAAGATTTAAGCCCGTGTGGCGGAATTGGCAGACGCGCCAGATTTAGGATCTGGTTCCTTAGGGAGTGGAGGTTCGAGTCCTCTCACGGGTACCAATATAGGAGAAGTCAGTGTTCAAATACTGTTGGGATCGTATAGCCGGCAACTGCGGCCTTCGCCCTTGGTATATGATCATCTATGCTCTCTTACAGATTGTGGATGCTCTGGTAATTATTTGCACTCTGGGTTTTTGGGGAACCAAATTCTCCATGAAGTACATGTTCTACGCCGGCTTGAAGGGAGCCACAGCCCGGGTAGCTAAGGAAGCGAAGCAAACCAAGGCATAGAGGTACGGGAACCATGTCAAAACCTTACGTCGTCTTGAAGCAACGCTATTGCCCCAAGACGTGGAGAGCGTGGAGAATAGGGCGAGACCTGACCCGTTTTACTGAAGAGCAGGGACTGGTTCCGTTGGACGACCCGGTACACGGACCGCAAACCTTCCGAGCCTGGTGTGACGTAGACCTTCATGCTGAGGCTGGCTGGGTTACTTACGGCAAGGGTCAGGGACGAGACTGGCACCAGGACGGAGACACCAAACCTGGTTCACAGATGGACAACGCAATGGTGCTGTGGGCGAATAGAACTCCAACTCAGTTCCGTTACGAGGGACGCATCTACCAACCTAAGCCCTTCGAGGTGGTTCTCGTCAGGAATCTGGCCTGCCACCACAGAAGGCCCTCCGGCGCTCCTCGAAGACGTTGGTTGTTCAGGCAGCGAGTAGAAGTACCTCAGCATATACAGCTGCCATAAGATTCGTTAGCGCGAGGATGGCTGGGTTTGCGCTAACCCTGTCGACAGGCCTCACCTCCCCTCACGGTCCGGGAGGGACATCCCGCACCGCCGGAGTAAGAACGGCCGG
>SDBT01005329.1_pt1 | contig 21601 bp, 15 predicted proteins | sample 2277101 | NCBI WGS metagenome assembly SDBT01 (sample SAMN10404973, study PRJNA504765) | marine sediment metagenome | isolation source: marine sediment core GS10_PC15, 103 cmbsf | place: Arctic Ocean: Southern Knipovich Ridge | collected 2010
TACTACAACGATCAGGACGATGAGCTGTACTGGCGCGATATGATTAATGATGCTCATACCGAGGTTGACAGGCTGTGGTATATGCCCATGGATGTCGACAGCACTGACGTGTATTTCTGGGATAATGTCCCCACTCTGATCGGTAATGCGGTATTTGAGCTTGCGAGTCCGGATATAAATCCAAGCGGAGCGTACAGCGAAATTGCGTATACCCGGCTGGATGCATCCAGAGATGACGACTTCCTGAATCCCGACAGCGACGGTTACGGGATTTCAATTGTTGCGCTGGACGGTTCTACGGAAACCGACCTGACTGAGCCTTCTCAGGGAGTCTACGATTACGCTCCTGAATACTTCCCTTCAGGTAATTTAATTGCCTTCACCAGGTCGTCCTGGGACCTGACTGACGATGTAGAGAACGTGTACGCTTATGGTAACGGCTGGCTGGACGCTCCGATTACCACAATCATGATTGCAGATCGTACAGGTACTTTCGTCTGGGAGCTGTTCGATGCGGTTTACGGTGGTCTCGTTCAAATTCAAACAATAGGTGGCGACATGAGAAGGGTAACGATCCACCAGCCGATGTATCCCAGCTTCTCATCCGACGGGCAGAGCATCGTCTTCATGGATTGCCCGATTATCTTCGAGTTCGATATCAACGATCCGACAACTCATGATTTCACCATGCTGCAAACCAATGCGGATGTTTATACAATCCCGTTCGGTGGCTATTTCCCTTGGTCATGGGCTGATGCTGTCCAGGCTGATCCCAGTGATTTCGAAATATTCCCCGACTATGGCCGGGGACCGACCGTGCCTACATACAACGACCCGCGTGATAACGGCGACGAATTTGGACTACCGATTTCGCAGACGTTATCCAGTCTCACGATTGGTGATGATATCGGGTTCACACTTGACGAGAGGCAGGATATTGCCCGGGAGCTTGGCGAGGCGTCGATAGCGCTGAGAGAGTCCATTGGTTTCTTTGTTACCGACGATCAGGACTGGCGCCTGAAGGATCTTCCCGCGGTACCTGAGCACACCGTGAAAGTGCTTCAGCAGATTGCCGATATCATCTGCTTCAGAGACCCGATCGTGTCCTACGATCCGAGAATTCAGCCGCCCGATCCGCTCCCGGTTGGTTGGGAACCCGCTAATGATCCCCCGCTGCAGTCATATCCGGGTCGGATTAATATCAACACTGCGACAAGACCGGTTCTCAGGACTATCTTCCTTCTCATGTTCGAAGGTTCGGAGATAGATGCGGATGATGACGGCGATTCTAATTCACCATGTGCGAGAGTTGATGACGGTCTGAGCAGCACGTACCTGAACCTGAAAGATCCCGATCTCGATGATGATTTACGCTTCCAGGCGATAATGCTTGCCGATCGCTATGCCCACCAGGTGTGCGAGTACAGGAAATGGATATACAACAATCCGGGGAGCCTGGGCGTGACAGATGAAACAGTCCCCAGTAATTTGCCGCTCTACGAGGCCGCCGATCCGGGCGCGAGTCATTTTGGCAATTACAGGGCCAATCCGTATTATCCTCTTTTGGATACTGATCTCGACGATATAGCGCCCGATGTTCCGTTCTACAATCCCGAACCTCCGTTCAGATCCACAGCCGACCTGTTCGAAATCATGCTTTATGACGGCGATGCGAGTACTGCAGACTGGTTGTTTGAGGGTATCAATAATCCGGGTGGACCGGATCGCGACTGGATTCCGGAACCCATGCTTCCTGACGACACGGAAGTCGGTACGGTAAACGCGCTGGATGTCTGGGGACCGATTTTCCGCACTTACGACGAGCAGTGGGCCACGCATCCCGATGCACCTCTCGGCGGTGGCTTCCTCAGGGGATTCTCCAGTACTGTTGACCAGAACTATACCGGATCGTTCCCGGATGAGTACAACAGGTTTTACGAGCACCAGTCGTTCAGGTTGTTCTCAGCCGACGACTTCAGGAGAATCGCTCCGTACCTGACTGTGCGTACGTATACTTACAGAATCGAGAGCCGCGGTGTTGTCAGGGCTGCTTCGGGTGTACGTCGCACCGACATCACCCGGGACAAGATCTGGATCGTCACGACCAATGAAGAGGCAAACCTGGCGATGCGTCTCGATACCGACATCAACCTGGCCAATCCGTACGACTGGAGCGAACTCGCCTGGAACGAGGGACTGGAAGAATCTTACGTAATATTCTTCGAGGAAACTCCCCAGTCGGGGCTTACATTGACCCGTGGATCATTTGTGCCGGATTGAACGAGCTGATATATTCATAAAATTATCACGGGGTGAAATTTCACCCCGTTTTTTCTTATAACCGTTGACTGGAGCGGGTTTGCATGGTGCCGACAATTATAAAAATGGACCTTTTAATACGGTTAAGTGCCTGTCTCGTGAAAAGGAATGAACTTCCGCAGAATCCGGGTGTCTATAACAATCAAACCATGACTGTGTACCTCCGGGGAAGAGGACATTTTCTCGTCTGCTTTTTTGCCTGCAATGAGTCTTTCATCTATCTTGACTTTCACCCAGCGGGACACTATCATGAGGCCTTTGTTGCTGGGATTATTCAAAATAATCGTGCGACTCCATGACTTAACATCCGTGTTTTCTTGGAGGAAAACTCTGTGAACACTGGAAGCAGCCTTTTAGCTAGGCTTCTCGGAATGACCTTGGCAATCACCATTCTATTGGTAGCCGGGGTAGATATGACAACCCAGGCGGATACCGGTTGTCACCTCGCCGGCGTTACTGTTACGTCCGGCTCGCAAGGTGAAACCGTGGTGCTTGCCATAGAAGGTACTCCCGAGTACCAGGTTGTGCCACTTGATAATGAAAGCGGACTTGCAATCGTCCTTGCGGACTGCGAGCTTGTCGACGGGTTCCAACTCCCGTCACTCGATCAGGATTCCGCAATTTCTCGGATCGAGTACCGCCTCACTCTATTAGCCGGAACCCAGAGCGTCGAACTCATGCTCCATATACGCTCCGGCTTGTACCAGGGTTACGAAGTGAATACTTCGCTGCCCGGTCAGTTGGTAATCAGTCTCGCCCCTGAAATCGAGCCTGATCCTCCTTCTGAATCCTTACCTCCTGAGGTAAGCGAAATTGTTGAAGAGGTTGAGGTCATGTGGTACGGACCTCGCGAGGGTGATCCCGATGCGATTTATCGGGTTGAGACCATCGACGTCAACATCACACCTGATGTTGAGCAGATCGTCATCACTCTCGACAAACCTTTCGATCCCCGGATCAGAAAGTTCTCCTATCCCTCGAGACTCGTCATGGAAATTGAAGGCGGGTATCTTGCCGAGGCTGTGGATGAATACCTCTTTACCAGTCGAGACGGTCTCATCACACGTATTGATATCCTCTTCTCTCCTCAGCATCTCGCCGGTGTATTCCAGTTGATTGTCACTTGCCCCGGGATTGGATCGTTTGACAGTGCCGTTGACGGCAATGTGATTACGATCGATATATTCGAGACTGAGGAAACCCCTGCGATCATTGCTCCGGCTTCTCTTGAAACTGAGATAACCGAACCTGAGATCGTTGAGGAATCCTTACCCGACTCTCCTGAGGTTCTTGATGAGCCTGTCGAGGTTATCGAGGATGCTGAGATCGAGGTCCTTGAGTACCCCGACATCGACATCGAGCCTGACCTTGTGGACGAAATTGAGAATGAAGAGATCGAAGAGGTCGTCGGACCCTCGGTAGAAAGCAATTTCTTCGATTATCCTGACGTGCCTATGGAAGATGATGCTCTGGACGCCGACAGGTACCAGCTTCCCGAGCTTCCCGAATCTATCGATTCTCGTCACGTCTCAGATGCAATCGTCAGCCTGAACGTTACCGGAGCCAATTTCGTGGACGTAATGATGATCCTGACCGAGCAGGCCGGGGTTAACTACGTACTCGATGCATACTGGGCCACAATGCCATCAGGATTCATTCGTGAAGGTTTCCGACCTCCCGGTGGACCTGGTGCCGGAGGCGGCAGTGGCGGTTTCGGCGGCGGCGGTGGATTCAGTCCCCGGGACGCCGGTGGAACCGGTGGCAGTGTCACAATGCACCTGTCTGAAGTTCCGTTCGATACGGCCTTCCAGATGCTGCTGCAGGCCCATAACCTGCACTATACGGTATTCCGATACTCAGAAAATATGGACCCGATTCTGTTCATCTCCAGTCGTGAGAGAATCGAGCAGGAGCTGGGTCTTGGTGTTATTAAAATCTACCACCTCAGCTATGTAGGTCCCGACTCTGCGCTGTATTTCCTCCAGACCATGGACCTGCTGCCCAGTACCTCTATGTACGGCTTCTGGCTGTACGGCGGTGGCGGCGGCAGCGGTGGCAGCGGCGGCGGCGGCGGAGGAGGCGGCTTTGGCGGCGGCGGCGGCGGTAGCAGCGGCGGCGGCGGTCGAGGTGGCTTTAATATGCCCCTGCCTTCCGGATCAGTCGGCAATCCTGTCAGCAACTTCGGATATAGTCCCTACCAGGCTTACTCCTACCTCAATTCGCCTGTAGTTCCCTACGAGCCGATGCAGGGCGGCGCCGGTGGAATCGGTGGCGGCGGCGGCAGCGGCGGCGGCGGCTTCGGCGGCGGCGGCGGCGGCAGCGGCGGTGGTGGCGGCGGCACTGGCGGCGGCGGCGGCGGCGGTATGTTCGAGACTGCCAAAAGCGGCGCGATCGGTATCCTTTGTACCGAGGAATCTCATGACAAGATTCATGAAGCCTTGATGCAGATCGACAAGCCTCCGAAGCAGATCTTTGTTGAAGCGACTTTCCTCACCTATGATGAAGGTGATCCTGATAACAGACCTACCGTCTATGGCCTCGAACAGCTCGGTGACTGGGCTTTTGAGGTCGGTGGCGACAGGTTCCATGCAATGTTTGACGTGAGCGGCAGCGAGGGTCTCGTTTTTGAGATTCTTCCCAAGAATCAGCGCATGCCGTTCGATGACTTCCGCGCAAGATGGAACTATGTTTTCTCTGAGCGCGACGCAAAAATTATTGCCAGCCCTCGTGTTGCGGTTATCGACGGTTTCACCGCAACTATCACGGTTAACGAAAACCAGCCGTTCATTATCGATGGTGGTGTTGTTATCGACCAGTTCGGTAACCCGATCCCGGCTCCGGATATCGTCACTTTCATCCCGACCGGTACTACTTTGACCATCACACCGTTCATCGATGACTTTGGGAACGTGACTATGGCTCTTAACCCGTCAAACTCACAGTTCCTCTCTCCGCCGAACCTGATCGAGGGTAACCTCGTGTTCGGTACCGCCAACGCTACGATCACTACCGTGCTCCGCATCAGGGACGGTGAGACTATCATCCTCGGCGGTCTTCGGACCAGGATTTACGATGTCGAAAGGCGGCAGATTCCTCTGCTCGGTGATATTCCGATTATCGGTGCCCTGTTCGGCAGAACGGAAATCAATAAGCAGGAGAGCAACCTGGTTATTATCGTGACCGTGCATCTTATCAGCAGTTGATAGGAGGAAGCTGGACTAAGGTTGAGGAAACCGTAAGGATGACATTTATCTGAAATCTACCTGACAGCCGGCACCTCTTGGGCTGGCTGTCTGTTGTTGAGATGACTGGTGAATCAATTATTAAATTAGATTTACCGGTTTCGAACCTGTCAGGTGATTTGATGGTCTTAAAGCGGGGTGTGAGGTTTCGTTCTGTACGGGTGGGAGCCTCGCTTATAAGTTGTGATATAATGTTGACCGACATCAGGTCCCTGGGGGAGAAGTATTTTTAATCAGCCCTTCCCGATCGATATCGGGAGAGAGCAAAGGTTAGTCAATGGCAGAGAAAAAAATTATCGGCATCGATTTCACCCATCACGAGATCCGATTGGCACAGGTCTCTTACAGCCGTGGACTGCCAAGGCTGGAAAGGTTTGCCATAGGTCCGATACCCGATGGGGTTTTCTCCGGAGGACGCCTGGTCGAGCCGGTTCGTCTGGCTGAGACCATCAAGGATCTCCTTCGAGGCTACAGGTTTAACGCCAAGCGTGCGATTCTTGGTATCAGTGGTCGTTACGGTGTCACCCGTATGATCACCCTGCCCAAGATGACCATGGCGCAGACGCGGGACGCTATCAACCTCCAGTTGAACCAGTACGTGCCGTTTCCTCCTGCGGACAGCCTCTACGACTTCAAGAGTCTGAGAGAGCTTAAGGAGGAGGAGCAGCCTTCACAGGAAGTCCTCCTGGTTGCTACCCGAAGGTCCAGCATTTCACCCCTGATGCGGGTTATGAAACTGGCCGGGCTTAATCTTGTAGGTATTAAAATCACGACTCTCGCTTCCTTCGGTCTCTTTGAAGACCTTTACCTGGATGCTGAGCAGGCTGTTGCGTTCGTGGACGTTCGTGAGAGCGTGACCGATATCTCATTCGTTGCTGAAAACTACTTCAGGCTCGCCAGATCGATCGAGTTCGGTATTTCTAACCTTACTGAAAGGCTTCGCCTGAAGCTTAGTCTGACTCGTGAAGAAGCGATTGAACACCTTTATAAGAACAAGATTGACCTGATGGAATCCTACCGGCCTTCGGTGGATCTGACGGCCGAGGAAGGCTCGATTGACCAGGCCCCCCCGGATGATCCCGATGGCATACGCGATCCGGCTGAATTAGACCGACAGCTTGGTCTCGTGAAAGGTGATGACACTGTTGAAAAACAGGTCAGGGATACCGTTCTCAGGGCGATGGGGCAGTTCGTCAACGAATTAATGCGCTCCATCAGGTACTTCGAAAGTCAGCAGAAGAGACGTTCCCGAGTCGGCCGTGTGGTTATGTTCGGATATATTGGTGGGCTTGAGGGTCTTCCTGAATACATCAGCGAGCAGACCGGTCTCGAAGTCACCATTGTTGATACTCTGACCGGTGTTGAGAGCGGTCTCGACAGTGCTGACGAGGACGAGTTGAAGGGAAAAGAGGCTATCCTGGTAGTTCCGGTCGGCCTCGCTGCTGAAGCTATTAAGAAAAAGAAAATCGAGCTGAACCTGGTTCCCCGCGAAACTCTCTACCGTCGCAAAAGCTTCAATGCGATGAAGTTTGCAGTTGTCGTCGTTATTATCATCGCCGCTGTCCTTCTGAATATATATGTCGAGAGGAACCACGAACTTAGCAAATTCAAGGATGAGGAAACCAGTCTTCAGGCCAAACTCGATACAGTGGAGCCTTACTACAACCGGGCTACTGAATTTAAAAATCACATCCAGAAAATTGAAAGCAAACTGAAGGGTATCGTATCACTCGCTGCCTTACAGCCACCCTGGCCTGTAATCATTGACGAGCTTGGACGAATCATGCGCGATTCTGCGTGGATCGATGAAATGCACTGGGATGCCAACGGGGCTTCCTGGGAAATCCACGGATACTGTGTCGGTACAGATGAAATGCAGAGGCTGATCGTCAACTTCTGGCACTCGGATATGCTGATTATCACCGAGGTCGGTGACCTGGATAGCGATGTTGAGAGTGATGATGGCAGCCTGGGAAGCGGATTCGGTGGTGGTAGCGGTATGGGCGGCGGAGGCAGGGGAGCATCCACTCCCGCTCCTCCCGGTCCTTTCGACTCTGCCGCCGGTGCTGATCTGCCTGCAGGATTCGGCAATCTTCCTCCGGGAATTGAGCTTGGTACGGTGGATCCCGGAATCGAGCCAATGTACAAACTTCCTCCGGGAGGAGTCACCGGCATGGAAATTGAGTTTTATTTCCGGGGACAGCAGTACATATACCCCATTAGATACGAGTTCGGGTTCGACGGAACAGTCAACCAGGCCGTTATGCAGAGTGGCCGCGATATGTTCGGCGACCTTGCGTACCTTGCCGGTGGCGGCGCCGGTCCGGCGGGCACCGGTACACCTGATCCTACGGTACCTGGTGGTGTTACTCCGGGAACTACCGGCTGATTGATAAACAGACTTTCATTCTGTATTACTTTGTGAGATAAAAGCAGGAGAATTTCGATGGACCAAGCACCAGCCCCATCCAGAGGGACCCAGGATATCACCGTTGTGTGGGTAGTTTTCATTGCAGCGGTATTGGGCTTGGTTTTAGCATACTGGTTCATGTTGCTGAAACCCAAGAATGAGGAAATTATTGCAACCCAGGCCTCGATTAGGACTAAAGAAAGTACGTTCGACAGTTGGAGCGAAGAGGCCAAGGAGCTGCTCAACTACGAGGACAAGTTCTCAGCCGTGGTCTACCAGTGGAATAAAAACCAGCACTTTTTTATTAACGGTCTGGTACTGGACGAGGCGACCAATACGTACAAGGAGCCGTACAAGGACAGCGAACAGTGGGCGATTTTTGACACACTGCTCGATGTCTTCATCGCTGCCAGATTCGCCAATGTGCTGCTGACGGAGATGTGGGTATCCGAGGGTCTCGAATTTTACATGGACGATGAGCCGTTTGAGATACCGGACGAACTGAAGGGCATCGATTGGGTAGCGATCATATCGAACCGTGGTGAAAATACCAATCCGCTCTTCCGGTCCCACGGTGTCTCAATAAAATTCTATGGTGACCTTGACGAAATCAAGCGTTTTATCGAGGTTATTCAGAAGCTTGAAGGACGGGTCGAGAAGATCTTCTCTATTCACTGTTTCGAAACCGCCGATGAACCTACGTACAGGGCTAACCTTATCGGATTGGGTGATGTTATTCTCACCGATATTACGTTCGAAATAGACATGTACATGTCTGTTTATGAATTGAACCCGCATGCTGTCACGGTTAACACTCCACCCGAAATGCCCGGTTCCGCTTCCTGCTCCTATGGTTCGGTAAGCGGCAGCGGCGGTGGCGGTGGTGGCGGTGGAGGCGGATCCTCCAGAGGCGGTGGAGGAATGGGTCTTGGTATATAGACCCTGAAGGCTCAGGATATTATTAGCGGACGTCAATCCGCTTTAAATACTGCTGGGGAGATATCAAAATGAATATCAGAACCGCAATCGTCATTGCAGCGGCTTTCCTCTTACTCGGTCTTTTCACTAGCCTGGGTACCGGAAATTCCAGCTTGATCCCGACATTGCAGCTTACTGCTGACGGCATCAGCGACGGTCCCTCAGATTTCCTTGCTCAGGACGAGCAACCCGACGAGGACCCTCCTTCGGATAGCGGTGACATGAACGAGGATCCCTCCGATGACGGTTCGGAAGAGGAATCTGATGAAGAGGAATCGGATGAGGATGAATCGGAAGATGCTGTCGACGCCATTGATTCGGGAATGGCCGACATCTTTACCCAGGCTCAGGGGCTTTCCGAGAACGAACAGGCGATCCAGGATGCTCTGTTCGGCTACAGTGACTACGAGGTCAACTACGACACTACAAAGACCAGGCTGGAGCTGACCGAACCTGAACTCATAGACCTGGGTATCACTTATGCAGGAGAGGGGAGTCAGGTATATCGCGAAACTCAACTCCTTCTGCAACTGAACCTGCTCGACACCCTCGCGAACCGGTATCAGGATGTCGAGGATGAATGGGCAGCCGATCCTGATGAGGACTTCGCGCCCGACGATCCCGATCGAACCCTGAACTACTACCAGCCTCGATGGAACCCGTTCCAGATACCCAACTCGATTCCGGACGAATTGAAACCGGAACTCGAGGGCGGCGGTCTTTCCGGTGCGGTCGATCCCGAACTCCTTTCCCAGCTTTTCTGGGCCCAGTACGAGGCAAATCTGAGGTTTATTCCCCTGAGAATTGTCGGCGTTATGGAGACCGGACCCTATTCCGGCTGTATGTACATGATTGGAAACAGCCGTACTTACTGGATCGAAGAGGGCGACCGGGACTGCATGTGGCAGCCAGGACGACCACCCTTCTCAGTCACCGCGTCCTATGTATCTCAGGATTACGTGGTCCTGGTGCTTCGTGGAGCCTACGATTACAGGTGCAGATACTCAGCCACCGGCTCCGTTGTTCGAACGTTCCACGTTTCAAGGTAGAACAAACACATAACCTGTAAACTCAAGCCCGTCCGGATTCAGGACGGGCTTTTTCATTATTCAACAGTATTGACGGAACCGTTCAAAGCCTGTTGACAGCGCAGGGGTGGGTCTGTACAATGCGTTCTTGTCCCGCGTCTGGTGCAGCACATCAGGCGGGGTGTGTATTTCCATTTCTTTTGAAGCAACCTGAGTAAATGGATCAAATCCCTACGCCAGAAAATCAGGAGCCTGAGCCTTTACCGTTGTACAAGGCTGGAAACTGGTTTCCTCCGATTCTCGCTCTCGTGCTGATTGCGCTGGCTGTCCTGTTACTTCAGGAAAATTTTAAGACCTTCATGTACGATAGTATCTACCTGCCGTACATATCTTCACCTCTCGAAGTCTTCGCTGCAGCGTACCGTGCATATTTCCTCCTGACTCCGGAGATACTCGACCTGGCAGGCGGGATTCTCATTCTTGTGATGGACATGATCCGCCCGAACGGTCACCGTCTTCGTGCGCCTCTGACTGCGACGATAGTGCTGCTTTTAAGTTATATCCCCGTGATATTCACGATGTACCTGACCACGAGGTATTTCAATGCAGCGCTGGGACAGTACTGGGGAGGCCTGGAGACAATCGATCCGTTCAGTCTCTTCCTGAAGAGCGTAGTGCTGGTTACGGTCAACTACGTGGTCGTCATTGCTATGAGGTCCAAAGACCTGCCGCCGCGCTTCTCAGGTGAATTCTATGCATTCCTGATGTTCGCTACGGTTGCGGTCGAGTGCGTAGTCTCTTCGTCCGATATCCTCGCCATCTTTATCCTTACCGAGTTCGTGGCCATCACATCCTACATCCTGGTGGGATGGCTCAAGACCAAGCCTGCAAGCACCGAAGCCGCGATGAAGTACTTCCTTCTCGGATCGATGGCATCCGCGTTCATGCTGTTCGGTTTCGCCATAATGTACGGGCTGTCGGGAACAACGAACCTGTACGAAATGAAAATTAAACTCCATGAGGTCAGGATGCAGGATCCGTCCATGGTGCCTGTGTTGCTGCTAAGTGTCCTGTTCTTCATGGTGGGTATAGGGTTCAAGCTCGCAATAGCTCCATTCCATATGTACCTGCCCGATGTTTTCGAGGGGGCGCCGACGGCTGTAGCTACGTTCATCTCAATCACACCAAAGATTGCGACCATCGCTGTTTTCATTAGAGTGTTTCTGCTTGGACTTAGCACCGTAGCCGACCTCTGGCTGCCCTTGATGCAGGTCTGCGCTGTTCTGTCAATGACCCTGGGCAATCTGTATGCAATGAGACAGACGAACATGAAGAGGTTCCTCGCCTACTCAAGTGTGGCACATATGGGTTACATGCTCGTTGGCTTGTGTGCCGCGGGGGTGACGGCTGAAACGAATTCCAATGCCGCCATACAGTCTCTCGGCTATATGGGCATGCTCCATTACATAGTGATCTACGCCATTATGAACACCGGAGCGTTCCTGATAGTAAGTGTTGTCGAGCATCACACAGGCGGAACTCATTTCAACAACTTCAAAGGTCTGGTGCACAGGGCTCCGCCTTCCGCCTATACAATGCTGATTTGCATGCTCAGCCTGGCCGGTGTGCCGCCTCTCGCCGGATTTGCCGCCAAGTACTTTATCCTGTTCCCCATCTTCGAGCAGAACATCAACCTGTACCCACTGGCGATTATTACGATTCTGAACGTAATCGTGTCCACTTACGTCTACCTCCGGGTCGTCAAACTGATGTTCATCGACAGTCCGGTCGAGGAAACCAGGTTCTATCCGGACACGACCTACCGGTACGCCATGATTCCGCCGTTTGCGATCCTGCTCTTTTATTTCATCGGTGGCTTCTTCATCAAGCAGATCTACAGCTATGCCGCATCGAGCGCTTTCCTGACCATCAACGTGTACTTTGGTTCGGGCCCGGGAGGGTAGCCGGCATTGGTGTAGTTTAGCTTCGCAACGACTCCTCCCGTACTCCGGGATTTTTTTTTACTCCTGAAGATGCTGCAAGAGGACAAGAATATTCAAGGGGACACCCGTCCCGGGCTTGCCTTACCCGCCGCGGCGGGAAGGTGTCCCCGAATAAACCAGAGTAAGAGCGGGGACACCTTTCGGTCGAGGACGACCGAGAAGATGTCCCCTTAAGATAATCCAGGGGACACCCGTCCCGGGCTTGCCTTACCCGCCATCCTGGCTGGAAGATGTCCCCTTAAGATAATCCAGGGGACACCCGTCCCGGGCTTGCCTTACCCGCCGCGGCGGGAAGGTGTCCCCGCAATAAAAAACCCCTCGTTTCGGAGGGGATTCTTTGCGCCGTTTTTCCACTCGGGATTCAGAAGCTGAATCTCAGGCTGAGATCATCATCGTGCCACCAGAAGTTTATCGAACTCTCCCATCGATTCCTGTAACCGTGATGTCCCCTGCCTCCCCATAGATTTCCGCCCCATCCGTTGTCGTAGTATCTATAATTGCGATTGCCCGGGTGTACGTAATAATTTGGTGAAGTATAAGTATATGGGTTCCGGTATCTGTTGGTGTTGTAATTGTAAACACGGGGAATCCTGTACGCCCGGTAGGGGTTGTCGTCGAGTATATATACCGGAGGTTCGTAGACTCTGACCCGGTAGTCATCCCCGTAGTTTGGGTAATAATTATAATAACCGTCCGATCCTTCCCAATAACGGTTTGTGTCGTCGCGATTGCGCAGAGGGTTGTAACCGGTTCCGCCCCGATGGAATCCGCCGCCTCCGGCCCAGTTCGGGTGGTCCGAGATGTCCTCGTAACGGGCGTAAGAGTCTTCCTCGAGATCGACCCATGCCGCATCGGTTGGCAGGGCATCGATCAGAAAATCGAGGATCATGGTGTCAACATCGTTCTCGGCGAGATATATCAGTGCATCGACATCGAGTGGCTCGTCGAGACCGGTCGCCTCGATAACCTCGATGATAGTCTCCGGAGCGATGCCGGCGTCCTGCATTGCGATGATCTCGTCAAACGTGGCCGCCAATGCGGGTGTAGCCGCTGCGAACATCAGCAGTCCGAACAACGCCACGGCCAGCTTGTTCAGCGGGTTTCCTGTATGCATTGAACCTCTCATTTTTATTACTCCTAAGTCTCGTAATTTCCGAGAGAGTTATTTCACGAAAAATCTTCTGACTTGTTTCCTGAGATCACCCGATGGGCTTTCAATCTCGAACTCCACCTCGATGTAATTCACATTCCTGCCCGGATCGCGGCCCTTGCCGATGACCGTGCCGCGCAGTTTGAGGAATTTTGTCTGGTCGTTCCAGTCACGGACCTTTTTGAAGATGACCGTGTCGCCGAGTTGGAAAGTTGCGAGCCTGGAATTGGTGGTATAGGTCCTGGCTCGTCGGCGCTTGACTTCCTTCTCCTTGATTTTCCTTGTCTTTGCCGATGTGGTTTTCCTTATGGTCTTAGCCGCCGACGTTCTCTTCTTCGTTGCCGGTTTCGCAGCTTTTACCGATTTCCGCGCTGCCTTTGTTTTTGTAGATTTCCCTTGCGCTGTGCGTGCGATTTTCTTTGCAGCGGTGGTTTTCCGCGAAGTTGTTTTGGCTTTCTTTCCGGTTTTAATTGCCTTTGCCGCTGACTTCTTCGGAGTCACTCGCTTGGCTGTGGTTTTCCCGGTCTTTTTCTTAGTTGCAGCTTTCGTCATTTTCTTCGCGGATGACTTCGGCTTTGTCCCGGTTTTTCTCGTCACTGCCTTCTTTGGCGTAACCCGCTTTGCTACTTTCTTCCCGGGTCCCGTCTTACCGGTTCCTTTTCCGGCCTTACTTTTGGTTGCTGCAGATTTCTTCTTCTTTGCAGTGGAACGGGATTTGGCTTTTTCGGCCAGACGGGCAGGCAGCCCGGCCAACTCGGCAAGCACACCGCGAGACGATCTTCGGGTTCCTGAAGATCCTTTACGCTTGATTCCCAAGGGAGTATGGAAACATTCTAATAATCCTGTCATGTTCCTTTCCTCGATATTCATTTTATGTAAATCAGCTCATGAAGCCAGTAAATTTCAACAGCTTACTCTGGAGTGGTAAAGTACCACCCGTCTTACAGCCCTGATTACATCACTCACATCATCATCGCTCAGATAAGGATTTAGCGGGAGCGAGAATATTCTTTCACCCAGCAGGGATGCTTTCGGGAGCTTGTCAGGCTCGATCCCGTACTTCTTCCGGTAGTATGAGAACCTGTGTACCGGAATGAAATGGATTCCAGTACCGATATTTTCAGCCTTTAAGGCTGCGATCATTGTGTCACGATCCAGGCCGGCTTCTGCAGGATTGACTGCACACGTGAACAGGTGCCTTGCGTGCCTCGTCTCAGCCTCGGGCTTCGGAGGAAGCGTAAGACCGGGTAGTCCTGCGAGATCTTCCATGTACCGGTCCCAGATTTTTTCTCGAATCTTCAACCGGTCCTCCAGCAGGGACAGACCTTCCAGTCCAAGGGCAGCCATGATATCGGGCATGTTGAACTTGTATCCGGGTTCCTCGATATCGTAGCCTACCTGACCGCCTTCGCTGTATCGATCGTAGGCGGCTTTATTCAGCCCGTGAAGGGCCATCACGCGGATCCGGTCAGCCCATTCTTCACTACGGGTCGTTACCATGCCGCCCTCGCCCGTAGTAAGGTTCTTGGTTGCATAGAAGCTGTAGCAGGCAAGATCTCCCATGCTCCCCAGTTTCTTTCCGCGCCATTCAGCCTCGATTGCATGGGCACAGTCCTGAATAATCGCCAGGTTGTGATCGCGTGCGATTTGCGTCAGTGCGTCCATATTGCACGGTCTGCCGTACGCATGCACAACCATGAGCGCCCTGGTGGCCTCCGTGACACATTTCGAAACCTCTGATGGAGAAATACACCATGTGTCGGAATCGATGTCGGCGAATACCGGCTTTGCTCCGACATGCTCGATTACATTGGCGCTTGCTGCAAATGTCAGGGGAGTAGTGATTACCTCATCACCCGGACCGACCCCCAGGATCTTCAATGAAAGGAAAAGCCCGGCAGTACAGGAGTTCAATGCGACAGCATGCTCAGAATCCACATACCGGCAGAACCGGGATTCAAACTCTTTTGTTCGGGATGCTGTGGTCAGCCAGCCCGATCGAAGGGTGTCGTCAACTGCAGCAATCTCTTGTTCTGATAGCTTGGGTTGTGCTAAATGGAGGAACTGATCCCGCACCGGCATGCCTCCTGCCAATGCGGGCAGGTCCTTGCGGGAAGTTGATGCAAGCATCTGTAGAAATTATACAATTTTAATGTGAAGTTTTCCACTGGATTGGTGGAATCCTTATGGATTTATGGGGAAAAAGCGTTACAATCGCTATCTTAAATTGTTAAAGTAACCATTGTAAACTTATACAGACTGTAAGTAATCAGCTAATACTTAGGCATTCCAGCAGGCTTTCGTTCACCCGCTTTCCTGTTATTTCTTTCATACATCCATGGTGCCAGCATCTCTTACGGTAGCATTTGATACAGTCCATCTCCTTCTGTATCGGCTCGATTTTTCCCAGCCACGGACCGCATCGCGACGGATCGGTCGGACCGAATATTGGAACGACTTCTGTCCCTGTCGCCTGTGCCATATGCATCGGTCCGCTGTCGTTCGATATAACCAGCCTGCACTTTGAGAAAAGGGCGGCAAGCTGCTGTAGGCTGGTTTCTCCGGTCCAGTCGATAATCTCAGATTTCGACAACTTCCTGACTGCTTCCGATATATGTCTTTCAGCCGGACTGCCGATGAGGATAGCGGTGAAACCCTCCGCCGTAAGCCGGTCGCAGACACTGGCGAAACCCTCAGGCGTCCATCGCTTGGTCGACCAGGCTGCGTTGGGGTTCACGGCTATCAAACCGTTTCCGGAATTGATTTCTCCGAGACGGCTTTCAACGAATTCGACCGCAACCGGATCGAGATCGAGTCTTGTCGGTGTTGTGTAGTCGACCTCGATCCCAAGGCCCTTTTCGAGAAGCCTCAGGTGATTCCATGCCCTGTGCGACTGAATCTGAAATTTCACTCCGCCGGTGAGCATCAGGCCTCGTCCGGAATTTGTGAATCCTGTTCGATGCTTCACTCCGGACATCCGGAGCATCAGAAGGGAACCGTGTGCCCGGTGGAAAGATATTGCCAGGTCGTAGCCCAGATTGCGGACCTTCCCGGCTTCCTCCCTTATGCCGTCCCAGCCGCGTTTTTTCATGTCCGTGACAAAGACCGTGTTCACGTCCGGATTACGCTCGATCACTCCCTTGCTGCCCGGTGAGACGAGAATGTCGATCTGCGCCTGCGGATAAGCTTTGCGAAGGCAGGCGATGGCCGGTGTCGACATCAGCAGGTCACCGATATACGCGAGATCGACTACAAGTATTTTTCCGTCGGGTGCTATTTCTGTCCGGGCGATCATGGTCTGTCCGGTACAAGCATAATTGCCCGGAGCGCGAAGGGCAAAATTGCAGGGAAAATTTTCCTGGCTGCACCTTCTGAATTTTTTCCCAAAAATGAAATTTTTGCTTGACTTTCCATAGTTAGTGGGTATTATAGATCGATTAAATCAATGATGTCCTGCAACCAGTTTACCGGCAGGGCCTTTTTTGTATATTTTTTGTATTTATTTTTATTAAAAGAAAACGTAAAGGACCGGCCAAATGACTCCTGAAATCGGTCTCGGACGCGAAGCACGCTATTCATACGGGTTTGACGAGGTCGCTCTGGTTCCATCGACCAGGACAATCGATCCCGCGGATGTTGTCACCTCCTTCGAACTCGGAGTGCACAGGTTCGAGGTTCCGATAATCGCCGCGGCCATGGATTCGTCGGTCGATGTCAACACCGCCGCGGTTTTCACCAGGCTTGGCGGTCTCGCGGTACTGAACCTTCTCGGTCTCGCCTGCAGGTTCGAAAATCCCACTGAGGCACTCGAAAGAATCAGATCGGCAGCCGATGATGAAGCCACCGCTGTGATCCAGAAAATCTACTCGGCTCCGTTAAGCAAGGACCTTGTGGCAAAACGGGTGACGGAACTGAAGGAAGCCGGTGCGTTCGCTGCTGCAAGTGTCACTCCGCAGTATGGTGCGACACTCGGCAGGGCTGCGGTTGAAGCCGGACTCGATATCCTGGTCATCCAGTCCACAGTCGTTTCAAACGAGCATCAATCATCGCATTCAGAGCCTCTCAGAATCGACGACCTTTGCAGAGATGTCGATATACCCGTCATTGTAGGAAATTGCGTCGGATATCATGTCGCACTCGACCTTATGCGAGCCGGCGCCGCGGGGATTCTGGTGGGAGTCGGTCCGGGCGCTGCGTGCACGAGCAGGGGAGTACTCGGGATCGGAGCGGGGCAGATAACCGCGACCGCCGATGTTGCGAAAGCCCGCGATGACTACCATAAGGAAAGCGGCAGGTATGTTGCTGTCATCACCGACGGTGGTATGAGCAAGGGCGGCGAAGTTGTGAAGGCTCTTGCTGCGGGCGGCGACGCTGTGATGATCGGTTCCGTGTTCGCCAGAGCGAAAGAGAGTCCGGGTAAGGGATATCACTGGGGCATGGCGACCGCCGATCCGCTTCTCCCCCGCGGAAGCCGTATTACCGTGCAGGAGATTGGCTCACTCGAGCAGATCATCAAGGGACCGGCTACCGGACGAAACGACGGCAGCCTGAATTTACTCGGAGCGATAAGGACGTCGCAGGGCGTTCTCGGCTGCAAAACAATCAAAGATTTGCACGGTGTTGAAATGGTCGTGATGCCGTCGTTCGGTACGGAGGGCAAGAGCTTCCAGATTCAGCAGAGAGTCGGAATGGCGACGTAGGAAAAGCGTTTCGACTGGGTCACCTTAAAGATCAGGGCAGGGACTGGCTCGGATTTCGTCTTCAATGCTCTTCCCGTTTGTAATCAGTCTATCGTCTCAAGCTTCGCCTGTGGTAATATCCGTACTGCGGCATCTGAAAGGTCATGACTCTACTCTATCTCTTACTGGTTGTAGTCCTTATAATCCTGATCTACTTCTTCTATGCCTATAATCGTCTGGCGCAGTTGAGGAACGCTGCCGACACCGAATGGGCACAGGTCGATGTAAACCTGAAAAAACGCGCCGACCTGATTCCGAACATCATCGAGGTGGTCAAGGGGTACGCCAAACACGAGATGGACACGCTGGAAAGCGTTTCGGCTGCCAGGAGCAGGGCGTTAGGAGGGGACGGAAATCGAGGCGAGGATGAGACCAGCCTGTCTAAACATGTCGCGAAGGTTTTTGCACTAAGGGAACAGTATCCCGATCTCAAGGCGAACGAATCTTTCCTCGAATTGTCGAAGGAACTTTTCAGGCTGGAGGCTGATATCGCCGAACGTCGGGATAATTACAACGATGTTATTAAAGCGTACAATGATTTCATCCTGAAATTCCCGTCGAACGTCGTGTCGACGATTATCGGGTTCAGGATCAGGGACATGTTTGAATTTACAGGATCGAGGGAGATCCCGGGATTTGATTTTGGCGGATGAACACGGGGCGGAGGGACTTTCATATGGAAGACAGCGTAAACGAAAGACGCCTGATGCAGAGTCGCATGATCATCCGGGTGGGTATCATCGGGTTTATTATACTGCTCGCTTTGATTTACACGATCGGCCTCGCCACGGTGAAATCCGGTCTCAGTATGAGGCAGGCAAATGCGCTGGATTATCTCAATCGGATGAAATCCCATATCGAACAGACTCCGGTGATTTTAGAAAGGATGCTGGCGTTTGATTGCGGTACGGATGCTGAAGCCGCTGTCGAATCACTCGACGGGGTAATCGAATCCCTGGGTGAAAATCCCACACTCGATCAACTGGAAGCTGCCTGGGATTCTGTGGACGATGCTTATACCGGGATTACCGCAGGCTGTGTCGGGCATTTGGGCGAGGAAGGATTTATCAGTCTCACGACGGAATACGAGGGATTCAGGAATCGATTTTCTGTTGAGGGGCAGCATTACTCGGAAGCGGCTGCGGAGTACAATGCCGCACTGGAAACATTCCCGGCCACGATTTTTAAGACCGGATTCGAACCGCTGTAAAGTCGGAACCTGTTTTACAGTTTCAGGAAATAATCATGGGAAGATATCAGATACGAAAAATTGCTCTGCCTGTCGGAATCGGGCTGATACTGCTGATTGCAGTCCTGATGTCCCCCGCCATTGCGCATGCGGAGACTGTCGAGCAACTTGGTGAACCGACCGGTTATGTAAATGACTATACAAACACTCTCTCCAGTACTGAAATTGCAAACCTGACGGCAATCTGCGAGGACCTGATTCACGAGAACGGCACCGAAATGGCGATCGTTATTATTGATACGCTCGGAAGGACATCGATTGAAGATTATGCCCAGGATCTTTTCGCAGCATGGAAAATAGGCAAGCTGGGAGTGGATAACGGAGTCCTGATACTGGTCGCGTTGAACGATCGCGAATGGCGGGTGCATACCGGATACGGGGTTGAGGGAGCACTGCCCGACAACCTCGCCCGCAGGATCATGGAAGATAATGCCGTTCCTGCTTTCAGGAACGGAGATTACGGCGGAGGTTTAATAAAATCTGCCGGTGCAATTGCCAATGTACTCAAGGGAGAGCGGTACGCATCGACCACGGTAACAGTCGGTCTCGCGAGAATCTTCATTCCGGTATTAGTGATCTTTCTGGTTGGAATTTTCATATGGCTTGCGGTGCGAATTAAATGCCCCAGGTGCGGGAGCCGTATTGAGCTTAAGCTTGACAGGGAGCTTCTCGAATCCACATACAGCCATTCGGGGATCCGGAAAAAAGAGTATGAGTGCACCGTTTGCGACCACCAGTTCGCCAGGATGACTGTGGTGCCGATGCTGGTTGAAGCAGGCTCGGGCGGTTCAAGCGGATGGTCAGGATGGTCCGGCGGAGGCGGCTGGAGCAGCAGCAGCGGTGGTGGAGGCGGCGGCGGAAGTTTTGGCGGATTCGGCGGAGGTTCATCCGGAGGCGGCGGAGCGTCGGGTGGATGGTAGAAAGGATGGTCTGAAAAATGAAATGCAACCCATGCGGAACGGAATTTGAAGACAGTCTTAAAGAATGCCCCGGCTGCAATATCAAGGCGGAACTCCTTAAGGACGCGGTGCAGCTTCCGCCTCCATGCGGAGTTGTAAACGATTATCCAAAGCTGCTCACCGAGGCTCAGTGCGGTGAACTCAGCAGCATGGCAAGTGCATTTTTCAAGCAGACCGATGTACCGCTCGTAATCGCAATAGTTAACAGCACTAAACCGATCGATCCGTCGGAATACGCGTTCCTGCTCTACAATCACTGGGGAATCGGCAAGAAACGGGTCAATCGCGGACTGTTGATTTTACTGAGCATCGACCAGAAGCACGTCGAGTGCGAGGTCGGTATCGGACTCGAATCGATTCTGCCTGAGGAGGTAGGGGACGAAATAGTTCAGACCGCTTTTATTCCCCATTTCAGGAACGGAGAATATTTTGAAGGACTCAAGGCGGGAGCGAAAGGTCTTATGGATGCACTGTTGCAGAAACTGCCGACTTTGCATTGAAGAAATGGTAATTCGTTAAATCGATATTTCGTTCAGATACTTGTTTTTTTTTGTCGGACTCCACCTTGAACTGCCCATACTTATGGATATATACTCGCTTGTTTGTGGCAAATGTCACAAGCGTTGAAATATACCCGCTCTGCGGATAAAGAGGTGTCCGGATGTCAAGGGAGTTTCGTTCAATTGACGGGAATTCAGCAGCGACCTATGTTGGTTATGCCTTCAGCGACGTGGCTGCGATTTACCCGATTACTCCGTCTTCAAACATGGGTGAGGTCGCGGACGAGATGTCCGCTGAGGGTATTCTGAATTTATTCGGTCAGAGACTGAGGGTGGTAGAAATGCAGTCCGAGGCCGGCGCTGCCGGTTCACTTCACGGTGTTCTTTCCGCCGGTGGTCTCGCGACCACATTCACTGCTTCGCAGGGACTTCTCCTGATGATCCCGAATATGTTCAAGATCTCCGGTGAGCTTTCACCGACGGTCTTCCATGTTACTGCGCGATCGGTCGCCACTCATGCACTCAGCATTTTCGGCGATCACAGCGATGTCATGGCGGTCAGGTCGACCGGATTCGGCCTGATGGCGGCTGCATCGCCCCAGGAAGTTCATGACCTTGCTATCATCAGCCATATCGCTTCTTTCAAGTCGAAAATCCCGATGCTGAATTTCTTCGACGGCTTCCGTACGTCGCATGAAATTCAGAAAGTGGAGGTCATGTCCTACGATGAGTTGGCTGAAATGGTGCCCTGGGATGATATCGAGAAATTTCGCAGGAGAGGTATGAATCCCGAGCATCCGCAGCTAAGGGGTACGGCACAGAATCCCGATATCTTCTTCCAGGCTCGTGAGGCTGCAAACCCGTTTTACAATGCGGCTCCCGGCATTATCGCCGAGACTATGGCGATGGTCAGCGCGAAGCTGGGCAGGGAGTATCACCTGTTCGATTATGTCGGCGATCCCGATGCCGAGAATGTCATTGTAATAATGGCTTCAGGCGCGGATGTTGCCCACGAGGTTGTCGA
>SDBT01005330.1_pt1 | contig 21598 bp, 26 predicted proteins | sample 2277101 | NCBI WGS metagenome assembly SDBT01 (sample SAMN10404973, study PRJNA504765) | marine sediment metagenome | isolation source: marine sediment core GS10_PC15, 103 cmbsf | place: Arctic Ocean: Southern Knipovich Ridge | collected 2010
CTGTGGACGATGTGCCACCGCCGCCACCTACATTAATACCGCTCACATCTATTCCACCACGGCCACCGCCACCACCAAATGCGGCGCTCGCCGCTCCCAGTAGCCCAGAAAACCAACTGCCGCTATTTGATGCGGCTTTCATAAGGATAACGCCCGCTATCCACTCAACCACCATCTGCGCAACAATGTCGGACAGCTTTCGCAGCATTGAATTCCAGAATCCCTTGAGATAATCCCCGAAAGAGCTAAAATCACCACGAAGTCCATCCAACAACATGCTTGAGATTACCTGCTTCCCCCGGGATGCAAATGTACGCGCCATCTGCTGACCGGCTTTGAAAAACGTCATTGTGTTCTTCTCTGCCTTTAACCAATTGGCTTTCATTCCATCTACGAAGGAACCGCTTGACTCCAGCATGGCAATGTCCGCTTTGGCTTTTGCCTTTCTGGTTTTCTCTATATCGGCAATTCGTTTAATGTTCCACTCTACGCCCTTCGCGCCAATCCAATCCATGATGTCGGCTTCTGATCGTCCAAGATCTGCAAACTCCTGCGCTTCTTTTAGCCATATGGCGGACTGTGCCTTGAATGAATCCTCGGACCACTTATCTACAGTCGTCTGCAATTCAAGCTCTGCGGAATATGTTTTATCGATCCTTGAGGACTCTTTCGACATCAAGCTATCAATTAGTTTGAATCGGTCCTCATAGAATTTCTTGTTTCTCTTTTCGACACGATCAATAGCTGCGAGTTGTTCTTTTGTTAATTCCTCTCCGCGACTTATCGCTTTGAAACCAAAGTCCTCTGCCGAATCATTCCTTTGCTGACCCGATGCGAGTGCTGCTGCTGTCTGCCGCCCGTACTGCTCAATGGCATCACCAACACCCTGCGTCACGATTTTGAAACTTTCAGCACCAAGTTCCTTTATGCGTGCAAAACTCTTTTTACTTTCGTTCCATGCGAATCTTGCTTGCTCCCAATGACCAGAAGCAAAACCGGCAACTGCAATGGCCGCGTTACCAATGGCCTTGACAAGTTCAATTGTTGACTCGATCTGATTGCCGATGAGATCCCCGATTGGTTTTACTGCGGCCATGACACCACCCCAACCAAAGGCTATTATGCCAAGTAGCTGTGGAAGTGGTTTAATTATCGGAGCGAAGCCCTCTAGGATACCAGTAACGGTCAACACTGTATTTTTGACAAGGCTCCAACCCACAAGAATACCGGTAGAAATCACACCCTTGTTTTTAAGCAACCAACTGTTCATGGTTATCGTGAGGTTTATCAGATCGTTATAAACCACCTTCATTCCACCACGGAGAACCTGTGTCCATGTCGTATCGATGGTTGACCTTACTGCCTGCCATTGTGTTTCAAGAAGGGCAGTCGCAGGTCCGAATCCAGAAAGGAGATCGCCGATTTTCTCCAACACAACCCCCTGGTCGCGCCACGTCTTTAGCTGATCATCGATCTGCGGATTTACTGCACGCAACGTTTGGAGCATCATTGATGATTGTGCATTCGCACCGGTCATAACTGCCCGGATCTCGGAGTTGATCTGCTTCATTATCGCCTGCCCCTTTGTCATGAGGGGCAACGCATTCGAAATCCGTGTGAAACTTTCTATCTGTTTTGCATTGCTGGCATCGAGAAAGACACCCGCACGGGCAAAGGCGTTAGCAAGCGCAGTGGTTTCTTCACCGGATAGAAGTGTTTTTGCAGCTAAGTTTTCGAGCACTGGGACAATTTCCCTTGCATACCGTAGAGATAACTCCCACTGATCTGAAAACGTCATCCCCTCTGCACGTTCTGAAAATGTCACCACCATCGCGGCCATACTTGCAACGGATGTGTTGAAATTCTCTACTGCTGCAAACCCCTTTGCGAACGCGGCCTTGATAGCAAATCCGGTAGCGGCAAAGGCGGCAGTAATAGCCATTGCGGCAGTAAGACTTCGCCCGGTCATTTGCGTGAAGCCACCCTTGACCTTATCCATAAATGATTTGTGTGCGCCAAACTGCTGATCATTCAACTGCCTGAGTTTTGCGTTCTTTGCTTTTTCTGCCCTTAGAATATCATCTGCGGTGGATTTTGCACTATGGGCGATACCGTCATATGAATTGACGATTTTCGCACGCATCATATCCATTTGTTGTGCAGACTTGATGCCAAGATTTTTGTAATTCTTCTCAACATCAAGAGTGACGCGGGTGGCTTCTTTGTGGAGATTTTGCTGCGCCTTTGTGAACTTGTCAGTATCAAGATCAAGTTCAACAAACAATGTGCCTATTCTACCACGAACGGCCATTTATGCCACCCCCATCACGGCACGCATTGCAGATATGGATTGTGTTAATGCAGGACGTAGGAATGGATATCGGAATTCATATGCAAAATGATAGTCAGTCATTCTTGATCCCGCATAGATGCGAACATTCTTTTTTCTACTGAGCTTTAGACTTGTGCCGCCCTGCGCACGTAGGCGTGTGATGCGGATGGTTCCCTCTAGCCTACCCGGATCTCTACTCGTATATGGCTGTCCTGCACGTGGGCCTGTCTGGTATACTGGTCTCGATATCCTACGGTATCGCTTCTGACCACCCCAACCCTTACCGATAGATGCCCTAAGATTTGATTCTGCACGGGACTTGACAACCCTCGCTGCCTGCATCAATTTTGCCATCGAGATATTCCCAAAGGCTTCATCCATTGTGTTGGGATTCCAAGCCCCTTCAAACCTCATCGAACCCCCCCTGGATATGGAAAAAGAGACCCCTTACTCTTCCCATGCAGTCCTCTTCGTCTATGACATTTCGAATATCCATAACGATCTTGATGGCAGGAATGGAGATGTCGATCACTCTATCACCACTAGTAATCACCTGACCCCGCGTTTGTATATATACTGCTGCAACGTCCTCATTTTCTTTATCGAGACCCACCCTGCACGTGTCACAGGGCGGCAATTGGGGGCGGCTCTTTTCGCTATATAAAATTCGGCATTCTGGGCAGTCGGCAGAAAATTGATCTAGCCATCTAACCCACTGGATGAGTTTTTTTCCAGTCCTTCTGCACGGGAAATGCCTGACTCTGAAATTAGCGTGAAAACACGATTGAGGAAACGAAACACCATCGGGATTTTGACCAACTTCATCTTGTTTTCTATGGTGCATTCAAGTTCTGCACCATCGGGACCCAAGACATTTCGAAACCCGGTAATCGCAAAGTCCCAAGCACCCTCACTCTCTGCTGCTTCCTCTTCTGCCGGTAGATCGGTAAGCCATGTTACACGATCCATGCCACGGGAGATAGGATTAAGAACGAATTTTGATTCCTTCTTTTTGCCTTTCGCCGCTTCGTCCCAGTAGGGTTGCATGCTACGGATGCAGAACTCACCCGCACCCTCTTCCGGGTCATCGTAAGCAATCTCGCCAGATGAAATATCAATCTTAGAACCAAAAAACGGAAACCAGTCCCCTTGTTCTTTGCCATCGAGATCAAATTTTGTTCCCATAAAAATACACCTAGATTTTCACCTTTCGCATTCAAGTAGTTGTGGTGCGTTGTTGTGGTCTTACTCTTAGCCTCGCAGATAGAGAACCATGGGAGCACCACTCACCTTACCCTCAAATCCGCATTTGGCAAGACCGTTTCTATCAACGTCAAGCTTGTGCGAATTGGTGATGAGCAGCTTTCCACTTGTACCTACCTGCCGGTAACTCGTACTGTTCACATAGAACCGCAGGCCCGATGTGAGGTTGTTGCCTAGACTTTCAAGCGGCGTTTGTGCCAGAAGATCCAAAAGCCTTTGACCCGTTGTATCCGTTGGATCATAGAGGCAGTCGGCAATCGTGATGGTTCCACCATCTGCTGTCCCGAATTCAAAGACATCGATATCGTCCCCGAACTCGGATGATTCAAGCGTTTTTCTTGTTAACCCGGAAAGAGAGAACTGACCGGCCCCAAGAATTTTGGTGGTCCCGTAGGTGATCTTGCTAAACTTCCCATTGAGTACTGCTGCTGCTGTCTCGGCCATGGTCTTACCCTCCCGTTAATGATTCCGATCCATCGTTAAGTGCCTGTGCTGCACGAATCTTGTGCTCTTTTCTCTTCACGCTCTTATACAACCTATACGTACCATCGTCAACGCATAGGGTCGTTAAGTGGCCACTCGGTACAGTAGTGTCCACATATATCTTATATCCTGCATCTTTCAAATCTGAGCAGAACCCGATGTCCTCTCCAATTCCCTCGCCACCATCCAAGTGCCGAAACTTGAACCACGGCTTTGGCATCTTTCGAAATACTGACATTTCAAACATGAGGCAACCGCACCCAGTAGCGTCTACCTCAACAAGCTCACCGGGTTTCCACTCATCGATACTCTCATAGTCTCCAAGGCTCCCCCGGAGCATGATCGGGTCAAAGGGAACATACCGGCGATAGCAAAGTGCGCCGACTACTGGCAGTTTATGGGCGAGTAGAGTCGGCACAGTCAACGGATGATAAAGCATATCCGTGTCGCACATCATGAGGTGTGTAATGCCTTGCGCCATGGCATTTTCCACGATGTCATTCCTGAGAGTATCGATGGGACCGTTATCTGCATGGATCAAGGTGAAGTTTGAGCTACCACCCGCAGATTTTTCCATGTGCGCAAAGGAATAAAAAAAACTCGCCGGAACCATCGGGAATGTTAATGGAATCCCGATTGCGAAACTATGATTACTTAGACTTCTCATTTGCGACCTTTCGAAAAAGAGCAGTGCCACATGGGGATGTATGCTTTTCGGATGCATATTCCCGAATGAACTCCCACCGCTTATCCTTTTTCAATTCTTTGACAACATCACCCGCGCCCCACCATGGAAAGAGGGTATCGTGCAGTATCATGTATCCACCAGATTCAAGCAGCGGTCCATACGTGTCAACGTCTCCCCTCACATTGGGGTATTCGTGGATACCATCGATCATCAGTAGGTCAATCGGTTGCGGTGTTTCTGAGATGAGCGATGCAGCATTGGGACTCGGAAAAACCTCAATATGATAGATGTCTCCCAGTATGGTTGTCCGCAGGTGCGCCTTTCCATGGGTGTTATCATCAACCAGTACCATCGCTTTGGGCTTGATGAAATGGTTGATATGGAATGCAGTACCACCCGCCGCAGAACCAATCTCAAGATATCCGCGAATGGTTTTCCCGGACTGTAGGATCTCAAGTATGCACTCGGCAAACTCATCCGGCATGTGCTGCAACTGCACGCCACCCTCATGACTGCCGCCGAATACGCCAACACTATCGGACCCGTTATCACGAATGAACTGCTCTATCTTTTCCAACTCGGACATTGATTTTGCTTTCATGGCTTTACTCCCTTATACCCAATCTGCCAATCTACTGGGTCAACAAGATACGGATGATCAATGGGGATTTGTTCAAGGTCAACGAATCCGGCACCGGCCATGCAGGACTTCAAAAGCGGCCCACTATAGAAATACAAGTGCGGTGACTCCTGCACATATGAAAACATGTAGAGGTCGTTCATTTCTTTCATTGATGCAACCGTTGGATTTTTAAGGTGCTTTTCCGCGAGTACATCAAAGTTTGGTACTGTGACTCGGATCTCGCCGCCACTCACCAACAATTCCCACCAGTATCGCAACGCTTCCTGCCCATCGTCCCATCCAAGATGCTCAAGCATGTGTCCGCAGTAGATCTCATCAACCGATCCGGGACCATAGAAGTGTGACAATGGGGGAATGCGCTGCTGTTTTTCTTTTTGTTCTGACCCATCATCATCAATAATAATCGTATCAACATCTATACCTTTCCCGGTTACATCTGCCAGAACCTCCGGGTTGACGTTTTCAAATTGATCCACATTGACAAATCCGACGATTGGGAACTTCCCGCTTCCTAGATTCAAGCGAATCTTTCCATCCTCGCCAACAGAAGGTGGACGCTCCCACACCAACTGCCGCCCCCAGATATCATCACCCCATTTTTCGGAAAGATGTTTCTCGTTTCTCTCAACCACTTCCATGTAGTCGAGTTCTCCTGCCGCTTCCATGGCATCAAAAGTCTGACTGCCATAGTGATGGACATACACATCATGGACCATGCCGATTTTGTGTCCTGCCTCGCGTGCCGTTAGGCAGAAATCGATTTCCTCACCACTGCACGGAAATAGGCTTTCATCGAAAGGCCCGATTTCTTCCCACAATGATTTTTTGAATGCCATGAGAAACCCGATTACAAAACTCACATGATTTGCGGCATTGTCGCAGGTGTCAGCAAGATCCCTGGCCGCAGCATGTAACTCATCCGGTGTCTCGTATGGATCAACTGTCACCTTCTGCGCACCCGCGCAGAAATTCGTGACTGGCCCAACAATCGCAAAGGTTTCTAGTTGCCGGGTGAGACGTTCTGCCCATTCGGGTGTTACTATCACATCATTGTTGAGCAGTATGATGATGTCACCCGTTGCCGCCGCAATTCCCTGGTTGACTGCAACCGGGAAACCCTTGTTTTCATCGTTGCGGATGAGAATCGTTTCGTTGAAACCAGTAAAGGGTGGTTTGAATTCCGGCGTTGATCCATTGTCAACCGCTATAAGTTCATATTCAACATCCGCCGTGTTCTCTCTAACCGCAGCAATGCATTCCTCCGTGAGATCGTGATGGTTGTATACTGGTATGATGATTGAAATCATTTCTTTCCTTTCATAGTTGAATTGCTTGAATATCGTAATCTACTGCATAATGGAAAATCGGGATGGTGCCATCCGGCGTTACGTGATCCTCTGGCATCAATCTCTTATTGGTTCGCTTCATCCAATTGTACCACTGCATACCTGTTACTGTGAGTGAGCATTCGTCATAAAGGGTGATAAGGTTGTTATACATTCCAAGTATTTCCGTTGTGGAACTCTCAGAAGAAAATAAAGAGAACTGCCACGATGCATTTTCAAAATTCTCAGTAAATGTGTATTCCGGGAAACCGGAAACCACTTGAAAAACAGCATAAGGAAACTCTGCACCCTCTTTTGCGACAGTATCGAACAATTTTGTGCCGATGGTGCCTGCAAGAGCACTGCCAGCAAGTTTTCCATAGATCGCATTGAATAGGTTTAGTTCTGTCATCTCACAACCTCTTTACACATGAGATGAAGCCACTCATTGTGCTCTTCCAGGTTTAGGATGCTCTCTATCTTAAAATATCGATTGCCATATTTTATCCGGTAATTTGGCTTGAACGTGCTCCGGTATCGGATGCGGATCATCTCAGTCGCTATCATGGTGTTCTGTTCTGCATTTCTTCTCTCGTTAGCCGAAAGTGGGCGCATTTTCGCCCAAACGTTCCCAACATTTACATATGCATTAGTAAAACCACCGTGACCATCCGGCGTACTCACCGGATACTGTATCGTGATGTACTTGTCTAATTCCCCCGCTCCTTTTCGGTTCATCTGAAATCATCCCAAAGCCTTGAACTCGCAAGAAGTCGAATGAATGTGACGTTTTCTGCAAATGGTTCCATGGTCGGGCTAATGATCTGACTTGACCGGTTCGCGTATAGATCCTCGCAACCAAGCTTTACTGCCTGCCGGATCTTTTCGGGCAGGAGTGCTGCGGTCGTCCAACCGGCCACGAAACGCACCACAATCGGTTTTGAGGGGTATGGCGTGAACGATGGCCATGATACCCCGAAGGGCAAAACGATCCTGCCAATGTTCTCTCCGTTCGTCTCAACTAGGTAATCGGTAGATACTGTCATTGTGGTTGGAGTACCGGCAGAATTCGTGTACTTTATGTGCGTTACTGATTGGAGATTGCCAAACGGGATCTTGAAATTATTCGCCGCAGGAAATGAATCAAAGTAATAATCCCACGTTTGGCTCAGTAATGCCCTCCGGGTGTGTTCTTCAACCATTTGACGCACCGACTTGATATCATCACCCAGTAGAACGTCCTCAATCGTTGTCGCGGTTCGCTCGATCACAGTTGTTCCGAAATCTGCGATCTCATTCAAGATATTTGCCACCGTGCGGATATACTGCAATGACCCGGTATAGGCTATTTCTTGAATCGCGTTGTCGTTGGCCGTAGTGACCTGGACAAAGGCACCCCCGGTCCAATCGGTATAAGTGATATTATCATCAGATTCTTGGATCTTGCAGTCTACAGTACCGGTCCCAGTAAGAGCACCCGCGTTGAGGATAACAAGTGCATCAGTACCGAGAACGTCAACGCCGGTTCCCTCTAGCACATATCCGACATTGGTCGCGTGGTTGTTCGGAACAATGGACTGCGATTCTGTGATGTTATCGGCAAAGGAACCGGAATCGACACGGAGATGTAGCTTTACCTCTGCAAGTGTTATTGGCTCAATTGCCGGTTGAGTTGCAATCTCAAGTATCATCAGTATGCCGCCCTCACTATCACGTTTTCCGCTAGGGGCTTATATCGAAGATGTATGGTCCATGTCCCTGTGGTGCTCCCAACGGCAACGGTAAGGCCGATTATGCCAACCGGTACAAGAATTTCTCCTGCCTGCGCAATGGCGGTTCCCGTGTCCGTAATTACTGCGGCATCTCCAATCGTTCCAGTGATGTTCACGATGGTCCCCGCCGCCTTATTCGCAAGGGACCCAGATGCAGCACAAAGATTTGTTGCCGCTCCATCCGTTGGGTCCGCAAAAAACAAAAGTGTTGATGCGGTCCCATTGTTTCCCGTGATACACACTGCGGTTAAGCTGAGAAGATTAATTGGACCACCGGCAATCGTGAAGGCGGTCAATGCGGTTGACATTACAGCCGCACCTGTCGCGAGTGGCTTCCCCACTATATCGAATACTGTCGCGCTTTTTATATTGCCCATGATTGCACCTATACCTCTTGTATTTTTAACCACACAACAACGGAATTGCTACCGGATTCGCTTTTTGCTGACGCAGATATCCTTGTTCCCTTATTGAAAATATGTTCTGTCCCACTTGGTGCAGTTTGTGTTTCCCTTTTTACCGCATTGATTTCGCCCTCAATAAAAACATCATCATAATGAGTAGCACCGGAATCGTCACTAAAACGAATCCTAAATTTTTCATTTGCGTTACCTTCAGCTTCGATTGCAACGACCCTGAATGGAGTTGTCGAAGTGGCCGCTGCCCTAATCTCGGTGTCAGCACCCCAGGCATCTGCACCGGCAGCAGTGGAAACGGTTACACCCGTGAAGTTATCAGGTTCCAGATCAATATCAAAAGCGCCCTTAACATCAGACCAGACATGATCACCGACTTCATCGTCAACATCAGTAGTGTTATGATGAAAAGTCACATCGTCAAAATGTTGTTCGTTCCCTGCATCCAAATCCAAACCAATTCCACTATCACCTATATGAAGATGGTGAAAATGATTTTCGTCTGAATCGGCATGGACTATTTGAATGCCGGTTTTGCAACAATCAAAACGCAAATCATCAAAATGGTTGTTGGAACAATTATCAATTAAAAGTGCCGTCATATGGTTGGTGCCTTCACCAAGAAACTCAACGTCCCGAAGTTTACCCAATGTTAACGTGGTTGCTCCATCAAGGTGCAACGCCGTTGCTGCTCCGGTTAATCCACTTCCGACATACTGCACACGGTCAACCCTAAAACCGTTTTTGGTTAGGATGACTCCATTCCCACTTCCGGTTCCAAGATTAAAACAAAGATCAACGAGACCAATTAATCCTGTAAACTTCATTATGGCAGTTGCGGTGCCATGTGTATTTTTAATCTCAAACCAGGTCCTATGCGTTCCGGCCAATATATAATTACCGGTCCAAGTCGGATCTCCGGTAGTGTTTATATCATAACCTGACGCATTGGGTGATATCAGTATGAGTGTGCAATCGCTTGTATCTATAGATGCGGCATCAAGAGCGTCTTCGATTGCATTATAAGCAGTCGCAAGCGTGAGCCCATCGGAATTATCGCCATTCGGCGATACATGTAATTTCGCTGTGATCGCTCTTCCAACAACGGAATCGGCAGCTATGGACAGCGATTGCTGCGTATTTGAAACCAATTCTGCGGCGGTTTTTATATTACCCATTACAGCACTTCCTCGTAATAGGAACGGATATTACCTATGTTGAGACCTACTGCTGCACCGGCCTCTGCTCGTGTACCTAAGACAAGATATGATGCGATTGATGGAATGTTGGCCACAATCGCGGTTTCTTCAACGCCATTGAAACTGAAAATGACTGAGGTATCATCAACGATGATCTTGTATTTGTTCCAGCTGGTGATCGTTGCGGCAATGGCCCCGGTTGTCGATTCTACCCCTCCCGCGTCAGTCTTTCCGGTGAGCACATCGGCGTTGAGGAAAAAGCCCATGATATTCTGCTGTGTGATGTCGTTCGTTTTCGCAGAAGAGAGGCCGAGAAAGAAATGTGTGTTGTCGTGCGACGCAACCGCCGTTACTGCCTGCAATTCGAATTCGAGAATGAACCGCTGGAGCATGGTATTGCCATCACCAAATGTTGCAGGACGAACTTGAAACCGGTATTTGCTATTGAGAAAAACATCGTTGTTCGCAACTGCATCGGTGTCCATGTCATAATACATATACCCCGCTGCGGTTCCGAACGCTTCCGTGCCTGCACCGTCGATGGTGGTCTCCCATACTGCGGGGAGAAGGGACTCGGTTTCCCAAAACTCAACCAGATACGGCATGTCTTTGCTCACAGACGCATTTATGCCGGGGAAACCGTTGCTCAACTTTGTCCAGTTGGTTCCCTGATCGTAGGTGATATATGTGTCCTTCGAATCATATTCGAAAAACGTTGAACCCGTTGGTGCGGTTGTCGGTTTGGTGTCAGTAGATAACCCGGTCCATCGTTGTATCGTTGCCATCATAGCGACTGCCATTTGATCACCCCTTTAATATTGTTCTGGTGTTATTTCTTCTGAAGATATAATTTCATATTGTGGGTCTGCTTCGATCTGATCCAATACGGATTGTTCGCACTTAATCAGCCATTGGGTCATGTTTGGTTCCGGTTCGATCTCTGATGAGGATAGGCTGCCACGGTCTTGACAGTACACAATGTCGTGATCATCGGAGATCTTTCCATGTTTGCCCTCTTCTCCGGTTGCCCAAGGACCCATGATTTCTGCCTGGTACATCTACTTATCTCCTTTGGGACACCACACCGGGGGCTTGGAATCAGAACAGATACTCAAATCCGGGTGCCTTTCGTTTTCTGGATGAAAACAAATCCTAAAGTCTCTATTGTCACAAGGCTCTAGGTCTTTCTTATCAAATATGTGGACTGAGTTTGGCATCAATATTTACTCCCTGTGCCTTTTGTAAATTCATGATCATATTTTGCGTCTACTCTCGGCCACACGGCTATGTTGTCGAAGGCTTTGTCTGTGAGTGATCTTGCGTCTGCGTATATGCCTTTTCGGGTTGCTGTCTGGTTGAATGTGGCTGATGTGTATTGAAGTTTCTGCACCCCATCTCGATAGCAGGTTATCGTTGAGCCATTCGCTATGGCTTTTAGCTTATATGTCGTTCCATTCACTGCGCCAGAAGCTGCGGAGGCTCTTTGGGTTACTGCTCCATCTGCAATTTCGTACAGTTCTTCGTTTCCACTTCCACGAAGCCAATATACCCACAGATTCAATCCGTTAGATGTTTCTGCCGAGCCCCTAACCACGATACCGTTCCTGTTTTCAATACTGCTACTATCATATTTTGCGTCTTGTTCATATTCGGCATCTGGCTCACCATCGTCAAACGTAAGTACCCTGGAATTACCGTTATTCGCCGGATTCACACCGGCAATACTAAGTTCCCCTTTTCCTGTGTCTGTCTTCCACGTTCCCACCCTTGCAGTAAAACCATTACCGCTATCATCCACATCGGGCGTGACTGTCGTTAAATCCGTGCCGGTTGCGTCTCCAAATGTGTAGAGGAATAGGGGCTGTAATACTGCGGAGAAATCGTAGTCGGGGACTAGGCGGTTGTCTAGGGTGCCGGTTGAATTTCCATTCGTAAGTATTGCATAAAGAGTTGCTGCATTTTCTAACGCAGATCTCCATAACAACGTGTAGCCCGCAAACGCCCCACCCTCAATAAAAACACCAACCCCATAAGGAAATAATGATGGGTCGTCGCCTATTTTCCACGGAACCTTGTTTGAATTGTACCCACCAAGAACTAATGCAATTCTGTAATCTGTTGACGCAGAATAAACTGCCAACTTAGGAGTTTCAACTGCTCCATTATTCACCCTCAAAAATATTCCGGGTGTAGAGTTGAAGTGAAGTTGATACATCCCATCGGTTATCTGTGCGGTTGCAGCATCGCTCCACCCCACCATTGTTCCATCGCCAGTTGTTTCGCCCCTATTTATCGTGAAAAATAACGACCTCCCCAAAGAGCGAGCATAAGCCTGTGAATAAAGCCCCAAATCCCCCCACAATTGCGTACTCTGAGCCGTAAACGCCAGCTTACCACTGACCACTGCAAGGGTGCCGTCTTTGATTACGGCGGTGTCTTGGCCTTTTCGGACACCCTCATCCTCGCCAAGAACTTGGCCGTCATGGAAGGACTGGTTATCGACATCATAATCTGCGTACAGACTGAACTCTGACATGATCGGTGCTTTGGAAAGGGTGTTCTCTGCTGTGTTGACCCAGTTTTCCCCATCGTATGTGATCCAAGTTCTCTTGGAATCATACTCAAAGAAAGTCGATCCAACGGGAACGCCAGTTGGCTTTATGTCGAACTGGGTTCCCGTGAATCGCTTTATCGTGGCAATGGCACGGGTGGTCACGTCAAATCCTCAAAAGCTGCTTAGAGGGCTGATTCTGCGTATGCACCCGGTGACATGGGAACATAAAACAGATGTGCATTGCCGGATATCGTAGCGCCCTGAGTTGCAACACTGGCAACAAGCCCGATGGTCCCTATCATATCCGAACCATCCGCTTGGATGCCGCCAAGAAATACCTTTTTCCCGGCAGTTTCCACATCGGTCAAACCTGCGCTATCTGTCACGATGGGTGCGGTTCCCACTACACCACCAACGTAAACAAAACGTCCACCGGGACCTATAGAAGCGATACTCGCAGAGGCTATAGTCATGGCGTTGAGAGCAATGACGGGAACGGTGAAAGTGGTATTGAACGCAACCAATGTGGCATTTGCATCTGCTGCTGAGTTCAACTCGATGAACAACTGCATAACAGCGATTCTACCACGAATGTCAAATAGCTCTGTTTGCGCTCCGATTGTGAAGTTTGCCGCAAGAAGTCCTGCAAGCGGAGTCTGTACGTGGAGACCCATTACCATATCGGCTATCGCGCTTCTGGTCGAAAGATTATAAACTCCCATTGTGCTACCTCCATACTTTTCGGTTTATATACCGTTTTCGGGTTGCTTTAGCTATTGACCCAACCCGGCAAGGCCAGTTATTGTTTGTTGTCGTGTACGTGTAGCTGTTCCCCGATGAGAGAAAGGCCCACTTCGAACTCTCCCTTGACACCCTCAATGGCAGTTTTGATTGCGGCATCTGTACTGTCTGACAATGCCTCTATCTGCGCCACGATCTTTTTGGAAGTGTCTTTGACCTTCACTGCCGGAACATCGGCAATCATCTCAGAAACAATCGCTTTGATTTTCTCGATATCATCTTGATATAACATTTTGTACCTCCCGAATCCGGTGGTGGCTATATTTCAAGCCACCACCCATTGTATCGCACGGTCTACGCTATGGCAGTAACGTGGCGACTCATTTTGTATCTCGGTTGCAGGACAACCACGCAGGACAGATTACCCGTTGCGCCACCGGCATCCACGAGAGAGGGTGTCAACCAGAACTCGCCGTTTGCCATATCCATGGCGGTTGCCGGAACCTCGCAAACAAGCATGAAATTGTCAAACGTGGCGTTTGTAAGAACAACGGACGCGGCAGATGTCCATGCGGCAAGCACATCACTACCCGCCACCGTAATGGCACCGGCAGTCCACGCATAATTGAACGTAAGTGCAGATGTCAAGGCCGCATCCGTTGCGCCACTATTGATGGTGAGCGTACAATCTGCAACACCAAGATCTGCCACAAGAATATAGAACGTGGCATGGTGAAAATTCTTCATGTTCACCGATTCACCGGTCATCGGTGAACCCGTTGTGAGATCAAGGTTGTTCCAGACATATACTGAGTGAACTTGTTCTGTCAGCATCATGATTCTTTACCTCCTGTCCCGCTATTCCTATGCAGGACTTCTAACTGCCTATGCCAATGCAGTAGGTGAAACGTTGCTCTTGTATCGCGGATGTAGGATGGCGAATGCATTGACAAGGCCGGTGGCTCCACCCGCATCGGTTGTGAGACAGGTCAACCATTCCTCCTTGTTTGCAAGATCCATGGCGGTTGCCGGAACCTCGCACACCAACATAAAGTTACTGAAGGTGCCGTTCGTCAAAACAACTGACGCGGCGGAAGTCCAAGCGGCCAACACGTCCGGTCCGGTGCCTGCATTTGCCCAAAGAGCAGTTGCGCTACCCCACGCATAGTTGAACGTGAGGGCAGAAGTCAAGGCCCCATCTGACGTACCGCTATTGATCGTGAGCGTTGCATCTGCACCACCAAGCGTTCCCATATACATGATGATGGTTGCATGGTGGAAGCCTTTCATATTGATTGAATCGAAGCTTTGGGTTGCTCCGGTGGCAAGGTTGATATCACTGCCGATGGGTACAATTTTCGACTGTTCTGCTAACATCATGACGATTTACCTCCTGCCCCGCTACTCCTATGCGGGGCGTTTTAAGTTTGCCCCGGAACTTCTATCCGGGGCATCTCACAAATACGTACTCACACGACTGCCACTCGCTATCTCGCTTCAAGTGCAACGAAATGAGAAAGTGTGTTGGTCCCCTTGTACGGTGTGAGCGCACTTGCACGAACCGGTTGACCATCCACCCGCAGTATGAAACGGAATACGGATTCATCATAGACGAACCGCACGTGGATACTCATATCGGACTGCATCCCACCCTTTTCTGCGAGCAGATAACCACCGAAATCGCAGTAAAGGATGTCACCAAGATCACCGAGCGTAGAGCACTGCTCCACCGGAATGACCGGACGACCATAGAGCGTGTCATACGGGGACCCGGAAAGTCCACCGGCAGGCATATAAACCGCAACTCCACCCGTGCCTACTGCAAGGGACATCCGATGCAACTGCGGCTCACAATCCTGGTTGATGAGCCATACCGAGTTGGGCCGTGACGCGGCAAAGAGCCTTGAACGCATGTTCATGATGTTCTCGGCCATGATGGTGTCCGGGTCCTGCCCCGGTTCTTTGCCCACGGTCACAAGGCAACCGGCACTGAGGATACCGAGAGGCATTCCTGCACCCGTACCGTTGATGATCGCCTCATCCAACTGGAAACCGAATTCTTTACGGAAACCGTTTCGGATAATGCCCTCAAGGGTTGCGGCATCTTGCAGGTTCTCATCTGTTGCGTAGCAAAGACCGACCAGCTTTTTCAGCTTGAGATCGATCTGCCGGAACTTGGGCTTACTAGCGGTCTTTTCACCGGCCTCATCTGCCCAGTACCCGATAATACCACCGGATCGTGAAGAGGCACGGGATGTTTCATCAATCCCGTTCATGGTCATGCTATTGGAATTGCCGGAAATGGTGACCTTCTCACAACGCGCAGGCAGTATTCCTGTCTCGAAAACCTCTTCGAGAAGTTTGGTGGAGAAATCTGACTGGACTAGGAAACCACCATCGGACGGAACCGCCTCATTCAACCCAGTAGCGGCATTGACCGGAGCATTCCGCAAGCGCGGATCGACATTACCACCGGGCATACCGGCCTGTAGCACGGCCATCATCTGCATGCCGAAGCTTCCGAATCTATCCTGCGTCCGAAGATCGTCCCCAACGATCATTCCTGACGGTTGAGACAAGGGGGCAGCGATAGTGGCCGGACTCATTGCCGGTGACGCAGCAGGTGTAGCCGGTGCCAGAGGTGCCGAAAGTTCTGCCTCCATGCGCTCTTTTCTCTCCTGGGTAGCGATAATCGAACGATATTCATCGATCTTGTTCATTGCCGCTTCCTGTGCGGCGAGTTCTTCTTTTGTCGGTTCGCGGTTTTCGGTAACGGCTTGTTTATCAACCTTATCAACCGCCTCTAACAACTGCTTGACCTCATCCCTATACTGCGTAATGGTTTTCATTTGAAAACCTCCTTACCGTTTCTCGGCTATGCTAAGAGTTTGAAATTATCTAAAAGTGTCTTTGTCGCATCCTGCTCCCCACCTTCTGGCGAATCTACATCACGCAGATTGGAATCTGGCGGGTCCCCTTGATCCTCACGATCATCAAGACCTGTCAACCCCTTCGCCAATATTGCTTTCGCCTGATTTTTCGAAGCACCTGCATCACGCAAGCACCGTTCCAGATCACGCGGATTCAAACCACTATTTGATTTATCTCGCAGTCTTGCTGGCACATTGTTATAGATTTCGAGATGATAGCTACCCTCTACAATGTCACCATCATAGACCCGATCTGCAAAACCGTTCTCTACTGCTTCCTCCGCAGTAAACCATGTTTCTTCTCCCATCCATGCAAGGACCTCATCTTTCGTCTTTCCTGTCCTCTTGACGTAATCTGCTGCAATGGAATCGTTGATCTTCGCATGAAATCCTTTTTCTCTATCAATGTCACCCATCAACTCGCCAAGCTGATCCTCATTGAAATACCCGAAAATATCAATGAAACTCATTGCCTTGTGGATCATGATGAAACCGCCATCCACGATCTCGATTTCATCTGCACCCATGGCCAAAAAACTGGCGGCAGAAGCAGCAACGCCATCGATATGAGCAATTATCGTTGCCGGATGCTGCATAATCGCTGTTTTCATGGCTCTCGCTGCAAAAACATCGCCCCCGTCCGAATCTATGCGGAGATGAATCGTACTGGCAGTCATTCCCTTTAGCTCAGTGACGAACTCTTGCGCATCTATGCCACTCCATCCGCCTATACTGGCATAGAGGAAAATTGTTTCGTCCAATTCGGTTTTATTGGTCACAACGGCACGGTTGCTTCGCTTTACATCGGTTTGTCTCTTGACTAACATTGCAGTACCCTCCGTTGAATATTAATCCTAAATATCTTCAAGCCCTATCGCCTCTCTAGCGGCCTTTCGTTTCACTTTGAATTCTGCATAATCAGAAATTGTTGCGAGTGCATTGGTTTCGGTCAAACGCGAATCGTACTGACTTAGCGGAACCATGTTGAGCGGCACAAATAACTCATCTGCAAGTACATTCGTGGATGGGTTGAACTCTTCTTTCTCTCTAACCTCATTCTGGGTTATAAATCCATTATTCCACATGGTCTTATAGAAAATCGCACGGTCTCTTGCATTCCCTCGCAGTAGGCCCTCGACGATATGCTTTGTAAATAACTTTTCCTTCTGCTGAGAAGGGGTGAGCAACTGCATATTGTAATTCTGTTCGAATCGAACCAACCATGGAAGTATTGTATCAATGACAAAGGAATTCTGCTCCGATTCGATGTTATTGAAGGAACTCCGCGTGAGATCCTTTAGCTTATGGGGTGGCAAATTGAACCACCGGGCCACTTCTGTTACTTGAAACTGCCTGCTCTCCAAAAACTGAGAGTCACCCGGTGGGATGCCAATATTCTCAACCTTCATCGCCTCTTCAAGCAGTAATAGCTTGTGGGACTTTCCGAGTCCGCTATATTCCACATTTAGAGACGCTTCGAGATTCTTTTTCGTAGTAGTGGAAAGCGATGTTGGATGGGAGACAACAAGGCCAGGATGGGTCCCATTTCCAAAGTATAGTGCTCCAAATGTTTCCATGGCCATTGACAGTCCAAGTGATTTTCTTGCCATAGAAACAACTGAATACCCCCGATACCCATCGAATCCGAGACCTGGGATGTGCATCATGTGTGTTCTCGGAATCGGTATGTCCTGATTGTCAACGCGGACAAAATACCATATCTGCCCCTTGATCAACCTCATGTCTACAATGCGATTCGGGGGGATCGGCCAAAGTTCCAGTACCTCTCCAAATCCGTTTAATTTCTTTTCAGCGTAACAATTACCCCATGTCAGCACATGGGCTTTCATCGTTTCGCGAAAATTCATAGCAGCCATGAATGGATTCGCTTGATCGTGCAGAACACGATAAAGCTTTTCATCAACTGCATTTTCGGTGGTTTTTCCATCTCTCCGCTTCAAATGGAGCGGCAAAGCACCGATTGTACCGGCAATAAGTGTTACTGCATTCCAAAAAGCAGAATATGTGAATGCAGTAAACTCAGTGACGTTCTCACCGGAAAGCGATTGAGACCCGATCATATTCCATAGTGAAGGGTTCCAAGCTTTCGGGTCAGTAAGACTAAGGTTTTGAACCTTAGAAATTATGCCCATTATTTTTTCGCCTTGTTGGGCGGATTAAACCAACCAAAACCGAATAGCATCAGTATGGCCCCAGACACAGTATAGGCAATCCACGGCTTATACATCTCCAAGCCGTGAAATATCATATAGATGCCCCCAAAACCAAAAAAATCCCGTACGTCAACGGCATCATATGCCGCAGTCCATAGGGATTTTACCGCTTTGACAACGGCAGTATATACCGCAGTCAATAGAGACCCGGTTGATTTGAGTATTCTTTTAAGGAATTTCACCGATGCCGCCTCTTGCTTAAATCGATAAGCAGTTGGCGGCATCATGAATGGAAATATAGCGGCGGGTCAAGGAATTATTTTGCAGAAGCAAAAAAACCTTGAAATCTTATGTAATGTTATGAAATTAGGAACGATCTAGGTGCTTTTTGCCAACAACGCAGTCGATAATTGACTGCCTTGAGACACGTACTGAACCAACAATCTTTTTTGACTCAAGCTGGCCGTGCTCAATCCATAGACGGATGGTCCTATCAGAAACAGCAAAATAGATAGCAACATCCATCACCGTGAACCAATCCCGCTTTGGCAGATGTTCCATTCCACGCTCAATCGGAGTTTCGACCTTTTTTTTATCCGATTTGTACCGGGTATGCTCACTTGCTTCTGCGTTTTCCGATTCGCCTCCCTCACCTGCGGTGGGTGGCACATCTTCCCCCAGTTCGGTAGGGGGATCGTCATTCCCCGCATTCGTTTCCAATTTCGGATCTTCTGCGGGTTTTGCTGCCGGTGGTGTTGCCTGCTCCCGCGATTTCTTGTCAGTGGTCTTTTTCGATTTCTTTGCTGTCTTCATTCTCCGCGTCTCCTGTTGTTTCGTTGATTCGAATTGTACCAATGTCCATTCCCTCTTCTAAGACAAGGGCATGTATGGAAAGACCCCAGTTTTCAAATGCTGCTTCTATAAGCTTTTCGAGAGAGCAAGTTCGTTTCTCTGAAAGTTTATTGGGATGCCTTATTACTAATACATCCCCATCCCGCACCTGCACCACCTGCAATGGCTGAGGGGTCTTAATAAATTCAACTTCTGAATCTTCAAACTTCACCCATTCGCCATCGTCATTTTCAACCATCATCGCATGGCCCATGAGCGGTTTCTTCATAAGATTATATCGTGTTGTCACAAATCCCCCTTTCACATTTTACCGAATGTATGCACGCCCCTACTCTCATAAACAGATCTCTTCTTTCCCCCCTTGAGCATTGCACGACCAGTACACATGATCAATCCAACTGCCCCATCGATCTTTTCAGTGGCCTTGTCCTTGTCCGGTTTTTGATTTCCTGCCGGATCTTCCTTGATCGCAACATTAGACACCATCCATGTGAGTACTGGGTTACCGCCGTGGGCGAGTTCCTTTGCCCGCACCATTCTATCCACTTCTTTCGTGGGGGGACTCATATCTTTATATCCCTGCCCGAACTGCACAAGCGTTTTGTTGTCACCCTCTAATTTGAATCCAAGCTCCTGTAAGTCCGTTGTGATCTTTTGACTGCCCCATCGATCAAATGCAAGTTCTGCGATGTTATACGATTTCGAATCCTTCTCTATCTGTGAAAGTATGAAATTGTAATCAATTAGGTCTCCTGGCGTGAGCGTGATGTGTCCCTCCCGCGCCCATACATCATATCGGATCTTTGACTTTCTCACCCTTTCTACCATGTTATCTTCTGGGAGAAAGAACCGGCAGAGTACGTGATATTTTCCATGCAATCTCAACCGGCACTCCAAAACATCTTCTGATACCCAGTATTCTGCAAGCGGTTCGCCATCCTCATCCAGTATGGGTTCTTCGACATGTTCAAAAAGGCCAACACATTCCGGGCAGGCAACAAAGGATATTTCATATGTCCTATCCGTCTCATCGTCACCATCGTTTGACACAAAACCATCGAACCACGCTTTTTCATCCAAATCATCCTGCTCGTATTTGTTGTTGCACCGTGGGCAGTATACCGGCCCATCCTCATCGGGTGGAAACAGTAAGATCCATGCAGTTAAATCGTCATTTGAGGATAAATCAAGCCCACCATAGCACTTTCGGTGCTTGAGTTCTGAGAGGTCCACCGACTCATCGCAAGCATTCCACACATCAGATGGTATCCATACCGTCATGCTTTCTGTCCATATGCAGAAGTTTAGACGCATCACTATGTTCTGCTGTGATGGCATCTCAATTGCTTGGTTCACCTGCGTTTGAAGATATTTCTTGAATGCCTTTCCTAAATATTTGAGATTCGGATTCGCCTTTTCCCATACTGCTGGATCTCGCCAATCATCGCAGGTCTTGCAACCCTCTTGTGGTACTGTTTTCCCTTCTTTTTCGCATTTCTTGCAGGTATCAAGTCCTGTCATGAGACCAAACCACGAATCGTCCTTGATAATGCCCTCTAGGACCTTGCCAGTATACTCGTGGTGCTCAAAACAAATGGACTGCCGATCATACCCTGCATTGGTTATTTCAAAGATCAAGGGCTGTCTCCTGCCCTTAACACCCGCACTCATCTTTCTGACTACAATATCGTTCGCGTGCTCTTGGATCTCATCAATCAGTGCGCCGTGTGGACGCTTACCGTCAAGGCCGCGCCTCTCAGAAGAAATCGGACGAAAAAAACTATTTTGTTCATCATAGGCGATATTGCTCTTGTCAATTACCAGTATTTCACGCAGTTCGTCCGATGCTTCAGCGTACAATCGCGCATCTCGAAAGAGAATTCCTGCCTGTTCACGTGTTACTGCGGCAGAATACACTTCTGCACCCGGCTCGTGGTCGAAAGTCAATAGATATAATCCGACACCACCGGCAACCGGTGACTTTCCCTGCCCCTTTCCCTCTTCGATATATGCTGTCCGAAACCTACGGAACCCATCTTTGTTTTTCCAACCAAAGATCGATCCGAGTACAAACTTCTGGTGAGGGGTCAGTAAGAACGGTTTGCCATCAAATGCCCCCTCATAAAAGACAAGGAATTCTGCAAAGAAATCAATGATATGATCTGCCGCATCCTCATCAAAATAGATATCTTTCCGCTTTAGATCCTTAATTTGCCGCTTGCAGGC